>Ga0255052_10002145_pt1 | contig 14423 bp, 15 predicted proteins | sample JV7_2_21_MG_FD_188632 | JGI IMG/M metagenome (GOLD analysis project Ga0255052, IMG submission 188632) | Seawater microbial communities from Jervis Inlet, British Columbia, Canada - JV7_2_21 | ecosystem: Environmental > Aquatic > Marine > Inlet | place: Canada: British Columbia | collected...
GATGCGAAGGTTGTTTGCTCTACTCAGATTTAGCACCGGAGCCTGAACCGAGGCTACGGCTGCCATCGGCTCCGATTCCGGCAATGCAATTTGTTCCCGGCGCTTCATTCTGCCCGGAGCAGCCATTCGTTTCTCACCCTCGATCGCCCCGTCAGCCCGGGACTGTTCCGCGAGTTCGCTCTTTCTCTGCAAATTGGAATCAAGTTTCAGGTCAGCGACCTTGCCGAGCGTTGTGACGCTTTCTTTGCGCTCAAGTGTGCCGCCAATTGCTTCACCGCCAAGGCCGCCGGCCTCCAGTTGATCATCAAACTTCTTTTTCGGTGCATTCAATTCGTCGAATATTGCCTGGTCATAAGCTCTCGACTGTTGAGGCACTGCTTCTTCGGGAGCAGCCATGAGCCTGTCGACCGCGTCCCTGTCACCCGAATAGGCGCTTGCCGTTACCGCAATGTCTCCCGCAAGCCCCCGTTGCCGCTCATTTACATCGTCGGCTTCTTCTTCCGCCTCTACCTGCTCCGCAAAACCGTCCCGTGGAGAAGCCGGCGATGATGCGAGTCCGCGCCGAAAACCGCCGGGCTGATGCTGCACCAGGCGGTTGTCGCTCAGGATTGCCTGAATTTGCTGCGCGAGTTGCAGCCGTTTCTCATATTCATCGGCGCCGATACCGAAGCTTGCCGGATCCGCGCTTGCTTGCGGCAGTAGCGGCGTCGAGAATTCGCCTTCGGTGCCGACCTGAAAATAACCCACCACACCTGGTATATCCTGCGCAACCGGATACTCGGACAATGGAGAGCGTTGCACGAAATTGGAACTGGCGTCGCCACTGACGACAAGGAAAGCGTAATCGGCGAAAGAGCGTCCTTCCGCCATATTGAGCTTCTCGCTCAGGCCCAGGTCGATACGACGGGTCAACTCCTCGGCGATGCCGCGATATTGATGAAATGCCTCCCATTTGAGCTGGCTGTATGCCTGCCAGATGAGGATCGCGGTCGGCACTGCCAACGCCAGGAAAAACAGGGCGAGCAGGCGCCTCAGGCGCCCCTTATTGAATCCTTTGATGAGGGATTTGGGCAGCATCGGGCTACTCCACCGTCATCAGGCGGTAACCGGCACCGCGTACCGTCACAAGGCAGGCCGGTTCCTTGGGATTGGCCTCGATCTTGCGCCGGAGCTTGGCGATATGGATATCGACCGTACGTGTTTCTATTTCGAGGTTTCGTGCATAACCCCATACTTTTGTTAATAATTCCTCTCTGGAAACGGGCCGACTCGAGTTTGCTGCAAGGTACGCGATGATCTCGATCTCGCGCTTTGTAAAAGTCAGCGTCTCGGCCCCGTTGCGGCCCGAGAGGTTCTCGGTGTCGATCTCCAGATCGTCGCCCAGGCTGATCGTCCTTGCCTGCTCGATGCCGACCTGTGAGCGCCGGAGTACGGCTTCGACTCTGAGCACGAGCTGCTGGATCGAGAACGGCTTGGCCACATAATCGTCTGCACCGAGTTTCAGGCCCTGTATGATCTCCTCGTCCGAAGTCTTGGCCGTCAGCATGATGATCGGCTGATCACGATCCCTGGCACGAATCTGATTGCAGATCTCGTAGCCGTCGATACCCGGCAGCATGATATCCAGCAATATCAGGTCGAACTTGCCCGTCAGCGACTTATCGAGGCCCTCGGGACCCGTCGCGGCACTATCCGTTTCGTAACCGTGGAAGACGAACACGTCGATGAGGCCGGTTCGTATGGCCTCTTCGTCCTCCACGATCAGGATGCTGATCGGTCGCTTGTTCACGCATATCAGGCTAGCAGTTTGAAGCTGCTAGATCATTGATCGGATGTAAATTTTCTGTAAATCCTGACAGCGATGAGAGTCAGGTCACGGGTTTTCGCATAGCAGCGGAATCGCGTTTTCACTATAGTGCCCCAAGAAAATAAAAACACAGGGGCATTTCATGAATCGACGCGGTTTCGTTCGAAGCTCAATCGCCGCGGCAGTCACGGCGTCACTGCCGCTCGACAGGGCACTTTCTACGATTCTCGGCCCCTCTGCGACTGTCGACGCCGACATCAATGCATTCACGGGCGACGGTGCGGAAATAACACTAAAAAGGGCCGCTGTTCAGGAACTGGGTGACAGTCTTCGCGGCAATCTCCTGCTGCCGGGTCACGAAGCCTACGAGGCTGCGCGACATGTCATTAACGCTTCGATCGACAAGCACCCGGCGCTGATCGTACAGCCCAGTGGCGTGACCGATATACGCAACGCCGTCGACTTCGCACGCGAATCGAGCCTGCTCACAGCCGTCAAGTGCGGTGGCCACAGTCATTCGGGCAAATCGACCTGTAACGGCGGCATGATGATCGATCTGAGCACTTTCCGGAGTGTGCATGTCGATCGGAAGGCGAAAATCGCGCATGTTTCCGGCGGTAGTCTGCTTGGCGATATGGATCACGAGACGATGTCACTCGGACTCGTGACGACCGCTGGTACGGTGTCACATACCGGTGTGGGCGGGCTCACGCTCGGCGGTGGATTCGGCCGCGTTGCAAGACGCTTCGGACTGTCTCTCGATAATGTGCGGGGCTTCGAGATCGTCACGCCGGACGGCCGCTATCGTCGCGCGAACGCAATGGAGAATCCGGAGCTCTACTGGGGACTGCGCGGTGGCGGCGGTAACTTCGGTGTCGTGACCTCGTTCGAGTTTCAGCTGCATGAAATGCAACGCGAGGTCATCGGCGGCATGATCGGGTTTCCTGCCGAGCAGGCACGTCAGGTCCTGCAGTTTTACGCCGAATACGGCCCGGAAGCGCCGGATGAACTCGCGCTCGATATGGTCATGTTCAACATACCGACAGGCAGCATTATCACGCTCGCAATCTGCTATAGCGGCGAGCATAAAAAGGCGGACGCGATACTGAACAAGATTCGCAGCGCCGGCACCCCGGTCATGGACACTGTCGGGGCGGTGGATTACGTCACGCTTCAGAAAAGAGGTGACGTCTCCGATCCGCGTGCCATCGGTTCCTATACCAAGTCCGGATTCTCGACCGAGCTCACTCCGGCATTCATCGATGCGATCGTGAGCGGATACGAGGCACGTGAGGGTCGTAACACGACCTTTGCCTTCCAGCAGTGCGGTGGCGCCATCAGTCGTGTTGCGTCCGATGCCACGGCGTTCCCGCATCGTGACATCAACTATGTTCCGCTGTTGATCATCGACTGGCCGATTAATGCCGATGCCTCGGAACACATCGCATGGCTGAGAGCCTACTGGAAAACGATAGAGCCCCACATCCAGGGCTTCTACACCAACGACCTGATCGATGAAACACAGGAACAGGTCAACCGGAACTACCTCGGCAATTATCCAAGGCTGAAAGCGCTCAAGAACAAGTACGATCCGACAAACCTGTTCCGCCTCAACGCCAACGTCATACCGACCGGCTCCTGATGTAAATTTTCTGTAAAACCGGCATTAGAGGTTTTACACAGGCGTGTCTTAAATCCTGACCGCCTGCTTCCTAAGATGGTCTCCATCGATTCACTGGATATGAATCCGAAGGAGACTACATCATGGCACTTATCAACCGCGTATCGCGACTATTCAAGGCCGACTTTCATGCTGTCCTGGATCAGATCGAAGAGCCCGAGATGCTGCTCAAGCAGGCGATTCGGGAAATGGAAGACGATTTGGCCGAGACCAAGCAACGGATCAGAATCTGCGCACATGATCAGGGCGCGCTATCGACGCGCAAGTCCGAGATCGACCGCAAGCTTGCCGAAATCGACGATGAACTCGATCTTTGCTTTGCTTCAAAGAAAGACGAACTCGCCAAGGGCCTTATCAAGAAAAAGCTCGAAGCAGAGCGTCTGTCGAAGCGTCTCAATACAAAGCACGCTGCCTCGGAAAAATACCTGGGTGATCAGCGTGCCATGCTCGATGAGAATCGAGCGACGCTTGAAGGGCTGCGGCAAAAAGCCGAGCTTTTTGCACAACGCATACCGGCCGACAGTGAGTCGGAGTTCGACGACATCGGCTGGATGTCACAGGAACTCAGAGTCAGCGACGACGAAGTGGAAGTCGCTTTTCTCCGTGAGAAGAACGCAAGGAGTCAGTCATGAACCGGCCCGGCTTTCTTCACGGTGTATTCGTCGCCGCGATTCTCGGTTTTTTCGCGAGCGCAATTGTTGCCACGCTTACGCCATTCGCTGGTTTGGGCGCGGTCGTTCGCCTCGTCATACCGATGCTGGGTCTGGCGTACCTGCTGTATTTACTGAACCGTAGCAGGGAACGCCTGGGCCGAATCACGACGCTCACGCTATGGAGCGCGATGGCAGCCGCGACCTGGTGGATCGCACCGCCGTTGCCGCTCTATTTACTGATTCATGTCGGTGCCGTCTGGCTGGTTCGTTCCCTTTATTTCTATTCGGGGATCATGCCGGCACTGATGGATCTCGGGCTGAACGCATTGAGTGTTTCGGCCGCGGTCTGGGCGATTACGAGATCGGGCAGCGTGTTCCTCGCTACCTGGTGTTTCTTCCTGGTACAGGCGCTGTTCGTGGCGATTCCCCCGGCAGTGCAGCGAAAAGCGAAACCCGAACTGAACACAGCTGCAGATAACGAAGGCTTTGAATGCGCCAGGCGTCAGGCAGACGCGGCGCTGCGGCAACTGTTTACCCAATAACTATTTCTACTCCTTATACATGGACAAGAGGACATCATCATGAAAATCAAGATTCTGGGCGTAGCCCTTTTCGCATTGACTCTGGGTGTGGTGGCTTATTACCCCACGCTCAAAGCCAAGCACATCGACACGACGCCGATCGAGCACATCGTGGCACCGATTGGCAATCCAAAAGTGGATGTCGTGTTTGTTCTGGATACGACCGGCAGTATGAGCGGTCTGATTCAGGCGGCTAAAGAGAAGATCTGGTCAATCGCCACGACGATGGCATCGGCACAGCCGACGCCGGAGATTCGAATCGGCCTGGTCGCTTATCGGGACCGTGGTGATCACTACGTGACTAAAGTGGTCGATCTGTCAGATGATCTCGATTCCGTTTACGCAGCGCTGATGGATTTCCAGGCCGATGGTGGTGGCGATACGCCGGAGAGCGTCAACAAAGCGCTTTACGACGCAGTTCACAATATCTCCTGGAGTCAGGGATCGCAGGCCTATCAGGTCGTGTTCCTCGTCGGTGATGCGCCGCCACACATGGACTATCAGGACGAGATGAAGTATCCGCAGATCGTCGCAGCCGCGAAGAGGAAGGGAATCGTCATTAACACAATTCAATGCGGCAATATTCCAACGACAGCCGGTCCCTGGACGCAGATCGCGAACCTGGGTCACGGCAAGTTCTTCCAGGTCGAGCAGGCAGGTAGCGCGGTTGCCCTGGCAACGCCATATGACGCCGAGATAGCCGAGTTGTCGGCGAGGCTTGACGATACACGCCTGTATTTCGGCACCGAGGAAGAGAAGGGACGAATGGCGAGCAAGGTAGCTGCGACGGACAAACTGCATGCTGTCGCATCAGTCGAGTCCCGTGCACGCCGCGCTGCTTTCAATGTTGCGGCGGGCGGCAAAGCCAATCTCCTGGGCGAAAACGAACTGGTAGAGGGTGTTGCCAGCGGCGCGATCAAACTCGATGAACTGGACGAGGCGGAACTTCCGGCCGCGCTGAAGCCAATGGCGCCCGAAGAGCAGAAAGCGTACGTAGCCGGGCTCGCGGGCGAGCGTGCCGAATTGCAGCGCCAGATCCGTGGCCTCGCCGAAGATCGCGATGGCTATCTGAAGAAGAAAGTCGAGGAGGCCGGTGGCTTCAAGGACTCACTGGATCAGAAGATATACGATGCCGTCGCCGAGCAGGGCGGTGAGGCAGGGCTGGAGTACAACGACGGTCCCGAATATTGATCGAGAGCGTATGATGCTTGTCAGTCGGGGCCGTTCGCGGCCCCTTTTTTTTGCTGACAATAGCGCTTCGTTGATGACTAACGGAAATCCTGACACGCGTGACGGACTGATTGCGGCATTGCTTGCATACACAATGTGGGGCGTCCTGCCTGTGTATTTCAAAGTCGTCGGTGACGTGTCAGCGCTGGAAGTACTCGTCCACCGGATTGTCTGGGCAGTGCCATTCGGGGCCATGATTATTATGGCCCGGCGCCAGTGGCCGGAGGTAAGGCGTGCCCTGACACACAAAGGCATGATTTCCATGCTGACTCTGGCGGCCGTTCTGATCGCCGGTAACTGGTTCGTCTACATCTGGGCGGTTCAGACGGACCGAATCTTTCAAGCGAGTCTCGGCTATTACATCAATCCTCTTTTGTTTACGCTGGTCGGCGTCTTTTTCCTTGGCGAGAAGCTGCACAAATTTCAAACCGCCGCAGTTTATCTTGCGGCCGCCGGCGTGATGGTGCTGACCGTCAGCGGTGGCGAACTCCCCTGGATCTCGCTCGTGCTCGGCACTTCGTTCACGATATACGGTGTCATTCGCAAACGCGTCGTCATAGGGGGCATGCCGGGGCTGTTCATCGAGACCCTGGTGCTGTTTCCAGTATCCGCAGCCTATCTGGTCTGGCTGATGAGCCGGGGAACGGCGGCCTTCACGCCGGACGATATGCAAATGGCGGGTCTTCTGCTTCTGGCAGGACCCGTAACAGTATTGCCCTTGCTGTTTTTTGCGCTCGCTGCCCGACGACTAAACCTGTCAACGGTCGGATTCATGCAGTTCATTGCGCCCACGCTGCAGTTCATTACAGGAATCGCCTACGGCGAAGAACTGACGACGGCGCACATCATCTGCTTCACCCTGATATGGATCGCAGTGGGATTATTTAGCTGGGATGCCTGGCGCCGGAGTCGTAGCGGCGCTGGCCAGATAACGTAGTCAGCTTATTTCCGCCGGTTATAAGGAACAAACTATCCAATCTTTCGTGGGCTCGGAACCATTGGCTACTCTGCCTGTTCCCTGGTCCCGTAATTATTGGAGAGGCAGTATGACCGCAACAGAACAATTCCTGGAGAATAATGAGGAATATGCCAGCAATTTCTCAAAGGCCGGCACGCCATTGCCGCCGGCAAAGAAGGCGGCAGTCGTCGCCTGCATGGATGCACGTATCGAAACCGGCCGGCTACTTGGCCTGGAAGAGGGCGACGCACACGTAATCCGAAATGCAGGTGGTGTCGTGACCGACGACGTGCAACGTTCACTGGTCATATCGCAGCGACTGCTCGGCACTGAGGAAATCATTTTGATTCATCACACTGATTGCGGCATGCTGACATTTCACGATGATGAAGTAAAAGCGCAGATCGAGGAGGACACTGGCATTCGTCCGCCATTTGCGCTCGAGGCGTTTTCGAATCTCGAAGATGATATTCGCCAGTCGATCAATCGTATTCACGCAAACCCGTTTCTGCCGAACAAGGACAAGATCAGGGGCTTTGTCTACGATGTCGAAACCGGTCGGCTGAACGAAGTAAGCGCTGATTAGTCGATCAAGCAAAGACTTGTCATGAAAAATGGGGCCACTGGCGGCCCCGTTTTTATGTGGATGGGCAGTTCCTAAGCGGATTCGCCGGCATCTTTCCTCACCATGGCAAACCAGGCACTGTTGAAGTTCCAGTTTGCCACCTCTTCGAGTAGTTCTCTTGCCTCTTCGGTCCTGCCAGCACCGGCCAATGCCCTGGCCAGCATGTAGATATTTTTGACATCGCCGGCACCGGGACTCGTGCTGAGATTGGCCTCGCGATAGTGAGCAATGGACGCTGCATAATCCTGCTTCAGAAGCGAGATCAGGCCATGAAGTTCATGGTAACGCTCCAGTTTCCGCGGATTGTCATCGCCCGCCAATAAAGCTGCAAACTGCTCGGCGAGAGCTGCTGCCGATTCGTAGTTGCCTTGCCGCGCTGCAAGCTTGCCCTGCCAATAGGTTGCCGTGGCCTTCTGCTGCCGCGCAAAATCCTCGGCACCGGAGTTTGCTCCCGACTCGGCAAGCGACGCTGACAGCTGATCGACAGCGCTCGCGGCTTCATCAAGCATATTAGAGTGAAATGATATGTCAGCAATATTTACAAGCAGGAATGTGCGCGCGCCAGTTTTCTGATCGGCAGGCATCTCGAGCGTGTTCACCCGCTCGAGTTCACTCTTTAGTTCTGCTATCGCAGCTTTGTGATCACCCGCGTGCAGATTCACAAAAGCGCGGTAGTTGGCGAGCGTGGATTGATTGCCTTCCTGCCCGGCAGCGATGCCCGTGTCATAGTCTGTACGCGCCTCATCGTAATTGCCAAGGAAGGAATTGACATGACCGCGTTTGACGGCAGCCACGGCATTTTCGGGATCGATTTCCAGTGCGCCGGAATAGTCACCACGCGCCGCTTCCAGGTCACCCATCGCCCGGTGCACGTCGCCGATATTGACGTAGTAGTTGTCCTCCCGAGGCTCGAGTTCGATTGCGCGCTCAAAGTTCTTTTCAGCCTGCGTGAAGTCTTTCGGCGCATTGTAAAGATAGGAAAAGCCGAGATTGTTGTAGCCAACGGCCTGATTCGGAGCAAGCGAGATCGCCTTTGCAGCAGACGCGCGAGCCTGCTCATGCTGATTCTGCCCGCCCTGCAATCCGGACAATACGATCCAGGCGCGCGGCGAATACGGGTAGGTTTCGACGAGTTCCAGGCCGAGCCGCAGCCCTTCCTCGGTATTATTGCTAATGAAGGACATGTTGATGTCCGCCCAGATCTTCTCGCCCTTACTGGCCTTGGCCGAGAGTTCCTTGGCCTTCTGAGTCGCCTTCACAAACTGTTCGCCGGACAGTGCCGTATTTCCGAGCATGATCCAGCCGCCGGCGAACTCCGGAGCTTCTTCTGTCAGTTTTCTGGCAGCCTGATTGGCCTCGATGAAATCGCCTTTATCCGCCAGTTTGCGCACCTTCTTGTATTGCGTCACTGTAGCTTTGTCGGATGCTGACAGCGGAATACCGCCGTCATTGGCTGCCATCTCCACTTCGGGCGCCGGTGCTTTCTCCGCGATTTCAGCGACCGGCGCTTCCTCTTGTCTGGAGCACGCGGCGAGCAAGGCAGCTGCTGCAAAGCATGCCAATAGTCTTGAATACGTCATTTGTCTCTCCCAACCCTGATTGATAAGCCGGCTGCTGCCGGTCTTCATAAATTCAGCATAGCGCTAATCTGCGGTTTTTCCACATGCCATGGGACCCTCGTAAACCACTAAGGTTCACGAGAAGGCTATCAATCAAGGGCTCAGCGCCTGACCGTCACCGGAAAATCGCCGATCCATTGTGTCCGTCGAACCCTTCCATCCCAGTTAAACGTGGCTCGGATCTGCCACTTGTAGTGGCTTTTCTTGCGCAGCTTCTTTTCCAGTTTATGCATCGGCTGCTGCAACCCGTATTTCTCGTAATGAACCAAACCGGACCAGTTATCGACCACTCGCAGATCATAGACGACATCAGAATGGCGCGGCACCAGCTCGTCCTGCCAGGCATTGGTATCCGGCGAGCCCCAGGACCATTCGAGCGTGGGCTTTCTATCAATTAGGACGTCAGTACTGCCAGCTGCATAAGATGCGGTCGGGACTTGTAATATTTCGGCCGGCGGAGCGATTTGCATGAACACATCTTCAAGCAATCGCATTGTTACGTCGTCAATGAACTCATGCAGAGCGTCGTCCCAATTCTGTGCATCTCTGCTTGCCCATTCTTCGAGTTCCCGCGGCTTTGACGTACGACTAATCGACGTTGAATAGACAGGTCTGCCATCAGAGGTGAACAGTTTCAGGCCTGTTTGAATCTCCAGTGCAAGCGCCGGATCGCAGTACACCTCTTCTGCCTTGAAGGAAGAAATATCGCTGATCCCCAATTGCATCACTGTATCAACGTTCTGCAGGCGCAATAACTCGAATGGAATCTCAGCATCGTCGGCCTTTGGAGAGTCTGGTGCAGTCGCAACGGAAAACTCTTCGTACAGCATCGCGACTTCTGAGCCTTTTTCCTGAAATCGCCGGGCAATTTCCGAAGATTCGGTCCGGGCGTGAATAAGTTCGATTCGCGCATTAACTTGTTCCTCGGTATCTGCTTCAGCGGCTCCGGCAGCGGCACCGATACCTGCCACTAACGGACTCAGGAGGAGAAGACCCAGGCACCCCATATCACCGCTGCAACCATCCAGCATGCCCGCTACCGCCGAACCTGCCATTTCCTTGGCGCACTTGCCCTTGTCATAGACAGTGTCAGGCAGGGAGATTTCCGGTTGCGCATACATGGGAACGATCGCGATATTGCCGAACGAACGACGGAGTTCCTCGCTGGGATAGTCCATAGCGGTCGTTTCATTCGGAATCCTGTGAGAAGTTTGCGCACAGCCTCCCAGAAATATCGAAAGGCAGGCGACGACGACGGTGCCTCGAGTCATTACCGAATTGTATGTTGTCATTTCAATCTCCCCATATGACGGAATCTCGTACCGCCAGTGAGGGAGATTATTTATTTGTGCACAGGTGATTGACTGATGGAGAGCCGATATTTAGGTGAAGAATATATTATGAACGTGAAACGCAGATCCCGTGCGCACAGCTAACGGGACTCTGTCGAGCCCCTTGAACTACAGCAACAGTCTTATTCTGAGAGTGCTGGTTCCGTGTGAGCCGGCTGTATCCGAACAGGCTCTGCCTGCTCGTGCTCGGCAGGTCCAGCCGGCTGGTGTACCGGTTGCGGGCTCTGACGGTGGCGCATGCGAACCAGGAAGATCCCGACCGCATATGCACAGCAAGCAAAGCCGACAGCGATGTACCAGAAGGAAAGCGCAAACTCAAAACCCAGATACAGTCCGGTCGTCACGAATAGCAGGCCGAGCAGGAACCAGAATTGAGGAATTCTTTCGTAAATAGGCGTAGGTAACCACATAACATGTCTCACGGGTTGTGCAGACCAGAAATTGTACCTGTGGGAGATTTTGCGGCGGGGTGCCGTTCACAAAAAGGCAGTCAGGATCATGTTCATGCGACAAACTGAGACTTGTTTCACATAACTATCCGGATATCTCTCTTGACCCGCGTAATGCCGGAGCGCCTATATATAGGAGTGAGGACTGGTGCAGAACGGGTATCTAAGTCACTCGATATATCTATAATCGCAACAAGATGGGAACGAAGCAGGGGAACGCCATGAAAAAGTTAGCAGCGCTACTTCTCGTTTTTCTGGTGAGTGGCTGCTCCGAGGATGTACCACTGGCAGATCTCGAGGACCTCAAGGCCAAGCGAAATGAATGGCAGGCCGCTTTCGAATCCAGGGATGCCAGCGCATTGGCAGCGATCTATGCGGCCAACGGTGCCCTGCATCCTCCGAATGCCAGAAAACTGAGGGGACGGCGGGAAATTGCCGCATTTTGGACCGAATTCCTGGAGAGCGGTGTCGATGGTGAGATCAGCGACTCGGAGGTGTATGCGAGTGGAGATGTCGGATACAAAGTCGGTACCTATATGGTCACCGATCCTGCCGGCGCACCGCAGGATGTCGGTAAGTATGTCGAGGTCTGGCGTCATATCGACGGCAGATGGCAAATGATTCACGACATATTCAATAGTGATATGCCGTTACCTGCACCAGCCCCACCGTCAGAGGAACCCGAGGACGAGGCTGAAGTTATATTCGACGAGGAAGAAGAACTCCTTGAGGAAGAAATGTAAGAGAATCCCGACCTGCCCCCGTCGGGCCAAAAGACTTTCGGTGAGCCAAGAATAATGAAAAAATTTTCGCGCCTGTCGTTTCGGATATCTGCGCCAATCACTTTTGTACTCTTGTGCACGGGAATCTCTGCGTCTGCGCAGGAAGCAGATCCGGAGGCTGTGCATTTGCTCGAGTCCTTGTCGCTCCGCGAATCCCCAGAGCCAGTTCGCGATCATCCTCGCTGGACCAGGCCCAAAACAGTTGCCGTTTCCTTCCGTGCCGTGCCAGGGCTTTCAGAAGATGAATTTCTAGCCGGCATAAAGTCGGTAGCCGGTGATGCCGAAGTCATTTTGTTCGATGCATCTTCGCCTGATTTCGATTCGATAGCCGGTGCCGACGTTCTTCTGAGTTTTTGCAGACCGGCAATCGTCAGGGAGTTGGACAAGCTACGCTGGCACCACAGTTATAGCGTCGGTGTCGATCGTTGCATGAGCGATCCGGCCGTTCGCAGTCGCGACTTCATAATGACGAATAACCAGCGAGTCTCCGCGCCGAGCATTTCCGAGGCGGCAATTGGCATGACGATCATGCTGTCGAGAGACCTGCATCTGTTTCAGGAAGCGCAATACCGGCAACATTGGAGCCGCAACGAAGCAAAGCCGGCATCGGATATCGCAGGCAAGACCATGCTGGTTCTTGGACTCGGGGGTATCGGGACCGAGACGGCTCGTCGCGCATCGGCTCTCGGCATGCGCGTTATTGCGACGCGAAACTCGAGTCGTGAGGGGCCGGACTTCGTGGATAAAGTCGGCCTTTCCGGCGAGATGTACAATCTGGCGCGGGAGGCCGATTACGTCCTCAACGCGCTGCCGCTGACAGCCGACACTGACGGCTTAATCGACAGCAGGTTTTTCACGGCTCTGAAACCCGGTGCGTATTACGTCAGCGTCGGGCGAGGCAAGACGACGGTGACCGACGACCTGATCTCAGCGCTCAACGACGGGACGCTCGCTGGCGCAGGTCTCGATGTTATGGATCCAGAGCCGCTGCCATCTGATCACCCATTATGGCTCGCGAAGAACGTGATAATTACTCCACATGTAACCGGCCGCAATATCGATGCCTACCGTCGGTCGATGGTTGTCGCAAGGGAAAACCTTCGCCGCTATGTCCTTGGCGAAAAGTTGCTGAGCGTCGTCGACAAAGAACGGGGTTACTAGTCGGGCGATCGAACGAACCTGAGATAAGGTTTGGGTGCATCCCAGCCATCCGGATACCGTTTGCTCGCCTCTTCATCAGACACTGCAGGCACGATGATCACGTCCTCTCCATGCTTCCAGTTAACGGGCGTAGCAACCTGATGCAGTGCGGTCAACTGGTTGGAATCGAGCAAGCGCAGGATTTCATCAAAGTTTCTGCCGCTACTCATCGGGTAGATCAGCATTGCCTTGATTTTCTTATCGGGCCCTATCAGAAAAACTGAACGCACCGTTGCGTTATCAACGGCCGTCCTGCCTTGCGCTGACTCTCCGGCTCCCTCGGGAAGCATGTCGTAGAGTTTTGCGATCGACAGATCGGTATCGCCGATCAACGGGTAAGTAACTTTGTGTCCCTGCGTGTCCTCGATATCCTGCAGCCATAGTTTGTGATCCTCAACCGAATCAACGCTTAGTCCTATTACCTTGCAGTTGCGCTTTTCGAATTCCGGCTGCAAATGCGCCATATAGCCGAGCTCGGTCGTGCAAACAGGCGTGAAGTCTTTTGGGTGTGAGAATAAAACTGCCCAACCGTCGCCCATCCATTCATGGAAATTGATCGTTCCTTCAGTTGTTTCAGCGCTGAAGTTGGGTGCCTCGGAATTGATTCTTAATGTCATGCTGACCCCCTTCTCTTGGTGTGGTGTGAGGCACCGATGCTGCGTATTCCTAATGATTCATTTGAATGGTGCCGTTAAATTGCGCGCCGTCTTCCATCCTGATACGGGGGCAATAGATGTTTCCATTTACCTCGGAACCAGCCGCCATCAGCACGAACTCATCACCATGGATGTCGCCGTTGACCCGACCCTCGATCGTGACGGAGTTGGCATGAATCAACGCATTCACTCTGCCTTCTTTGCCCACGGTGACGTTTTTCTTGTGATGCGCGATAGTTCCTTCAACAGTGCCCTGAATCAAAATCTCTTCATCGGCTGACAGCTGGCCCTTGAAATATAATGACGATCCGAATACAGAGACGCTCTTGGGCCGCACTCGCGGAATGTCCGTGTTCTTCGCTGCAATAGTTACGGGAGACTCGTCCGGATCCTTGGTCCTCGGCTGTACGAGCGTAGGATTCGATTCTTTGCCCGATTGCGTTCCGCCCGCGCCAGTGTCGTTGTAACTGGTTTTTTTCAACATGGATTTACTCTCCTTCACATACGGGACGGGACAGGTCTTTTTCTACCTCGGCCTGCGAGGCCCGCATGGCAGAATAGATTACTCCGATTCCCGGTCGATGACACGCACCGCCAGAATACCGATGACACTTATTCAGCTGAATCTAGAATCTACTTTAGAAAGACGTCCTAACATTCGGAACCTTAGTCGTCATGTTAGAGAAAAATGCTTGCTCTGCTCGCTGCCAGATCCGATTCGGAGATTGTGAACGGGTGAAAGTTCTACAGGAATCCGAGCTATGAGTCCCAATCCGGCCAATATCGGCGTTCTGTTTTTTCTACAATTCAGCTATTCAAGCGGAGGACAA
>Ga0255052_10002146_pt1 | contig 14422 bp, 6 predicted proteins | sample JV7_2_21_MG_FD_188632 | JGI IMG/M metagenome (GOLD analysis project Ga0255052, IMG submission 188632) | Seawater microbial communities from Jervis Inlet, British Columbia, Canada - JV7_2_21 | ecosystem: Environmental > Aquatic > Marine > Inlet | place: Canada: British Columbia | collected...
GACAATCGCCATTAGCGCCGCGGTCGCTGTCTCGACCGACGACAGCACAGTGGAGTACTATTTCGACTGCACGACGCCCGGCGGCCACGACAGCGGCTGGCAGGACAGAGCCGACTACACAGACACAGCCCTGACCGCAAACACGACGTACTCATATACGGTAAAGGCTCGCAACAAGGCGAATCTCGTAGAAACCGCTTACTCGCCCTCGCGCTCTGCGGCGACTTCACCCGAGGACAGCACGCCGCCAAGTCCCGATCCGGCAACCTGGGCCACCGAGCCTTATGCGTCGTCGGCCTCATCGATTCGAATGGCCGCGACGACCGCATCCGATCAGAGCGGCGTCGAGTACTATTTCGACTGCACCTCGAACCCCGCGTACAGCAGCGGCTGGCAGGATAGCGGCGTTTACGAGGCGGTTTCTCTGCCGAAAGGCCTGTACAGCTTCGTCGTGAGGGCCCGCGACAAATCTCCCAACCGCAATGTTACCACCGACTCGATCGCGGTTACTCTCGACCTCAGCGCGCCGAGGCCCGATCCGATGGGGTGGCAGTCGCCGCCGGACGAGGTCTATCACGGAGGTGGATCTTTCGACTACTGGGCCGAGATGACCGCCGCAGAAGCTACCGACCCCAGCGGGGGCGTGCAGTATTACTTCCAGTGCACAACCGAGTCGGGCTTTAGCAGCGGCTGGCAGGACTCACAGTCCTTCCAGGTACAGCTCGGGAGAAGCGGCCAGGGACACCGCTTCCGCGTAAAGGCCCGAGACATCTACGGCAACGAAACCGCCTTCTCCGAGGAGATCCCGGCCCGCTAGCCGCCGCAGACGCAACCAAAAGAGCCTATGGAAAGTCCCTTTCTCCGAGCCGGGCGGAGCGGCGGAGCACTCGCCGTTACTCGGGGCCGGTTCCTTCGGTGATAGTCAATACCCTATCGACTGCAATGTTCTTGAGAACTTCGATTGGGCCGCCGATCCATCGCACTTCGATGCGATCGGCTTTCTCACGGCTCCCCAACCCGAAGTGAAGGCGCGTGCCGTAATGGCTTTGATATCCACGACCGCTGTGAACTTCATCTATCAGAGTCAAGTCGCCGGCTACCACCTTAACCTGTGCTCCTATCCCGTCTCGGTTGGCCTTGACGCCCCTCAGACGCACTCCCAGCCAATGCCCTTTGGAAGGCGAATCGTTCCTCAGAATAGTAGGTTCCCGCCGGGAATTGAGTATCACCACATCAATATCACCGTCGTTATCCAGATCGTCAAAGCCTGCACCACGACTGCTCAACCTTACCTTCATGCCGTCACCGCTTCTTTCAGAGACATCAACGAACTTTCCATCAGCGCGGTTCATCAGCAGTATGTTTTGCTCAGCATACGTGGTCGTATCGTCGAATTGTTCAACATTATCCTGAAGGTGGCCACATGCAATGAAGATGTCACGAAATCCGTCATTATTGAAATCGACGAAGCCGTTGCCCCAAGTCACCTGGGCAAGTGTTCCCATTCCGGCGCCGGTCATTAGCGTTACATCTTCGAACATCCTGTCTGAGAGATTCCGATAGAGAGTGGCGAGCTGCCCTTGATACGAAGTCACATAGAAATCCAGGAATCCATCATTGTCGTAATCGCCGCAGTCCACACCCATACTTCCCTTTAATCGCCTTGCCTGCCTGGTTATTCATTGCGTACAAGGATGCTAACCTTCCGACCTATGCTTGTATAAATGCCAGGCCGATTTGGATCTCCTTCTAATACCTTCTTGAAGAATTCCACTGCTTTGGTGGCGTCGCCGTGTTGCTCCCATATGTTGCCCATCAATACAACTGGGTTTACGTTATCGGGAAAATCTCTCATCAGTCTTTCGGCAAGCTCCAGCTCCTCCTTTTTCAATGCTGCAACTTCTTGTTCGGCAGTACGCTCTGGACCGGCCGATACCCGCAACATTTGATCCGTCGAATTCGAGACTATCTTTGTTCTCTGGTGCCCTGCACGTACTCGCGAAGAAGAACTTACTGCGAAGGAATCACAGGTGAACACGCCTAGGACTGCCTCAATAACCAGTACCCATGCGGAATATTTCAAAGGAGCCGACGTGGGTGACAGTGAGTGTCCGAAGTTGTGTGTTTGCGGTCTCTCAGTTATCCTGTGTTTCTCCATACAACAGCCTCGGTCGCAGCTTCTTTCCCTCATGATAACGTCTCACACTAGGCTCTGTCGGAAGACTCCGTCGTCGGCCCGAGAGGAAACGGTTTTTCGCCTGGCAAAGACGGCGAAGCAGGCGATGTTGGTTCTATCGTCGATGCAGCCGGATACAGTCAGGTGGAAAATAAGCCGCTCGAAGCCAGATCGAGTTTTCCAACAGAGCCTAACATTCTATTTTGGCATTATATCCTATATGTTGCTCGGAAGCAATTCACGGTCGGTTGGCCTCGGCGCATTTAGGGCTGGCCGTGTGATATGCGTCTCAAGGCCTCACGCGCCTGCCGATGTGAAGCCTCGTTTTTCTCGGCGGTGATCGGACCGTCACTTCCCTTGCCGGCCGGGTAGATCGACTGTCGGTAGGCCGGATAGGTCTCGGTTCGCAGGTGGGCCAGCATATTATGTCCACGCCGGCGCTCCCGCTCGGCGCGCAGGGCAGCCATATCAATCGGGCCGACAACGATTCTCTCGCCCGCTCCGTACTCGGCCTGGGCGACTACCCGGCCGTCGTAATCAACTATCATACTGCCCCCGGGCCAGCTAAATGGCGGATAGTTCTGCAAACTGGCCGCCTGATTTGCCGCAACCACATAGGCCATGTTCTCCAGTGCTCGCACCCGGTTGACCGTCGTCCACCAGTCCATGGGTTGAGTCGTTCCCCACGGATCCATATATGCCGAGACGCGTACGAGCAACTCGGCCCCGCCGAGACTCAATTGTCGTATCGCCTCGGGGAACAGCCAGTCGTAGCAAATTGCCGCGCCGATTTTGCCGATCTCGGTTTCGGCCACGGGAAACAACGGCTCGTCGTAGCCCGCCAGATCATGCGGACTGGTGTGCACCTCCCAAGGCGTCCAGGTGTGCACCTTGCGGTACTTTGACAAAATACCCTCCGGACCGATCAGGCAGGTCGTGTTGAACACGTGAGAGGGCCAGTTGGGGTCGGCCTCGATAAATGTGCCGGTCTGGATGTAGACGCCCAACTGCTTTGCCTTTTCTTGATAGCGCTGGGTGTGTTCGTTCGGTATCGGTACGGCCAGGCGGTCGAGCAGCTCCTCTACTGTCGGATAGATCGGTGCTGCGTGGGCAAACTCCGGAAACACCACGAGCCGTACGTCGAAGAACGGTTCGTAGCCCACTGCCGCATGGTCGATCATCTCCAGCATTCGCTCGACCCGGCCGGCAATTTCATCGCGTTTTGTCGGATTGGGCATGTCAATCTGACACGCCGCTGCGTAGAATCGATCGGTGGGGCTCATCGTCTGCCTTTCTTGAGCCAAGCGGAACGGTTGGGCGCTCACCGTTACTCTGGGCCGGTTCCTTCGGTGATTGTCAATACCTGATCGACTGCAATGTTCTCAAAAACATCGACTGGACCGCCGATCCATCGCACTTCGATGCGATCGGCTTTCTCACGGGCTCCCAACCCGAAGTGAAGGCGCGTGCCGTAATGGCTCTGGTATCCGCGTCCGCTGTGGACCTCGTCAATCTGTGTCAAATCCCCCGCTACCACCTTGACGCGCGCGCCCACACCGTTGCGGTTGGTCTTGACGCCCCGCAGACAGACTCCCAGCCAATGTCCTTTGGAAGGCGAATCATTCCTTAATATGGTCGGCTCTCGACGGGAATTGAGAACCACAACGTCGATATCGCCGTCGTCGTCGATATCGTCCAAGGCGGCGCCTCGGCTGCTAAGCAGCACCTTCATCCCGTCGCCGCTTTGCTTCGAGGCGTTGACGAACTTGCCGTCGCCGGTGTTCGTTAGAAGGACGTTTGTCTCAAAGTAGGTAGACCTGTCGTCGAAAAGGTCAATGTTGTCCAGCAGGTGTCCGCACGCAATGAAAATGTCAAGGTCACCGTCGTTGTCGAAGTCCGCTAAACCGGTTCCCCATGTCACGTTTGCTACGGTCCCTTCTCCGGCGCCGGTCACTCGTGTCACATCATCGAACGCATTGTCGCCCAGATTCTTGTACAACGTGGCCAACTGTCCCTGGTAAGAAGTCACATAGAAATCCAACAATCCATCATTGTCGTAATCGCCGCAGTCAACGCCCATGCTGCCCTGTCCATCGCCGTGGATGTCGTAAGCAACGCCGGATATAAGACCCACCTCTTCGAATTTACCCGTGCCGTCATTCTCAAAGAGAAAATTTCCCGCCCCGTCATTGGCCACATATATGTCCGTGTCACCGTCATTGTCGTAGTCGCTGCAGATCGTTCCCATGCCCCAGCTTACCTGCCCGGCCACGCCCGAACTTTTGCTGACGTCGGTAAACGTCCCGTCACCATTGTTGCGATACAGCACATCCGGCGCCGCCGGGAAAGAAGCCGGACCAATATAGACGTCAAAACCGTCCGCCACGCCGGTCTTGTGTTTCTCATAGGAGAAATCAAAATAGCTTGAGACGTAGAGGTCCAGGTCTCCGTCTTTGTCCATATCGAGAAAGCACGCGCCGGCCCCTGTGCGAGAGCCGTTGGCGACGCCCGCCTTTCCTGTGACATCAGTGAACGTACCGTTGCCGTCGTTGCGATACAGCACATTCGGGCCGTGGTTGTTCACATAAATATCCAGGTCGCCATCATTATCATAGTCGCCCGCCGCAACGCCTAAGCCGTACCCAGTATCACCTACACGTGCTCGTTCGGTCACGTCGGTGAATTTCCAATTGCCTTCGTTGCGATAGAGCGCGTTCTTCGGCTGGACACGGAATTTGGCCCCTTTCAGCGGCGCCCCGTTTAGAAAATATATGTCAACGTCGCCGTCATTGTCATAGTCGAAAAGTGCCAGACCCGAAGCGACCGTCTCCACTATGTACCGCTCGCCGCTGCTGCCGTCGGTGTGCCTGAAAGTTATCCCCGTCTCCTTCGTAACATCACGAAAGACTACCGAATTGCCGGCGCAAGCCTGACTAAGGACGATTGACAGCGTCAGCATCAGTATCAACTGCAGCCCGCAGTGAGTCTGTTGCCAAACACGGATAAGGGCGTGTCGGTCAGTTTTTCTTCTTGATCCTCTCATATATCTGCCTGTACTTCGGGTTCCTCGGCTGTAGTTTTATTGCCTGTTCCATGGCCTGCAGCGCGCCGGTCCGGTCGCCGTTTACGTCGGCTGCCCAGCCCAAAAGAAAGTAGGCCTCGGCGTTTCTTCCCAAGGTTATTGCTTTTTTAGCGAGAGTGTAAGCCCGCGCTGCGTTTGTGTTGGTTCGCAAATAGAAGCGCGCCAGCTCGCGGTAACCGGCCGGGTTGTTCGGCGCTAGACTGATGGTTTTGCGGAAGGCACGCTCGGCCTTATCGAACATTCTCAACTGGGTTGCGACCCGCCCTATATTCAGATGGGAAAAATGATTGTTCGGATCGGCCCGGGCGATTCTTTCGAAACATTCAAGGGCTTTGCCGGCGCGGTTGGTTGTATAGTACAAGGACGCCAACCGTTCCAAAGATCTGGTGTTGTTTCGATCGAGTCCGGAGGCCCTGTTCAAAAGTTCCTCGGCTCTTGCAATGTTGCCGCCGTCGCGATAGAGTCGCTCGGCATCGAGATATGTCTTGACTACGCTTGCTCGCAACGACGTCAGATATTCACGATAGCCCGACTGTCGGCTGCTGTAGACCGAATCGATCTTGTCTCGAAGCTTCCGGACGGTGGCCACGTACTCTTTGGCTTTGTCCCGTTGCCCCATCCTTGTGTAAACCATGGCCAGCCCGTAGTAGGCGTGGCTGTGTTCGGGTTCGAGCCTGATCGTCTGTTCGTAGTGTTCTATTGCCCTGTCATATTCCTTCTGCTGCCGATATGCTTCTGCGAGCTGAAAGCGAGCCGTGAAAGATAACGGGAAGATCTTGATCTCCTGCTGAAGTTCCGTGATGGCTTCGGCATACTTGCCCGAGTCCATGAGGGCTTCGGCGATGTCACTCCGCAGGTCCCCGGAATTGGGTCTTATCTCCAGAGCCTTTCTAAAAAGTTCCACGGCCCGGTCGAACTGTTCGGTCTCCAGGGCGATGCGACCGGTGTTTCGACAGGCATCGAAGTTAGTGGGATCTATTTCGAGGCTTTTCTCCCAGAACGTCACCGCCTCGGTCGTATTGCCGTGTCTGGCGTATAAATCCCCCATCAACATGTGGGAACCACTGCCATTGGGAAAATCTATCAATACTTGCTGAGCTAACTCCATCTCCTCCTGCTTCAACGCGGCGGTTTCCTCTTCCGGGCTCAGTTCGGTGGCAACCGCCCGCGGCTTGATCGAGCCGGAAGAATCTTGTGTTTCTCGGGCTCCGTCGTTTGCGCCAGAGAAACGCCGCTGCAGAAGGACGCCGACAACGATGACACACACGATCAGCCCAAGGATCAACGCCCACGGGGGGCTTTTCGGCGCAGGTGGGGCAGGTGTGCGCAGCCGTGCAGATGTCTTTCTTTGACGTCTCTTAGCTTTCCTATGCTTTTTCACCAAAAACTACCTTTGCCGGAGCTTTCGGAGCCGGCCCCGCAAAATGTGCGGCAGCAACCTATTTTCTTGACTATACTAGAAAAGTTGCTGTTGAGCAACATAGTTCTTGATTTCCGGTCAGAGGCCTTGAATCAGTCTTTCCTTCAACTTCTGAACCGTGAACCCAGAACCATGCCAAAAAATTGCCATAATTTCCCTTTTTTTCTTGACGCAGGCGTGTAAGATTTGATATAAACAGGTTTATTGGACTTGGGTTGGTCCAAAGCATCTTGGCTCTCCGATGTGCAGGAGGCAGGAGTTTGATGGTTCATGGGCATGCAAGTCTGGTGCCTTTTAGGTGAAGGAACGCAGTTGGAGTGAGGTGGTGTTTCGAGTCATCAGATCATCGCATTTCATCTCGCAATCTGAGCACGATTTCTGTGAGGAGAAGTAAGGCCAGGTCCTGAAGCAGTTCTTTTCTGATAAGTAAAGTATTTAGTTAAGATTCTCTATTGTTTGTCCGAATGGTATTTGTTACGGGCACAACCTAAGGAAAGGCTCATGACTGTTGCGAACGATAAATGTTTTGGTGTGTAGCCAAAGCTGAGATTTAGCGTTCTCATTTTGTTTTGAAGGAGACCCATCATGTGTAAGAGACTGTCAGTTCTAATTTCTTTTGTTTTGGTGCTGGGGTTCGTCGGCAATGCTGGCGCCCAGCCAACCGGCCAGATCCTCTTCGAGTACTGGATGGACATCGGCGGTGTGAACACCTCCGACCTCACGAGCAACGCCGCTTATCCGGACAGCCCGGACGAAAGCGAATGGCGGACCGCGTTCGATAGTCGGCTCGACTGGGCGGACAACACCGGCACCAGGGTCCGCGGCTTCCTGTATCCGCCTGAGGACGGTGATTACACGTTCTGGGTCTCAGGTGATGATGGCTGCGACTTGTTTCTGAGCACCGATGACGATCCGGCCAACGCAGTTCGGATTGCTCTGGTGCCCGACGCAGGCTGGACATCACAATACCAGTGGGACAAGTACCCCGAGCAGCAGTCAGCGCCTGTTACGTTGGTTGCCGGTACGAAGTACTATATCGAGGGAATAATGAAAGAAGCCGGCGGCGGCGACAGTTTGACTGCCGGATGGACAGGTCCGGGCATCGGCGATACGCTTACGATCATTGACGGTGCGTTCCTGTCGCCAGTGATCCGAGTCGACGATCCATTGCCCGCCATCTATAGCAAGGCTCGCGATCCCATCCCGGCTGATGGCGCCATCGAGGTGGATGATGCGGCGTTGGAGTGGACCGCAGGAATCACGGCCGTCTCCCACAAGGTGTATCTGAGCGCCAACGAGACAATCGACGATGCGGACCTGCTCGGTGAGACCGACCTGACAATACAGATCGCGATCCTGGACCCGGGTGTGACCTACTATTGGCGAGTCGATGAGGTCGAGGCCGATGGAAACGTGATCGAGGGTGATGTTTGGAGCCTTTCGACGTTGGCTCTGGAGGCCCATTTCCCGAGTCCGGCCGACGGTGCCGGGTCGCAATCGCTGACTTCCCAGCTCGGCTGGACGGCCGGCAAGGTTGTGATTATGCACGATGTGTATTTCGGCACCGACGAGGCAGCCATTGCAGCCCGCGACATGACCACGTTCAAAGGCAAACTGATGACCGAGTCGTACGATCCCGGCGCGCTGGAAATAGAAACGACCTACTACTGGGCGGTCGATCAGTTTACCCCCACCGGGACGGTTGCCGGTCCGGTCTGGAGCTTCACAACGCTCGGTTCCATAGCCATTACAGATCCGGACCTCCTGCTGTACTACGATTTCGAACTTGGCGAGGCTAGCGTAGCACTTGACCAGTCGGGTCACAGCAACCACGGTCATTTCAAGGGAGATCCGCTATGGGTCGCTGGTCCGTTCGGAGGCGCTGTGTCAATTGATATAGCCACTCTTGACTACATTGAGACTGCGGCTCCTCTGGGTATTACCAGCAACACCGTTTCTGTCACAGGCTGGGTAAAGCATGATGAGTTGCCGGCCGGATGGTCGGGCATTCTGACTACCAGAGGCAGCGGCAACCTGGGCCTGCAGCACGACGGTACTGAGCTGCGTTATATGTGGGGTCCCGATATATACTGGGACTTTTCCTCAGGATTGGCGCTTCCCGTCGGCGAATGGTACTTTGCCGCTGTGACAATCTCACCGGATCAGGGCAAGCTGTATCTCAATGGTGTCGAGCAAACGGCGACCAATGTTGCTCCTCATGACCCGGTAAACTTCGACAGCCTGATTCGCGTCGGCAGAGACCACAATGACGGCAGAATCATGACATCTCTGATTGACGAGGTCAGATTCTACAACAAGACTCTGACAGATGCGGACATTCAGGGAATGTTGCTGTCCGACGTCACCGCACCTGGCGATGTCGTCAAAGGCGTTCCGGATGAACCCAGAGACGGTAGTATTGCCGGTTGGCCTGATGGCGAGTATCCCGGGTTAGCGGTCGATGACGATGTGTCGACCAAGTTTCTGCACTTTAAGGGCAATGTCCAGCCGACTGGTTTTGTGGTTGAGCCTGCGATAGGCCCGACAATTGTCACCGGCCTGACCCTGACCACCGCCAACGACTCACCTGAACGTGACCCGGCTTCGTTCGAACTTTCCGGCTCGAATGATAGTATCGATGGCCCTTACACGCTGATCGCTGCTGGTGACGTTGCAGACTTCGCCATGGCGGATGCGTGGCCGCGCTTCACCACGAACGCAACTGCTATTGCCTTTGATAATGCGGTTGGGTACAAGTACTATCAGGTCATGTTCCCGACAGTACGGGATGCCGGCAGCGCCAACAGTATGCAGATCGCCGAAGTTGAACTGTTAGGTGTTCCCGCCCCCGTAGCCCGCTGGGAGTTTGACGGCGTTTTTGCCGCGACCGGCGGCAGCGGCCAGACCGGAATCCCTGTTGGTGCTGTAGCCTTCGAGGCTGATCCGGCGAGGGGGCTGGTTCTGAGCCTCCCCGGTGGCGACGATCAGTTTGTGGATCTCGGCTCCGTGGGCATAAGCGGCAATGATCCAACAACGATCACCTGCTGGGCGAAGGCCGACCACACGGACATTCCGAACTGGACCCTTATCTTTGGCTTCACCGGCCAGGAAGATGGCAGCGGCGGAAACGGCAGCCACTTCAACATCGGCAGCCTTGGCGGGCCCGGCGGTGTCGGCGCCCACGTCTGGGGCTGGGAAGAGACGATCTTCTCCGACGATGAAGCTCTGGAATGGCACCACTACGCCATGACCTATGACGGAACGACCATACAGTACTACGGAGACGGAGTACCGATGGACACCGATCTGGGCAAGTCCAACGTGCGGGATCTCTCGGCCCGCGCCGATCGCGTCCATGCCGGAAGTCGTATTACGCAGGCCAGCTCTTTCCCCGGCAAGGTTGACGATGCTCGCATTTACAGTCAGGCCTTGTCTGCGCTCCAAATTCGGGATATTGCGAGTGCAGCAGCTCTTTCCGGGCCCGTGGCTTACTGGGCGCTCGATGATGGTGCCGGGATTGTGGCGCTTGACTCAAGTGGCAATGCCATTGACGGCGTGGTCGTAGGTGAGCCGCTGTGGGTAGGCGGTATGCTGGATGGCGCACTGGAGCTCGACGGTGTCGATGATTACGTGGATTGTGGCAATCCCGCCGTGCTGGACTTTGGGACAGGCGATTTCACTATTTCCGCCTGGATAAAGTTGACGGCAACCGAAAGAGCCACCGTCTTCGCCAAAGGAGGCGATAACGGCGGCGGAATCCGTTACACTCTGGCTATGGGTGAAAGCAACGACAACCAGATGACTCTGACCACCGATGACGATTCCACGAAAGCCCAGACAAGGGGTGCTACCGTAGTTAATGACGGCGCCTGGCATCACGTGGTCGGGATGAGAGAAGGGAACACCGGGTTTGTGTACGTCGATGGTGTCCTGGATGGAACCGAAGAATTACCTGAGGGATACGACCTTTCAGGCTCGTCCCAGGCCAACGCCCTGATCGGAGCCATAACCGACGCCCGCGATGCCACAGGCGCGACCCTGGAGAAGTTCTTTGCCGGGACGATCGATGATGTGCGCGTCTATGACCGAGCATTGTCCGACTCTGAGGTTGCGACGCTTGCGCTAAAGACCGGAAATATCATCTGGGTCAATGGTTTCTATGATGACAACGGCGACGGCGCCGTCGACGACCTCGAATGGGTAGATATACTCGAGGCTGAAGGGTATGCCGTGGACAACAGTGAGTCATATGTAGACCTCGATGATGCTAAGATTGCCGCTTTGAATGCTGCCGACCTTATCATCGTTAGTCGCAACAGCAACAGCGGCGACTACGATGATGGCGACGAAATAGCCCAATGGAACGCAATCACGACGCCGATCATCAATAGCTCGACCCATATCGTCAGAAGCAGCCGCTGGAAGTTTTTTGATTCCACCAGCCTCCTTAACCTTGCTCCTGCTACGATGGTTCTTGCCGATGGTACCGAGGTATCGGGAATCAATGAAGCTGTAGGTCCAACCTCATTCATCGATGCTGCTCCTGGTAACGGTACCGTGCTCGCGACAGGCGACGGCTTGCCCTGGATTGTCGAATGGGAAGCCGGAGTAGAATACTACGATGGCGCCGGCCAGATTGCAGGCGGCACGCGCGTGTTCTTCGCCGCCGGAACGCAAGAGTCAGCGGATCCTCTAGTTGGTCGAGGCGAGATGAATCTCACAGCCGACGGCCTGGTGATATTCCTAAACGCGGTCGAGATGCTGGTAACGCAGTAGTAAACGAAGGTCAGATTGAATTCCCGCATGTGCGGGAACGACAACATGATTTGCATCAGTACGGGGTCTATACCGGGCAATTCGGTATAGGCCCCGTTGTTTTTTGGCCTTCGAGCGAGAGATTTCCGGTATTTACGTCGCAGCTTCTTCGGCCGTCGGGGCTTCGCGGCGCAGGTAAGTATTGCATGTCCTGGCCAGCTTGGTATAATGCACCATGGCTGGAACAGGAACTAAAGCAACCGGTGGGGGATTACGGAGGTGCGAAATGTTCTTCGGGAAAGCAAAATCCTTTTTGTACCATGCGACCAGAGACAACAGACATGAGGTCCAGGCGCCTCGGCGGTGCCCGAAGACGGGCAAGTACCTCAAGCGCGAAAAGAAGAAGGTAGGATGGGCAGGTTTCCTGCCCATGCGGTTCAATGTGCGTTACCTTAACAGCATGGGCAACAAGTTGCCCATCCTACTTCTTCCGGTGGCCGGGTTGTTCTCGCTGATCTGGTTTCTAATCCGGGTGATTCCCAAGCCCTCGAGGGCGACGTATCCGTGTCAGCGCTTCGCCGCTCCGCTTGCGAGCGGTTTTGTCGTCTGGATCGCCTCTCTTGTTGCCTCGGCCGTAGCATACCGCAAGGCCAAGCGGTTTTTTGACAAGTCGCGCTACGCCATTGCAGTGCTCTGTGTGGCCCTGAGCGTGATGGCGATCTGGTTGTCTCTGAGTTTCACTGCAGAAGCCCCGGCGACGGCGGCATTTGTGCCGAGCGAACCGGTCAACAGCCCGATGGGCGTCGCAAAGGGAATCCATCCCGGGCGCGTCGTCTGGGTCCACGACCCCGGCGCGACCAGTTGGGACGGCTCGACCGGCAGATGGTGGGATGATGACAGCACCGACCAGGGAGCGGTCGATGTGATGGTCTCCAAGACCATCCGGACGCTCACGGGCCAGGCGAGCGATGCAGAATCGTGGGATGCGCTCTTCAAGCACTTCAACGGTGTCAGGGATCTCGGCGAGGTCGGCTATCAGCCGCCAGAGAGGATCGCGATCAAGATCAACATGAACCAGGAGAACAGCAGCGGCGGAAACTGGTCGTCAAGCGTGGGCAACCCGAGCCCCCACGTGATTCTGTCGGTCCTCAAGCAGCTCATCGAGACAGCCGGTGTGCCCGGCTCGGCGATCACAGTCTACGATGCTTCGCGATATATCGGCAATCCCATCTACGATAAGATCAGGGGCGATCCCAACCCTGAGATGCTGAATGTCAGATTTGTCGTCAAGGCCAGTTTGGCGCGCAATGGGCGCCTTGGAGCAGTCTACGATACCTCCAATCCACTCCGTACGAACGCCGGGACGGCGTACCTGCCGCAATGCGTTACCGGCGCCAAGTACCTGATCAATATGGCGCTGCTGAGACCTCACTCGCTGTTCGGGGTCACATTATGTGCGAAGAATCACTTCGGCTCCGTATTTTTCCCGTCCAGCAATGACTGGACGCCCCAGTCTTTACATAACCACGGTGGGCGAAGCAAAGGCATGAACACATATAATTGCCTCGTTAATCTCAACGGACACCGACACCTGAGCGGAAAAACATTGCTCTACATGGTCGACGGGTTGTACCCGGCGAGAAACCAGAGCAACAACGTACTCAAGTGGGCCTCCTTCGGGGATGACTGGTTCAGCGGCATGTTTGCCTCGCAGGATCTGCTGGCGATCGATTCGGTCGGACTGGACTTCCTGCGGCATGAGGACGCTCTGAGCCAGCCTATAACCGACGTGACGGGCAATCCGGACAACTACCTGCACGAGGCTGCACTGGCCGACAATCCGCCTTCAGGGACGGTCTACGACCCGGAAGGCGACGGTACGCGGCTGGCCAGTCTGGGAGTCCACGAGCACTGGAACAATCCCGTGGACAGGCAATACTCCCGCAATCTGGGAACAGGCGACGGCATCGAACTGGTAATCGCATCATTCGCCACCGACGACGGACCAATTGAGAACGTAACGAGCGGCCAAAAATACGAGCAACTTCGCTATGCCATCGGCGAAGCCCGTCAGGGAGACACGATTGTCCTCAGCGAGGGAACCTACCCCGGAAGCGTTGATTTTGCCGGCAAGAACGTGACGCTAAGTTCGACCGATCCCAACGACCCCGCAGCGGTGGCGGCTACTGTCATCAACGGCGGGGCTCAGGCGGTGAGTTTTACAGGCGGCGAAGACGCCAATTGTGTGCTCGCCGGACTTACCATCACCGGAGCGGAAACGGGCATCTATTGTCTGGGTTCATCGCCCACAATCGCCAACTGCCGCGTCACAGACAACACAGTTGCGGGAATCGAGCTGCACGAGGGCAGCGATCCAACGATCGTGGGCTGTGAAATAATTTCCAACGGAGGCACCGGCATCGAGGCGTGGGTCAAGCAGGCCGGACGGTATGTAACTAATAATTATCCCGTGATGTCCAACAGCGTTATCGCCGCAAATGACCAACATGGTATCTCCGGCGGCATGCCGACGATCACCAACTGCACAATTGCTGCAAACGGAGCGTTCGGCATATCAAGCATCACGCCGACAGTCGCGAACTCTATCGTCTACTACAACGGCTCCGACACCGGCCTCGCTCAGATCGACGGCGATCTGGTAGCCGTAGTCTACAGCAACATCCAGGGCGGCTGGCCGGGTGAGGGCAACATCGATGAAGTCCCGTGTTTTGCCAAGCTTGGCTTCTGGGACTTGGGTCCTTCGCTTGAGGATATCAGCGACGATTTCTGGGTCCGGGGCGATTACCATCTGTGCTCGCAGGCGGGTCGATGGGACCCGGCCAGCCGAAGCTGGGTCCAGGATGTGATAACCAGCCCCTGTATTGATACTGGGAACCCTGATTCCGACTGGATCGCGGAATCACCCCCAAATGGCGGACGAGTCAATATGGGCGCCCACGGAGGCACGCCCCAGGCCAGTATGTCGTTG
>Ga0255052_10002147_pt1 | contig 14418 bp, 12 predicted proteins | sample JV7_2_21_MG_FD_188632 | JGI IMG/M metagenome (GOLD analysis project Ga0255052, IMG submission 188632) | Seawater microbial communities from Jervis Inlet, British Columbia, Canada - JV7_2_21 | ecosystem: Environmental > Aquatic > Marine > Inlet | place: Canada: British Columbia | collected...
AGCCCAGCAAATGCAGCGCCCCATGCACCAGCAAATGGTTCCAGTGACTTGTCGCAGCCTTGCCTTGTTCCGCTGCCTCCCGTTCAACCAATGGACCGCAGATCACAATATCGCCGAGCGGCCGTGTGATTTCATCCGGCAATGTGTCCGACTCTGCCGGAAATGACAGCACATTGGTGGCCTTGTCCTGTTGCCGAAATTTCCGATTCAACGCCCGCCCCTCCTCCTCGTCCACCAGCCGCACCGTAATGTCGACATCGCGCGGCGAATCAGGATGCACGCGGCGGATGGTCTCTTCGAGGCAGGCACGAATCTCCTCATCGGGGGGCGCACTGTCGACCACGGAAGCGTTCTGCACCTCAACCAGCAACACGGCGGTCATTGTGGGGTCAGGAACCGTTGCCGTCGGCCTCGTATGCCGCGACGATGCGCTGCACCAGCTCGTGGCGCACCACATCCGCCGGTGTAAAGTAGGTAAAGTCGACGCCGTCGACGTCAGACAAAATCCGGGTTGCATGCTTCAGGCCTGACTGCTGACCCGACGGCAAATCCATTTGTGTGATATCGCCGGTAACGACAGAGCGCGACCCGAAGCCGATACGCGTCAGAAACATTTTCATTTGCGCGACACTGGTGTTTTGTGCCTCGTCCAGAATCACAAAAGATTCGTTCAGCGAGCGGCCGCGCATGAACGCGAGTGGCGCCACTTCGATCACGTTGCGTTCTATGAGACGAGCGACCTGCTCCGTGCCCAGCATGTCGTACAATGCGTCATACATTGGCCTGAGATACGGGTCTACCTTCTGCGACATATCGCCAGGTAGAAAGCCCAGACGTTCGCCAGCTTCGACCGCCGGACGCACCAGGATGATGCGCCTGACCAGCTCGTTCTCCAGCGCCTCGATGGCGCTCGCCACCGCGAGATAGGTTTTGCCGGTGCCGGCCGGGCCGATGCCAAAGGCAAGGTCATGGTCGCGAATGCCCCGCAAATAAGCGCGCTGATTGGCGCCGCGGGCGCGCACCAGCTTACGCGGGGTCTTGATTTCGAATTCGCTATCATCCTCACGAGATTCAGATTCCGCAAATTCGCCATCGTTCATTACGGACTCCTGCAAACAAATATGCACGCGCTCGGCATCGAGTCGTTCGCTGCCGGTCATTTTGAATAAAGAGCGGATGACATCACTGCCAATCTGGGCTGCGCCCGGTTTGCCGGTTACGCGAAAGCGGTTACCACGGCTGGCAATATCAACATTGAGGCGGCGTTCGATTTGTCGCAGATGCTCATCAAACTGTCCGCAAAGATTGGCGAGACGGCTGTTGTCGACGGGCTCCAGGACTATGTCCCGGGATATTTGTACGGCGTTCAATGGTTGGGTTTCTGACCTCGTTTCTGATGGGGTCGCTGTCACAAGACTACAACGAAGTCTGGTCACATGGAATAGCGATGCGGCTTAAGAATTAGTCTAAATTTACGCCACGGCCCGGGCATTGGGCAACCGGCCACGCAGGGAATTCGGCAGTGCCTCGGTAATCAAGACGTCCACGAACTGGCCGATACAGGCAGGATCTGCATCGAAATTGACCCAGCGCATGTTTTCCGTACGTCCGGCGAGCTGGCGCGGGTCCTTTCGGGACGGCCTCTCGACCAACACCGATTGCGTGCTACCGACCATCGACCGGCTTATTTCGAACGCCTGTCGAGTGATCCGCGACTGCAGGATTTGCAGGCGCTCTTTCTTAACAGCGAGCGACGTGTCGTCCGCAAATCCGGCCGCGGGCGTGCCCGGCCGGGCACTGTAGATGAAGCTGAATGACTGATCGAATCCGATCTCGGCAATCAGCTGCATGGTGGCGGCGAAATCGGCGTCCGACTCGCCCGGGAAGCCGACGATAAAATCGGATGACAGTGAAATATCCGGGCGGGCCTGGCGCAGTTTGCGAATTTTTTGCTTGTACTCAAGCGCCGTATGGCCGCGTTTCATACGCGCCAGGATGCGGTCCGAGCCGTGCTGCACAGGCAGATGCAGATAATTGGCGAGCTTTGGCACTTCCGCATAGGCCTGAATGAGGCTGTCCGTAAATTCGACCGGGTGAGACGTCGTAAAGCGTATCCGCTCCACCCCATCGATCGCGGCAACGTAGTAGATCAATGTTGCAAGGTCCGCAATCTGGCCGTCGTACATCTGGCCACGATACGCATTGACGTTCTGTCCAAGCAGATTGATCTCACGCACGCCCTGCCCGGCCAGGCTGACGATCTCGGTGACCACATCGTCCAGCGGACGGCTGATTTCCTCGCCGCGCGTATATGGAACGACACAAAAAGTGCAGTACTTGCTGCAGCCCTCCATGACCGACACGAATGCCGTCGGCCCCTCGGCGTGCGGCTCCGGCAAGCGATCGAATTTTTCGATTTCCGGAAAGGAGACATCGACCACCGGCAGTCCCTTGCCGCGCACCTCGTCCAGCATTTCCGGCAGGCGGTGCAATGTCTGGGGGCCGAACACCAGGTCGACGAAAGGCGCCCGTTGGCTGATACCCTCGCCCTCCTGGCTGGCGACGCAGCCACCGACGCCGATCATCAGGCCGGGACGCCGTTCTTTGAGGGCACGCCAGCGACCCAATTCCGAAAACACTTTTTCCTGCGCCTTTTCCCGAATCGAGCAGGTATTTACCAGCAGCAGGTCGGCCTCTTCCGGGGTCGTTGTCAGCGCATAACCATGCGACTCGCGCAACACGTCCGCCATCTTGCCCGAGTCGTACTCGTTCATCTGGCAGCCCATCGTCTTGATGTACAGCTTTCCGGACATAGCGGTCAGTTCCGCGCAGCAGCAGCACTCGTCTGCATGCGGCTAAAACGGGATATCGTCGTCGAAATCGTCGGAAGAAGCCTGCGGTGGCGGGCTGGGCGGCGGTCCGGAACTACCCATGGCAGGTGCACCGCCACCGCTGCGGCCGCCCAGCATCTGCATTTCGTCGGCAACAATTTCTGTCGTATATCGATCGTTGCCCTGCTGATCCTGCCATTTGCGGGTGCGCAGCTTGCCCTCGATGTAGACCTGCGAACCCTTGCGCAAATATTCAGCCGCGATTTCGGCCAGGCGCCCGAACATGGCAACTTTGTGCCATTCAGTGCGCTCTTTTTGTTCACCGGTCTGCTTGTCTTTCCACGACTCATTGGTCGCCACGCTCAGGTTCGTTACAGCCGAACCGCTCGGCATATAACGGGTCTCGGGGTCGTTGCCGAGATTCCCTACGACGATTACCTTGTTTACTCCACGGGCCATAACGGCTCCCTTGTTATCATTTCAGGTATAGATCCAGCTGCAGGCGGGCACCGGGGTTTGCCGTGCGCCAGTGCAGAATGGGGCACTTATTGTAGAGCCTGCCTGATCAAAAGCCAGCGCGAATTCCCGGGCATCGGACCTATTTATGCCTGCTTCGGCGCTGCCCATCGACCGAACTGGTGGGCTGCCAGCCAGATTGCGGCAAGCAGCGCACAGATGCCAAAGACGGCCCCCGGTTGACCACCGGCCAGAAAGCGGCCGCCTATGAGGCCACCGGCAAATGCACCGAGAAACTGCGAACTGGAAAAAACCCCAAGCGAGGCGCCCCGTAGTTCGCCGACGGCAGCGATTGACAAACGTGCCGGCAAAGCCGCCTCCAGAAAATTAAAACCGGCGAAAAATATCGCCAGCGCCACCAATACCACCGGCATGGAGGATCCGGCAAAAGCCAGGATCAGCTGGCCAGTCAACAGGCAGAACACCGCCAAAGTGACAGTCGACCACTTGCCGCGGCGTTCGTCTGCCAGGATCAGCGGCACAGTACCGAGTAATGAAGCCAGCAGTGCGCCGACGTACAGTTTCCAGTGACTGGTTAGCGGCAACTGTAATTCGTTCAGCAGCAGGAACGGCAATGCAACGAAGCTCGCCGTCAGAAGTGCGTGCAAAACGAATATATACAAATCCAGGCGCAGCAGGTCGGGCTGGAATGCCGCAGCAATGCTACCGCCAGCGCGCCTTTGCGGCTGCCGGATACCCCGTGGTAGCAGCGTCAGCAGCAGGGCCGCGACCCCGGCGAGGCCGGCTGCCATCCAGAAAAGAAAGCGCACGCTTGTCGCAGCCGCGATCAGCGGACCCGCAATCAGGGCCAGCAGAAACGAGCTGCCTATGCCAATTCCCAGCACAGCCATCGTGCGGGTTCGCACTTCTTCGCGGGTTGCGTCCGCCAACAAGGCCGTCAAGGTCGCGGAGACTGCACCGGCACCCTGTAACAATCGGCCGGCGATGACCCCGAGAATCGTCTCGCTGCCTGCGGCAAGCACACTGCCGGCGGCAAAAACCGCGAGACCGAACAGGATTACGGGAATTCTGCCGAATCTGTCTGACAGTGCGCCCAGCGGTATTTGCAGCGCCGCCTGGGTGAGGCCGTAGGCGCCGACCGCGAGCCCGATGAGGGTTGGTGTCGCACCTTCCAGGTCTGCCGCAAAGATGGCGAGTACCGGCAGCAGCGCGAACAGGCCGAACATGCGAAACATCGCAACCAGCGCAACCACGGCAACGGCCCGCCTTTCCGCTGCCAGCATCACCGCGAAGAAGCCGCCCAGTTGCTTACTCATCTTTGACCTGCATTCATTCGCTAACACCCTGTTCTCGCAAGAGTTCGTGGCATTGCAGCCGCGCAGCCCCCGCGCCGCATTGCCGGCACGCGTTACGCGTGCCTTGAATCAGGCTTTGACCGTCTTTGCGCCGCACTCCGGCGGCGGCGTATATTAGCAGGTTGTTCGGCGTTCACCGGCTTGACTATGAAATCAATCGACATTCGCGGCGCGAGAACACATAACCTCAGAAACCTGGATCTGAGTTTGCCGCGAGATCAGCTAATTGTCCTGACCGGATTATCCGGATCCGGCAAATCTTCTCTGGCATTCGATACGATCTATGCCGAGGGCCAGCGGCGCTACGTGGAATCATTGTCAGCGTACGCACGGCAGTTTCTCTCGATGATGGAAAAGCCGGACGTCGATCATATCGACGGCCTGTCGCCGGCAATTTCGATCGAACAGAAATCCACCTCGCACAATCCGCGCTCCACCGTGGGCACGGTTACGGAAATTCACGACTACCTGCGCCTTCTGTTTGCACGTGCCGGGATCCCCCGCTGCCCGGACCATGGCGTGACGCTGGAGGCGCAGACCGTCAGCCAGATGGTGGATCAGGTTCTCGCACTGGCGCCCGGCACGCGGCTGATGTTGGTGGCGCCCGTCGTTGACAATCGCAAGGGCGAACATGTGCAGCTGATGCAGGATCTGCAGGCGCAGGGCTTCATTCGGGCGCGGATCGACGGCGAAGTGTTCGAACTCGATGACCCACCGCAACTGGACCTCAGAAAGAAGCACAGCATCGATGCTGTCGTGGATCGGTTCAAAGTCAGGGACGATATGCGACTCAGACTCGCCGAGTCATTCGAGACGGCGTTGCGCATGGCGGACGGCGTGGCACGGATCGCTTTTCTGGATGACAGCGATCAGGATGAACTGATTTTTTCCGATCGGTTCGCGTGCAACATCTGTGGTTATAGCCTGACCGAGCTGGAGCCACGCCTGTTTTCCTTCAATAATCCGAGCGGTGCCTGCTCCGGTTGTGACGGACTGGGGGTAAAGCAGTTTTTTGATCCGGACCGTGTTGTAGTCAATCCGGATTTATCCCTCGCGGGCGGTGCAATTCGTGGCTGGGACCGCAAGACCACCTACTACTACCAGATGATTCAAAGCCTGGCCGCGCACTTCAAATTCGATATCGAAACGCCATTCAGCGATCTCGAGGACAGAATTCGCAACCTTGTGCTGTATGGCAGCGGCAAGGAAAAAATCGAATTTCATTATGCCAATTCGCGCGGTATGCAGGTTCGGCAACAACACCGGTTTGAAGGCGTGATTCCGAATCTGGAGCGTCGCTACCGGGAGACGGAATCCAGCGCCGTTCGCGAAGAACTGACACGTTTCCTCAACAGCCAGCCCTGCCCGGACTGTGGGGGAACGCGGCTCAATCGAGCCGCGCGCAATGTATTCGTGACCGATCTGGCGCTACCCGAGGTAAGCGACATGTCGGTGGGTCACGCCCGCACTTTTTTCGAGCATCTCGAACTGGACGGCTGGCGCGCAACTATCGCAGACAAGATCGTTAAGGAGATCAGTGCTCGCCTTGGATTCTTAAGCGATGTCGGTCTTGATTACCTCTCACTGAACCGGAGCGCGGAGACGCTTTCCGGCGGCGAGGCACAGAGAATACGTCTGGCGAGCCAGATCGGCTCCGGCCTGGTAGGCGTGATGTACATTCTCGACGAACCGTCCATCGGCTTACATCAGCGCGACAACAAAAGGCTCCTGAGTACACTGCTGCACCTGCGGGATATCGGCAACACCGTGATCGTGGTCGAGCATGACGAAGAAGCAATACTGGCGGCGGATCACGTTGTCGACCTGGGCCCGGGCGCAGGCGTGCACGGCGGCAAGATAGTCGCACAAGGCAGCCCGGACGTTATACAGGCCAGCACGGAATCGCTGACCGGCCAGTACCTGTCCGGCAGACGGTCGATTGCGGTGCCGGAACAGCGTGCAGCATTCGACCCGCAGTGCGTCCTGACGATATCCGGCGCCTGCGGCAACAACCTCAAAGCAGTCGATGTGGCGCTGCCGCTGGGGCTGATGACCTGTGTCACGGGAGTATCCGGTTCCGGAAAGTCCACCCTGGTCAACGACACGCTGTACAAAGCCGTTGCTGACGAACTCAATCGCAGCAACCGCAACCCGGCGCCGTACGACGAGATTCGGGGCCTGGAGCTGATAGACAGGGTCATCGACATCAGCCAGAGCCCCATCGGCCGCACACCGCGATCCAATCCGGCGACCTACAGCGGTCTGTTTACGCCGATTCGAGACTTGTTCGCCGGCACCCAGGAGGCTCGCTCGCGCGGCTACATGCCCGGACGCTTCAGTTTCAATGTCAAAGGCGGTCGCTGCGAGGCCTGCCAGGGCGACGGCGTCATCAAAGTCGAAATGCACTTTTTGCCGGACGTCTACGTGTCCTGTGACGTCTGCCGTGGCAAACGGTACAACCGCGAGACGCTCGAGATACGCTTCAAAGGCAGGAACATCCACGAAGTGCTGGACATGACGGTTGAGGACGCGCTGGAGTTCTTTCGTAACGTACCGGTGGTTTCGAAAAAACTACAGACCCTGATGGACGTCGGCCTGTCCTATATCCGCCTTGGGCAAAATGCGACGACCTTGTCCGGCGGGGAAGCGCAGCGCGTCAAACTGGCACGCGAGTTATCCAAGCGGGACACGGGTAGCACGCTCTATATTCTCGACGAACCGACTACCGGCCTGCACTTCCACGATATCGAGCAGCTCCTGGCCGTATTGCACCGGCTGCGCGACAAGGGCAATACGGTCATCGTCATAGAGCACAATCTCGACGTGATCAAGACGGCAGACTGGGTCATCGATCTCGGCCCGGAGGGCGGTGACGGCGGCGGTGAGGTAATCGCGACCGGTACGCCGGAGGAGGTCGCTGCCCATAGATCCTCATTTACCGGGCAGTACCTGAAACCACTGCTCAAAAGTATCACCCGCAAAAAGCGCGCTTAAATAACACGCCGGACGTATGCATCGAATGCTTCGGCAAACCTGCGCGGCGCATCCTTGTGCATGCGCAGATACATGGACGGTTCGATGAGTTCCAGCTCCATCAGCAGAAATCGTCCATCGGAGCCGCGCACGAAATCGCAGCGCACGTAAACCGGTGTCGGCGAGACCAGCGCCAGAAGCCTCTCCGCTGCCTGCAACAGGCGTGCTTCGGGCTCGACGGCAACGATCTCGGCACCATGCTCTTCCTGGACTCTGAAATCGCGTGCCTTCGGCGTCTTGCGGATTGCGTGGCTATACTGATTGCCAAAGTAAAACAGTGAGAATTCACCTTCTCGCTGAATGCTTTCGATAAATGGTTGCACAACGAACGCGCGCTTGTGAAACGTCCGCTGCAGCGTAGTTACCGTATCCGCGTGTACGCCTGGCGACAACAGGAACGTGTCCGTTGCATTGGTACTGACGACCGGCTTGACAATGATTTTGTCAGTGCCAGTGGCGGCAAACAGCGTCTCGGGCATTCCCGGCGCAAAGTCTTCGTACCAGAGGCTTGGCACGATATCACCGCCCCGCGCTTCGAGGTCTCTCAGGTAGGTCTTCGGGATGGTCCAGCGAACCAATGACAGGTCGTTTACGAGCACGGCAGTGGAACGATCGATAGACTCGAGCACCTGCACGAATCGCTCCGGATCCTGCGGGTAATCCCAGGGCGCCGCGATGTAAACGGCGTCGTAATCGTCCCAGTCCATACCCGCGCTGCGCCACGGCAGCCATTCGGTTTGCCAGCCCAGTTCCTGTAGTGGCGCAAAACTCAGATCGCTGTCGATGGCCCAGCCATCAACCTCGCCCATCGTCAGAAACGCGCACCGTTTTCGCACCACGTCCGAATATCCTCCTGCCCCGGCGGAAACCGCAGAGACCCGCTATCTCGCGTCATCAGGCCGCAGCACGCTGCATCCTTTGCAATCTACAGATGACGTGCTCGAGAAAAAACGCATTTACACAATCAGGATGCGTGCACGGTCCCATGTGTGCAACCCCTTCGATTTCAATACTTTTGTCCCGTGGCACGAGTGCCGCCGGTATCTGTATGACTCGTCTCGCGGTCCGGCGCGAAGGCCCGCACGTGAGGTTGCAAAGCGGACTCAGGCGGCAGCCACTGACGATTCGAGCTGGCACCCGCGTGCAGGCAAACCGCCAGCGGCCGGCGTCCCGGGGTTCAGTCCGCGATCTCGGCGAAACTGCCGTGTTGCAGAAAGCGCTGCACCAACTCGATGACATCGTCGTCTTGCATGATGTAGGCGTGGCTCACGGCAACGACCCGAAAATCCGCCATGCCGTCCAGCCTGGTATCTGCGACAGAGACCTTGCCATCGTCCGGATTTGGCAATACTGCGGACGTGATCGGGTCGATCGAGCGATTTCCAGCAATCACCGCAAACTCGAAATCCGGCGCGCCGAGACGGAGCGGGACGCTTTCCGCACCCTTGCCCAGCTGATTGCCGGCGGGCCCATTCAGCCAGTCGAAGCCCGGAAGATTCTGCATCGAATCGGCGGCCTTGCTGCCCTGGTTGGGCGGTCCCAACATCACGACCCGGCCGACGCCGGAAGAATCATTCTCGGAGAAGTAGTAGCGAACCAGGATGGCGCCCAGCGAATGCGTGACGAAATGCACCACACCGTCCTCGCCACACTGTTGCAGACCATCCTCCACCGCCATCGGCGCAAGCTCTTCGATGCGGTACTCGCGCGACGGGTAGGAAATATTTACGACCCGATAACCTGCGCTGGACAGTACCTCGGCCATCTCGTCCATTGACCGCGCGGTGCGCGCCAGACCGTGTAACAGAACGACACATGCCGGCGACTCGCCGGATCCCGGTATTGTCGCCGCGCGCAACTCGCTGCTGCCCGGGGACAGTGCCAGTAGAACGAACAGAACCGTCAGTTTCATGACAATTTCAGTCGCATGGCGATCCTGTTGGCCGTATTAATGCCGGCACGCCCCTCCGCCGCGATTATCCTGCGAATTTCCGTGTTGCTGTCCTTCGTCGGCAGCGGCTCGAAGCCGAAACTCGTATAAAAGGGCGCATTCCATGGCAGATGCCGGAACGTAATCAAGGTCAGGCCCGCATATCCGGAAGACCGGCCCCAGTCGATTACGGTTTGCAGCAGCTGAGTGCCGATTCCGCGCCGGCTATGATCAGGATGTACATCCATCTCATCGAGGTGTGCGTCGCTGCCTAGCATGACGACATAAGCAAAACCAACCGGCGTTTCGTCTTTCTGCAGCGCGACCCACATGCGGCCGTCCTGCTGTGCCAGGACCAGCGTTTCACGGTCAGTTACCAGGAAACGGATCGCGGCCGGCAAGTCTTTTTCGGAAAACAGGCTCGCGGCAGCCTGTTCGATGACCGGCACAGCCCTCAGATGCTCTCGCATTGCCGGAACGATCGAATAGTGCTTATTCATGATCGCGCGTGTCGTTGTCGTTCGGTGAGCGACTGCAACTGCCGGTCATGCGTTACACTCAGCAGGACCAGGGCCAATACCGCGCCCAGTAATGCCCACGCCATGTCTGACTGCGTATCCCAGACATAACCCTGGGTGCCGAGAAAAGCATCGGCTGCTTCCGCCGAAAACAACGCCACCAGCCACTCGATCAACTCGTAGAATGCACTGAACGCCAGGCAAAAACACACGATGAAAAAATCGCGCCACCGGACGCTGTTGAAGACAGCCTGGCGAATGACAATCTCACGCGCAACGATGGCCGGTACAAATCCCTGCACGAAATGCCCAACCTTGTCGTAGTTGTTGCGTTCCTGAGCGAACTCATCGCGTATCCAATCGAACAGCGGCACTTCCGCATAGGTGTAGTGGCCCCCAACCATCAGGATGATGCAATGCATCAGCACCAGCATATAGACCAGGCGCGTCAGGGGAAACCGCTCGCGGGTAAGCCAGAGAACCAGCGCCCCGAGCAACGCAGGAAAAACCTCGAGGAACCAGGTCGCGTAGTCTTTGGGACCGATTGCGGACCAGGTGAGCACAATCACGAAAATACTTACCCACGCGATCTGCGGGGTACTCGATGTGTTCATTGTTCCTCCCTTGCCGCGCAATCGATACAGAGTGCGACGGTTGGATCGAATTCGAGGCGTTTCGGGTTGATAAGCCCCGCACAGGACAGGCAGACGCCGAATGTACCCTGATCGAGGCGCACCAGTGCCGCGTCGATCTCGTGCAGCATTCGCTGCCGCCGGCGTCCGGATGCCTGTGACATTGCCTGCGCCTGCAGCGCGTCCATTCGCGACAGACGGCCGACTCGTGCCTGATCCAGCTCGACGATTCCTGCGGCGTCGGCGGCCGAGTCGCGCGCGGCCTCGATCTCCTGCCGCAACCTGCACAATTGTCGGCGATAGCTGCCCGCATCAGGCCCCGTCACTGGTCTGACCCGCGATCAACGCCTGCCCGGCCTGGCTCAGCCGCCGGCATCAGTAATGCGGCGGACGTTCGTCTGCCGCCCCGGGATCGGGTTCACCATCGGACAGCGACCTGAGCCGTTCGATCAGCGAGCTGCACAGGTGATCCAGCTTCGTTATCTGCGCCTGCTGGTCTGTGACCACATCATTCAGCTCACCCAGAAGACGTTCCTGATGCGCCAGCTTGGTCTCGATATCGATCAGTCGTTTATCCGTCACTCTTGCCACCGTTGTTCTGCGGCCCTGCTGTGACATTACGGATGTCGGTCCCGATCTGCAACGGAACGAGCGTCCCCAGCCACACATCACCGTGTATCCTTCACCCATGTCACTTATCCGTTTTGACGAACTCTGGCTCGAATTCGGCGATCAGAAAATCCTGACCGGAGCGGATCTCGCCATCGAGCCGGGTGAGCGTGTGTGCCTGATTGGCCGCAACGGCGCCGGCAAGTCGACGACGCTCAAACTGATTACGGGCGAAATCGAACCGGATCGCGGTGAAATCGTGCGCAAGACCGGCCTGGTGGTCAGTGAACTGTCACAGGACCTGCCGGATGCCCTTCCGCAGACTGCACGCACAGTCGTCAGATCGGGCCTGACCGAAATCCAGGCGTTGCTCGATGACTACCGCCTGAGATCGCAACAGGAGCTCGATGAGACGGGCCTGCGGGAACTACAGGAGTTGCACCGGCAAATCGAAGCGCATGGCGGCTGGCACATCGAGCAACGGGTCGAGACCACGATCACGGAACTGAAGTTGCCGGCGGACCGGAAGATGAGCGAACTGTCCGGCGGCTGGCGGCGTCGCGTTACCCTGGCAAAAGCGCTCGTACAAAAACCTGACCTGTTGCTACTGGACGAGCCGACCAATCACCTGGATATTGTCACCATCAAGTGGCTCGAAAATGTCGTTTACGGCTATGCGGGGTCGGTACTGTTCATCACCCACGATCGCGCCTTCCTCCAGCGCCTCGCGACCCGAATTGTCGAGATTGACCGCGGCAGGCTGACCAGCTGGCCCGGAGACTTTCAGAATTTTCTGCGGCGCAAGGAAAAAGCGCTGACCGACGAGGCGCAGGAAAATGCGGTCTTCGACAAAAAACTGCAACAGGAGGAAATCTGGATTCGTCAGGGCATAAAAGCCAGGCGAACGCGTAACGAGGGACGGGTCCGTGCATTGATGAAAATGCGTGCAGAGCGGGCCCGGCGCGTCGCTCAAGAGGGTGGTGCGAAAATCCATATCGAGGAAGCGGAACAATCGGGGCGTAAGGTGATTCGCGCCAGAAACATAAGCTACCGATTCGGCGATGAGCCGCTTATCGAAGGCTTTTCGATCAACATCATGCGTGGGGACCGCATTGGCATCCTGGGCAACAATGGCGTTGGTAAGACAACCCTGTTGCAGTTGCTTCTCGGCGATCTGCTACCGCAGTCGGGGACGATTAAACACGGTACCGGCGTCGAAGTCGGCTATTTCGACCAGCTGCGTGAAACGCTGGACCCGGAAAAGTCGGTTGCCGAGAATGTCGGCGATGGCCGTACCTATATCAAACTGAATGGCAACGATCGACATATCGTCGGTTACCTCAAAGGCTTTCTTTTCAGTCCGAAACGATCGATGACTCCGGTGAAATCCCTGTCGGGAGGAGAGCGAAATCGCGTAATTCTGGCGAAGCTTTTTACCAGGGCTGCCAACCTGCTTATTCTCGATGAACCGACCAATGATCTCGACATGGAAACGCTGGAGGTGCTGGAGGATCGGCTCAGCAAGTTCAACGGCACACTGATTGTGGTCAGCCACGACCGGGAGTTTCTCGACAATGTCGTCACGAGCACCGTCGTTTTCGAACAGGACGGTAAGGTGCAGGAGTACGTCGGCGGTTACAGTGACTGGTTGCGCCGCGGGAAAACGCTGGCAGAAATTGACGACCCGACCACCACGCGGGCCGCACGGCAGGAGCGCCGCAGGGCCGGATCAGCGACCCGGCCCAGGAAACTCAGCTACCATGAGCAACGCGAACTGGAGCAACTGCCGTCGCAAATCGAACAACTGGAAACCGCACTCGAAGGCTTGCAGAAGCAAATCTCGGCACCCGACTTCTACAGCCAGAATCACAACAATGTGCAACCGGTGCTCGAGCAGCTGGCGGCAACTGAAGCCACCCTGGACCGGTCAATCGAGCGCTGGACCGTCCTGGAGGATCGCCAGCTCGACTACCAGCGTGGCCGACCGGCCGCCCAATCCGCGTTCAGCGACGAATCATGAGTGGCCGCTGTCCGCGAATCCGGCTGCTGCGATAGCGTCGTCGCCGCGAATCAGATCAACTGCAATACGAATGCTGCCTGACAGGCGAATCCGGTCGCGAACGACAGTGTCCTGACCCAGGGAATCGCAAATGTGTACGACAGCAGATGTACGAGGCGCGCCCAAAAATAGATCTGAGCCGCCATTACCGTTGTCTCGTTGCTGACACCGGCCGCGTGTGCGATGAGTACCAGTGCCGCAAAGACAACCAGGTTTTCAACCCCATTGGCATGTGCAGCCTTCATTTTGGCTGCCCATCCGGCCAGCGGTTGCGGGTCTTCCGGGTAGCCTACGGCGTCGACCAGCCCGTTCACCGCGATCATGTTGAGGATGTATGGCATCCACATAACGGCCGTCAGTGCAGTCACCCAGGTCAGGCTCATTAATTCGCTCGTCATGATTTTCCCCTCTTCGTTGTTCCGCCCAGGTATGGGCTTTGTCGTTGAAATCTCTGCTGACCACAGGCACGACACAAAACCGCTGCGTCATCCAGGTCGCGGGCATCGTAGTCAATAATCAGCACCGCCAGTCTGCTGTTATGCATGCTGGTCCCCGGTAGCGGTCGGCAGCGAACGTTGCAAGATGAAATACCCGAACACCCCGGACAGGAGCGATCCTGCAATAATGCCAATTCGCTCGTCGAATATCGTGGTCATGCTGGTGCCGCTGCCCTCGAAGGCCAGCGAACCGATAAACAGACTCATCGTGAAGCCGATGCCGCACAGGGACGCCAAACCGAACAGGCTGGCCCAGTTCGTGCCCGGTGGCATGCGTGCCATGCCGGTCACGATAGCAAGCCAGCAGGCCACGAATATCCCGACGGGCTTGCCAATGAATAGTCCCGCGGTGATGCCGAGTGGCACCGAATGCGTCAGGTCATTGTAGCCGACTCCGGCAAAAGTCACGCCCGCGTTTGCAAACGCAAACACCGGCAATATGACAAAGGCTGCGAGGTTGTGCAGGTCATGTTCCAG
>Ga0255052_10002148_pt1 | contig 14417 bp, 13 predicted proteins | sample JV7_2_21_MG_FD_188632 | JGI IMG/M metagenome (GOLD analysis project Ga0255052, IMG submission 188632) | Seawater microbial communities from Jervis Inlet, British Columbia, Canada - JV7_2_21 | ecosystem: Environmental > Aquatic > Marine > Inlet | place: Canada: British Columbia | collected...
ATCAAGGGCTACGACCTGATCGTCGTGGCCCGCAACTTCGCGCGGATCTTCCTGCAGAACTCGATCAATGTCGGTCTGCAAATGATCATCTGTCCGCAAATCGAAGCAGAGGAAGGCGATGAGCTGGAGATCGGGGACAGCGAGGTCCGGAATCTGAGCTCTGGTAAGTCCTTCGCGATCGAACCGCTGCCGAAGGCACGTCAGTCCATCATCGATGCAGGCGGACTGATCCCCTACGCGCGGCGACTGCTGCTGGAGCGCGGCTGAGCGTCCATGCGCAGGGGTTCGGTCGCTTTGGGTTATTTCCCTGTATTTTCCAGGAGAAGTCTAGTCAGCCGGCTGTTCCTCAACCGTTATTGCCAAAGCTTCGGTAACGGTGATTACGACCAGGTCGCCGACTGCCGCGCGTTTCAGGTTTTCCGGATTCCGGGCCACATATTCATTAACCGTGCCGTCGGGTCCCTTTAACTTGAACGTGTTCATCTCCAGATTGATCTCTTCAACCGTTGCGGTAACAACCGTCGCGTCCATTGCCGCGAAACCGGGCATCTCACCTTCTTTAGTGCGAGCCATGGCCGATGCCTCAGCCGCGCCTGCCTCCATGCCTTCATTTGCCATGACGACAACGGACACAGATTCTACGTACTCAGCGATGAGGACATCGCCGACGTCTACCTGATCCAGGTTACGGGCTTCGTCACTGGCGGTAAAGGTGAGTGCTTCGCCATCCGGTTTCCGCACGGTGACGACACGGGTTTCGTGGTCGATGGCTTCGACTACTGCCGAGATGGTCATAGATTGGCTGGCGGAAAATGATGGTCTGTCCAGCATCGCATCTTCATCTGCGGCCAGGACGACACTAGCGGTCAACAACAGAGACACGATGGATATGTATTTGATATTTTTCATTAGTAGTTGGTCCAAAGAGTTAGGTCGGAGGCATTCTAGTGACTGGGACTCAATTGGGCAATGCGATTATGGCTCGTGAGGGGTGGCACGACGTCTGCTGATGGCCGAAAGCACTGCGGAAGTTGTACAGATTGCAACGGCAACTACCGACTCAACGCGGACGTTGGTAAGGTGCAGTGATTAACAGGAGGCGATCTATGCGTGGCTTGAACGGCAAAAACGTACTGGTGACCGGTGGAGCAAGTGGTATAGGCCAGGCCACTGCAACGCGTTTTCTGCAAGAGGGATGCGCTGTTTGCGTCCTCGATCGCAGTGCAGATGCGCGAGTTCGGGTAGCTGAGGAGCTGCCCGATTTAACCGTAGTGATTGACGCTGACGTGTCAGACATGGGCCAGGTACAAGCCGCTTTCCTGGAAGCGGTTGAGCGCATGGGATCGGTCGATGTGCTGATCAACAATGCCGGCATCAGCATCCGCCACGACTTTCTCGACATTACGCCTGCGGAATGGGACGACGTTCTGGGAGTAAACCTCACGGGCATATTCAACGTGGCGCAAACAGCTGCGCGGCATATGGTGGACAGGGGTTCCGGTGTGATTATTAATACGGCGTCCACGGCAGGAAATAATGGCTACCCGCATTACGCTGACTACAGCGCCAGCAAAGGCGGCGTAATCGCGTTGACCCAGACAATGGCGCTGGAACTGGCTCCGGTTGTCCGCGTGAATGCAATCTCTCCCGGTTACGTGCTGACTCCGATGCAGCGCGCCGAATATACGGACGAAATGCTGGACGCAGTAAATCGTAAAATCCCGATGGGACGACACGCAAAACCAGAAGAAATCGCTGCGCTATTCGCATTCCTCGCATCCGATGACGCCGCGTTCGCCACTGGTCAGATTTACGTCATGGATGGTGCCGAGACCACTGGAGGACTTTGCAGCCAGTGGGCTCATGAATAGGTAAACGAAGGAGATTCTGCAAATGAGACTGGAAGGAAAAGTGGCCCTGGTTACTGGCGGAACCTCGGGAATCGGCAGCGCAACGGCGATACGTTTCGCAGGGGAGGGCGCCGCGGTCGCGATCACCGGGCGCAACTCTGAGCGTGGTGAACAAGTTGTTAATGAAATCGTCGCGAATGGCGGCGAGGCCGTGTTCATATGCTCGGATGTGCGGAGCGCCGAAGATTGTCGTCGCGCCGTTGATGAGGTACTGAAGCGATTCGGCAGGATCGATGTGCTTTTCAACAATGCCGGAGTATTCCATCCGAAGAGTGTCCCGGATTGCACGGAAGAAGAGTGGGACGAGACCATCGATTCCAGCCTCAAGGGTGCCTTTCTGATGTCGAAGTTCGTATTGCCGTCGATGATTGAACAAGGCAGCGGCTCGATCATTCATACAAGCTCGGGCTGGGGAATTCTCGGCGGCGACAAGGCCGCGGCGTACTGCGCGGCCAAGGGTGGATTGATAGTCATGGCCAAAGCAATGGCAATCGATCATGGTCCGGACGGTATTCGCGTGAACTGCGTATGCCCGGGCGACGTGTTGACACCCATGCTTCCCGACGATGCCGAGAAACGCGGCATGGCGTGGGAGGATTATGCCGTCGGTGCCGAAGACCGACCTCTGGGTCGCATCGGCACACCTGAGGACATTGCTAATGCAGTGTTGTATCTGGCATCCGACGAGTCTTCCTTCGTGACCGGAGAAGCCCTGGTTGTAGACGGTGGGGGTGTAGCCGGCTGATCATTGTTCCGGCTGCTCAGAACTTTTGGCATTGGCGCGTGGCGAATTGGGAAAACTGGGACTAAAAGGCACGAAGCTCGCAGTGGAGTTAGGTCTATTGGTCGCTCTAACGTCCTGCAGCGCTACACCGCCAGCCTACGATCTGTTGATTCTGGACGGAACGATCGTTGATGGTTCGGGAGCGCCTGCCTTTCAGGGTGATATCGCTATCGTGGGCAGCGAGATTGTGAGTATCGGTGAGTTCAATGGCGCAAAAGCTACACGCGTTATCGATGCCAAAGGCCTGCACATCTCACCCGGTTTTGTTGATCTTCATAACCACGCGGATCGGAATATCAGGGACAACCCTGGCGTAGAAAATTATCTGTTCCAGGGGGTTACCACCCTGTTGACCGGAAATTGCGGTAATTCACCGGTTCACTTCAAAGATTACTTTCATTCCGTTGATGAAACCGGAATCGCTTTGAATATGGGTGTTCTGATTGGTCACAATGCCGTGCGCGGCGAAGTGATGGGCAATGACGCCAGGGCTCCGACGTCTCAGGAACAGGCGCAAATGGAAGCCCTCGTCAAAAAGGCGATGGATGCAGGGGCTTTCGGGCTATCAACAGGTTTGATCTATTTGCCCGGTACCTACTCTGAAACAGACGAGGTCGTTTCGCTTGCACGAGTGGCATCGGATGAAGGTGGCATCTACGCAAGCCACATCAGAAACGAATTCAGTCTGATCACTGACGCGATTGAAGAAGCGATCGATATAGGCCGCCAGGCTAACCTGCCCGTGCACATTTCTCATTTTAAGGTAGCTGACAACACTATGTGGGGTGACAGCACGATCACACTGGGCCTGGTCGAGGCGGCAAGGGTGGATGGCCTGGATGTGACGATCGATCAGTATCCCTACACAGCAGGCAGCACCGGGCTGGATAATGTACTCCCTGCCTGGGCGAGGGCGGGTAGTCGCGAGGAGTTTCAGGCACGACTGGACGATCCCGAAACCCGGGCGCGGATCAAGGACGAGGCGATCGAGATACTCAATGGCGCGCGCGCAGCAGGTGATTTGTCGCGGATTTCGGTGGCCTCATTCTCGACGCACCCGGAGTACTCGGGTAAGACCATGGCCGAGGTCACACTCATGAACGGGCGCGAGCCAACCGTTGAGAACGGAGCGGAGGTGGCTATGGAAATACTCTATGAAGGTGGTGGCAGTGCCATCTATCACATGATGGTCGAAGAGGACGTGCAGCGAATAATGCAGGCCACGTTCACCAGTATTGCGTCCGATGGATCAGCCGTAACGTACGGGGAAAACGTTCCACATCTGCGCAATTACGGGACCTTTCCCAGAGTCTTACGCAAGTACGTGCAGGATGAGGGTGTATTAAGTCTCGAGCAAGCGATCCGCAAGATGACTGCGTTACCGGCAAGTCGTATCAGTTTGAAGAGAAGAGGCACCCTGGCTGAAGGCATGATTGCGGACATTAATGTCTTTGATCTTGGTGAGGTGAGTGATAATGATGACTGGGCGGAGCCTCATCAATACGCTACCGGATTTTCTTACGTGATCATCGGCGGCACGCCCGTGATTGATAAGGGCACCAGAACTAAAGCGTTTCCCGGAAAAGTGCTCAAAAGAGGTTCATAGCGGACAAGATCAGGAAAAGCAGTTCATGAACGATGCCAAGCCGGTCTTCATAGCCGATTCCTGTATCGGCGGCTTGTCCGTCATAAATACATTGTGGCAAGCAAGGAGAGCCAGTCACGCCGTTTTCCTCGCGGATTATGCGATCAACCCGCTTGGTGTCAAAGATGAGCCTGCAATCGCCGAGGTGGTTAGCCGGTGGCTCAGTCTGGCCGAAGAACACTCGGATACTTTGATAATCGCGTGCAATACATTGTCTATTCGCTACCGTCATTTATCGCAGTCCGGCGCAACGCCGCCTGGCTTGAAGCAAATCGTATCGATGGTCGAGTGTTTTGAGGCGATGGTGGGGATTGAGGCCGAGCGTCTGGCCAATAAGAAAGTTCTTGTCATTGGGACGGAGTACACGGCCAGCCAGACGCTGTATCTTGATTTGCTGCGTGCTGCTGTACCCGGAATCCACGCAAACGCCATCGCCGCGTCTGATCTGGAAAGGAAGGTTGCACGTTTTCAACCCGGACCTCTTGGATTAGGCGAAGGCCTGGGCCAGGCGATCAGGAGCGCAGACGTAGTAGTGCTTGCATGCACCTGCTTTCCTATCATTCTGGACGAACTGAAATCCATGTTTCCGGACGTTATCTTTCTTGATCCAGGTGCATACTGTGCAGAACTTCTTTACCCAAGTAGTGTTACCGGTCAGAAGCAACTGCGTATTGCGGTAACCGGGAATATCGTTGCAACGAAACTTGTTACGAGTTTTGCAGAAAATTATCTCAATGCCGATTCGATTATTACGTGACAGAACGGTCTGGAGGAGCCACTAGATGCTTCACATAGCAATTGCAGCAGGGCTTGTCCTCGGGCTCGTTGTTGGGCTCGGTGCCTCTGCCACGGGTAACGAATGGTTGCACCTTCTTGCGAAAGGCTCTGCCCCATTCGGCGCAATCTTCATGAGTGCGATCAAGATGGTCGTGATACCGCTAATCGTAACTGTCATCTTCACGAGCATTGCCAGGCTTGGCGATCCACGAAAACTCGGCCGCATTGGTGGGCTGACGATAGCTTATTACTGGATTACATTGATCCCAGCGATCGCCATCGGTATGGCCACGACCAAAGCTGGTCTGCGTTTTGCGAGCCATATCCAGATGCCGGAGGCCGCGGCTACGGGGATTCCCGAACTGCAAGGTATCGTCGACTTTATCGTGTCCCTGGTTCCAGCCAACCCGTTCGCGGCCGCAAGCAACGGTGCGATCTTGCCACTAATTGTGTTTACAGCGCTCGTTGCTGCGGCAACTGGCACATTGTCTGCGGAGCGCCGTGAGCGTCTGATAAATATTGCCGAAGATGTCAGTCAGGCATTGATAAAGCTCGTCTGGTGGATTCTCTATACGGCACCTGTTGGCGTTTTTGGCCTTGCGGCGCCAGTTACCGCGCAACTTGGCTGGGGTCTGGTGCAGTCCCTCGGGATCTTCATCATCTGCGTCTTTGTGGGTCTCGTAATCTTCTTGTCTATCGTTACATTACCGCTGGTGTATTTCGTCGGTGGAATTGGCCCGGTTCGATACTTGCGAGGAATATTCGGCGGTGTGTCCATTGCGGTTTCGACGACCAGTACGGCCGCGGCGATACCCGTCACACTTGAAGAGACGACGAAAAACCTCAAGGTGTCGACGACGATTGCGGACCTTCTTGTGCCGCTCGGTGCATCGATGCACCGGCCGGGTAGTGCCCTGTTTCAGGGGTCCGCAATAGTGTTTCTGGCCTACTTGTACGATGTGCCGATTCCAATTGCAGCTATTGGTGCCGCGATGCTCGCGACATTCCTCGTGTCCCTGACTGTCGCACCCGTGCCGTCGTCATCCGTAGTGACATTGGCACCCGCCCTCGATGCGGTTGGAGTGCCTGTCGCAGGGCTCGCGCTCGTTCTCGGCATCGATCGAATCCCTGACATGATGCGGTCGGGCGTCAATATCTTAGCCCAGGTTTCGGCGGCCGTGCTTGTTGATCGCTGGACGGGAAGCAAGGAGAACGACAGTGGATAAGAGGCTACTCAGGTTCCTGTTATTTCTGCTTGGCGTGTCGCACTTCGTGGCTTGCGCGTCAACCCCCACCGAGGAAATACCACCCGACCCACGTGTTATCGCGATACACCAACAAGCAGTCTTCGCGGATATGCACGCACACCCGAGTCGATTTCACCGCAGGGACATAGAGTCCATACTGGCGGAAGAAATTGACGTATATCGACGCAGCACGATAGACCTTGTCGTCGCGAACATCAGCAGCGACATGGCCTACGACGGTGGGTACTTCAATCGTGACGGCACAGAGGTTGAGGACGGGCAGTACAAGCCAGCACCGGGCGACGTCTATGCGCTCTCTGCGGACAGGCTTGAACGAATAAATAAGACTTTCGAACTTGGCTATGCAGTCCATGCGGACACGCCGATTGACGTGCTCGAAGCGCGTGACAGAAATGAGGTCGCTGTGATGCCAGCGCTCGAAGGTGCCGATGCGCTCGAAGGTGATATTGAAAACCTTTTGAAGATGCACGCAAACGGGTTGCGGCTGATTCAGTTGATCCATTTCCGCAATAACGAACTCGGACACACCCAGACCTGGCCGTATTCACCAGGTGGACTGACAGAGTTCGGCCGCGATGTCGTTCGGGAATCGAATCGACTCGGCATCGTAATCGACATGGCGCACGCGAGTAACGAGACGCTGATGGACACGCTTGCGCTGACCAGCCATCCGATTATCTTCAGTCATGGCGGGGTGCGGGAGTTTACCGAGCATGATCGTGCTGTCACGGACGAGCAAATTCGTGCAATCGCAGAGAACGGCGGCGTTGTCGGCATCTGGCCACATGGGCGTCACATCTCAACGGTTGCCGAGATGGTTGACAACATTGAGCACGTTATCAACATTGGCGGCATCGACCACGTCGGAATTGGCTCCGATCTCAGGGGTATATCGCGATACGTCATCGGTTTCGATGAGCAGGCCAACTTTCATGCGATCGCGATTGAACTGCTGAACCGTGGATACAGCGACGAAGATGTGGGTAAGGTGATGGGCGGAAATTTCTTTCGAGTCTGGGTCACGGTTTCGGGGCCTTAGGCAGCAGAATCATAACCAATGTCGGGATGTCGTAGGAATCCCTGGTAACCCATAGAGTCGCGATGGTCTGGTGCCTCACCAAGCCCGCAGTAGACTTGGGAGACCAGCAACCGTATAATCGCGCGCGAACACCGTGATGGGCAGGTCGACGTCACGAGCCAGAGTCTTCGCAGAAAAGGCCCCGACAAGGGGTTTTTTGTTGCCAGAAAGCTGACAACACGCGAAGAATATGAATGGGCCATTGGCCCATTTTTCGTTTTTAGACAAAGAGTTAGGCCTTTCGATGACAGGTGATGAGCTAACAAAGCTATTGCAGCCGACGATCGAACGACTGGGTTACGAATTGTGGGACCTGGAGGCAAAACTCGGCGGCAAGGGCGGCGTTGTGAGGGTGTTTATTGAACATCCTGACGGAATCGGTCTTGAGGACTGCGAAAAGGTGAGTTTGGCGGTCAGTGCGTTGCTCGATGTCGAGGATCCATTGCCGGGGCAATACAACCTTGAGGTGTCGTCTCCAGGGCTGGACAGGAAGTTGACAAAAGTTGAGCATTTTCAAAGATTTGCAGGAGAAACCTTGAAAGTGTCGATGCGATTTCCGATTGAGGGGCGCAAACGATTTCGAGGGCCATTGGTGTCCTCGGATGACGAGAACATAGTGGTCGAAGTGGACGGTGAGTCGCACTCGTTGCCGATAACAACGATCGATACCGCCCGAATAGTGCCTTAGGGCTGGAGTTTCAGGTGATGAGTAAAGAAATTTTGATGGTTGTTGACGCCGTTTCGAACGAAAAAGGTGTTGAGAAGGACATTATCTTCGAGGCCATCGAAGCAGCACTGGCGTCTGCGACACGCAGAAAACATGGTGAGGACATTGAAGTCCGGGTCGCGATTGATCGTGAAACCGGCGACTACGACACGTTTCGCCGTTGGCTGGTGTTTGAGGACGAGTCAACAGAGCTCGAGGTACCGGATCGCGAATTGCGCATGATCGACGCTGTGGACGTCGACGAAAACGCTGAGCCGGGCGGATATGTCGAAGTCCCAATGGAGTCCGTGGAATTTGGTCGTATCGCCGCGCAGACAGCAAAGCAAGTCATCGTACAAAAAGTTCGCGAAGCAGAACGTGAGCAGGTCGTGGAGGAATATCAGGAACGTGCTGGCGAGATGTTGTCGGGTCTTGTTAAACGGGTCGACCGCAATGGTGTCTATATCGACCTGGGTGGCAACGCTGAGGGTTTTGTGTCGCGTGAGCAGATGGTGCCGCGGGAGCCAGTGCGCCCGCAAGACAGGATAAAGGCGCTACTCACTGAGGTTCGCTCCGAACTTCGCGGCCCACAGTTGTTCATGACGCGGACATCACCTCAGTTTCTTGTGGAGCTATTCAAAATCGAAGTTCCTGAAGTTGGACAAGGCTTGATCGACATTCTCGGTTCGGCGCGCGACCCTGGTCTGCGCGCCAAAATTGCGGTCAGAAGCAATGACAACCGAATCGACGCGGTTGGTGCTTGCGTTGGAATGCGTGGATCACGTGTACAAGCTGTTTCGAATGAATTAGCTGGAGAACGCGTCGACATCATTCTCTGGGATGACAATGCGGCACAATTTGTCGTTAACGCTATGTCGCCGGCAGAAGTCGTTTCGATTGTTGTTGACGAAGACAGGCACAGCATGGACATCGCTGTTGAAGAGGACAAGTTGTCACAGGCTATCGGCCGAGGTGGACAAAATATTCGACTTGCGAGCGAATTGACCGGTTGGGAACTCAACGTCATGACTGCCGCGGATGCAGAGGAAAAGAGCGAATCAGAGTTGAAAGATCTGATTGCTTTGTTCTCAAAGCAACTCGACGTTGACGAGGAGGTTGCGCTGATTCTGGTGCAGGAAGGATTCTCGACCGTTGAGGAGGTTGCGTATGTTCCGGCGTCCGAACTCGTAGAAATCGAGGAATTCGACGAGGACATCGTTGATGAGCTGCGTAATCGAGCTCGCGACGTGCTGTTAACGCAGGCGATCGTTCAGGAAGAAAAAATCGATGAAACTGAGCCAGCAGAAGACCTGCTTAGCCTCGAAGGCATGGATAAGAATCTCGCCTATGTGCTCGCCAGCAAGGGTGTGGTGACACGTGAGGATCTGGCTGAACTTGCAACCGATGATTTGCTCGAAATTATTGAGATGGATCAGGAAGAAGCAGCAAGCTTGATCATGAAGGCGCGCGCGCACTGGTTTGAAGAAGAGCAGCAAGCCTGATTGTCGGCTTACGCGGAGTTAAAGAATGGCTGAAGTCACAGTTGCACAATTTGCTGAGGTACTGAAGGTACCGGTCGACAAGCTGCTTACGCAGCTCGATGAGGCCGGCATAACGGTCAGTGGCTCGGATGACAAGATTAGCGACGATGCCAAGCTCGAGCTATTGACGCATTTGCGTCGTAGTCATGGGCAGGACGAGTCGTCTGCAGGCGATGCGGCACCGCGGCGTATTACGCTGAAGCGCAAGTCGCAGTCAGAGCTCCGACTGGCGGGCGCGCAAGGCCGCTCGCGTACTGTCAGTGTCGAAGTTCGCAAGAAACGGACCTACATCAAGCGTGATGTGCTCGAACAACAGGCACAGGATGAACAGGAAGAGCTCGATCGCAAGCGCAAGGAAGAGGAAGACCGGGTCGAGGCAGAAAAGCGTGAGCAAGAGCGCCTTGTTGCCGAAAAAGAGCAGGCCGCCAAGCAGGAAGTAGAAGAGCAGCAAAAGGCGGAACAGGCCCGCATCGATGCCGAAGAAGTTGCTCGCACAGCCTCAGAACAAGCGGCCGCGGCAGCAGCAGAAGAGAAGACGCGGCTCGAAAAGGCAGAGCAGGATGCTCGCGCCCGGCGTAGTAAAGAAAAGGCCAAGGCGAAGCCGGATCAGGGCGAGACTCGGTATGGCCGTAAAGAGCTGCACGTGGCCGGTGACAAGAGCGGCCGACGCAAACGCAAGACGCCGATGCGTCGGCGTCCGGTTTCTATCAGTGGGGACTCACAGCATGGATTCGAGAAGCCGACAGCGCCGGTAATTCACGAAGTAGAGATTCCTGAGAACATTGCTGTGTCCGAGTTGGCTCAGCGTATGGCGATCAAGGGTAACGAGGTCGTCAAGGTTCTGTTCAATATGGGTGCGATGGTCACCATCAATCAGATTATTGACCAGGACACGGCTACGCTGGTCGTCGAAGAGCTTGGGCACGTGGCTGTACCGACCACGGAAGCTGAAGTCGATGAACAATTGCTGGCCACAGAAGAACAGCTTGGTGGCGACGCAGTCGGCCGGGGTCCTGTTGTCACGATCATGGGTCACGTTGATCACGGCAAGACCTCCTTGCTCGACCACATCCGTCACAGCAAGATCGCTGACGCTGAGGCAGGTGGCATTACGCAGCACATTGGCGCGTATTCGGTCGAAACTGATAAAGGCAAGATCACATTTCTGGATACTCCAGGCCACGCGGCATTCACAGCAATGCGTGCGCGCGGTGCTCAAGCGACCGACATCGTCGTGCTGGTTGTTGCGGCAGATGACGGTGTGATGCCGCAAACAATTGAGGCGATTACGCACTCGAAAGCAGCCGGTGTCCCGATTGTGGTCGCGGTGAACAAGATAGATCGTGAAAATTCGGATCCGGAACGGGTCCGCAACGAATTGTCACATCACGAAGTCATACCCGAGGAATGGGGTGGTGAGCAATTGTTCATAAACGTTTCTGCTCAGACTGGCGAGGGCGTCGACAAATTGCTCGAATCCATTTTGTTACAGGCCGAGCTGATGGACCTTAAGGCCGTCGCAGAAGGGCCGGCGCAGGGTATTGTCATCGAGTCGAGTCTTGAGAAAGGCCGTGGCGCGGTTGCGACCTTGCTCGTTCAGGCTGGTACCCTAAAACAGGGCGATATGATTATTGCAGGCGAAGAGTACGGCCGTATCCGCAACATGTTTGATGAGGCACAACAGTCGATCGAGACGGCGGGTCCTTCCAGCCCAGCAGTGGTTCTTGGTCTGTCGAAGACACCAAGCGCGGGTGATGACTTCCTGGTCGTGAAAAACGAGCGCAAAGCGCGCGAGGTCGCCGAATTCCGGCAAACCAAGACACGTGATGCGAAGCTCGCACTGCAGCAGGCGTCGAAGCTTGAAGATATTTTCAGCCAGATGGCAGATGGTGATACGTCGAGCGTCGCCGTTATCATCAAGTCGGACGTCCATGGCAGTGCCGAGGCACTTCGTGATGCGTTGACCAACCTGTCGACCGACGAGGTGAAGGTCAAGGTTCTCAGTTCCGGCGTTGGTGGTATTACTGAGACAGACGCGAACCTCGCTGCAGCATCGAACGCAACGATAATCGGCTTTAACGTCCGTGCAGACGCGGCAGCGCGTAGTGCGATTAAAGAATCCGGTGTTGACGTGCGTTACTACAGCATCATTTACGAAGCGATTGACGATGTGAAAGCGGCGCTTAGCGGATTGCTGGCACCCGAAATTCGCGAACAGATTGTCGGTCTGGCCGAGGTCAAGGAAGTGTTCTCGTCGCCGAAACTGGGAGATATCGCCGGCTCAATCGTTACCGAGGGCCACGTAAAACGCTCCAATCCGATTCGCGTGCTGCGAGAAAATGTCGTGATTTACGAAGGCGAGCTCGAGTCGCTGCGTCGCTTCAAAGACGATGTCAACGAGGTGAAGTCGGGTACTGAGTGTGGTATCGGCGTGAAAAATTACGACGACGTTCAGGTCGGTGACCAGATCGAGTGTTTCGAGCGAGTCGAAGTCGCTCGCACGTTGGACTGATGCCGCGCGAATTCTCACGTAACCAGCGACTAGGCACGCAGATTCTGCGGTCCCTCAGCGAATTGCTGCGATTTGAAACCAAGGACCCTCGCTTGCAGGGTGTTTCGTTGACATCGGTGGACCTGTCGCGCGACCTCAGTATTGCCCGCGTCTATTTCAGTTTGTTGAATCCCGACGACAGTCCCGAGCCCGTTGTGGAAGGTCTTGGAAAGGCCGCGGGCTTTCTGCGAGCAAAGCTCGGCAGCGCCATCAAGGTGCGTCATGTGCCAGAGCTACGCTTTATTCATGATGACAGTGCAGAACAGAGTGACAAGATCAGCCAGCTGATCAACAGCGCTTTGCACGCCGACGATCACAGGTAGGGAATATGGGTCGCCGCGCAGACAGTCGATCGGACCCGGTCGACGGATTGTTGTTACTGAATAAACCGTCGGGACTGACGTCCAACCAGGCTTTGCAAAAGGTCAAGCGTCTGTTGAACGCCCGCAAGGCGGGGCATACGGGTAGTCTGGATCCTTCGGCAACCGGAATGCTGCCATTGTGTTTCGGTGAGGCGACCAAGGTATGTGCGTTCCTGCTGGATGCGGACAAAACCTATAGAGTGACAGCTCGGCTGGGTATTGCGACCGATACAGGTGACGCGGACGGAAGTGAAATCAGGGTGGCTGAGGTACCAGAGCTGTCTGCCGAGAATTGGCAGGAGCTCCTGGAAAGCTTCTTGGGCGAGTCAATGCAGGTGCCACCCATGTATTCGGCTTTGAAAAAGGATGGCAAACGGCTATACGAGCTGGCCAGAAAAGGTGTGACCGTAGAACGAGAGCCCCGTCCGGTCCGAATCGATGACATCAATTTACTGGAAATCGCCGGCAATCGGCTGATATTCAGGGTGCATTGCTCCAAGGGCACGTATATCAGGGTCCTGGTCGAAGACCTGGCTGCCAAGGCCGGTACTGTAGCGCATACCGCTCATCTGCATCGTGAGACCGTCGCGGGCTTTGAGGCTGCCGATATGCACGATCTCAGGACCGTCGAGGAGGCAGCCAGGGACGACTTGAGGCTGCTCAGAGAACAGCTTTTGCCACCAGATTCAGCTTTGCAAAGCATGGCCGCGGTGAAGCTGGATGAGAACGGCGGAGATCGATTCTGCGTCGGACAGGAGGTTTCTGTGGACATACAGGGCTCCACGGGGCTTGTGCGGGTTTATGCCGCGGCGGATGAGTTTATAGGCGTGGGTGAGCTGTCAGGTGACGGCGGACTGGCGCCCAAAAGAGTGTTTCGACTGGGTGAAGAAAACCCGTAGATATTTGATTTTTGACTGTTAATAGGCCCTAACAGACGCTAGAATGCGCGCTGCAAAAAAGGGCTAAGAAGAGAAGAACTGAGGTATATGAAAAATGTCACTGTCTAGTGAGCAAAAAAGCAGCATAGTTGCTGAATATTCCCGCGGCGACGCGGACACGGGATCTCCCGAAGTACAGGTAGCGCTACTATCAGCGCGTATTTCCGAACTCACCGAGCATTTCGGCGAGCACAAAAAAGATCACCATAGCCGTCAGGGTCTGCTGAAGATGGTCAACAAGCGGCGCAAGTTGCTCGACTACATCAAAAGCAGAGAACCGGAGCGGTATCGCGAGCTGATTTCCCGGCTCGGCCTTCGTCGTTAAGCGACGAATCACACTGGCAATTAGCCAATTTGGTGCCGTTCCCGAGAAGGGATCGCAGCGGCCTGCTATTGCCATATTCAAACTCAAGTAGAGAAATATTGTGAATTCAGTAAAGAAGACGTTCCAGTTTGGGGAACACGAAGTAAGCATCGAGACCGGCGCTATCGCGCGTCAGGCAGATGGTGCCGTTTTGGTCAATATGGCCGAAACGCAGGTATTGGTCACAGCAGTTGGCCGCAAGACCGCGGACCCGGGCCGGGATTTTTTCCCGCTGACGGTTAATTATCAGGAAAAGACCTACGCTGCAGGCAAGATTCCGGGTGGCTTTTTCAAGCGCGAGGGTCGTCCAGGTGAGAAAGAGGTCCTGGTTTGCCGCCTGATCGATCGCCCGATTCGTCCGCTGTTCCCCAAGGGATTCAAGAATGAGGTCCAGGTTATCGCGACGGTTGTATCGCTAAATCCGGACGTCGATCCGGATATTCCAGCCTTGATCGGTGCGTCTGCGGCTCTTGCGATATCGGGCATGCCATTT
>Ga0255052_10002150_pt1 | contig 14413 bp, 11 predicted proteins | sample JV7_2_21_MG_FD_188632 | JGI IMG/M metagenome (GOLD analysis project Ga0255052, IMG submission 188632) | Seawater microbial communities from Jervis Inlet, British Columbia, Canada - JV7_2_21 | ecosystem: Environmental > Aquatic > Marine > Inlet | place: Canada: British Columbia | collected...
CGATCCGTTCGCCGAGGCCAATGAGCTGCGCTTTACGCCCAATGATGTGCGTCTCGCCGAGATCGGCTGGAACCGCGAGGACCTGACCCGGGTTATTCTCCAGCTGGGGCAAGGCGTTTGGATGGGTGAATATTTCACCGGCCGCGAGCGGGTGGATATCTACCTGAAAACCACCCGTTTCGACAATCCCGAGGACATGGCCGCACTACCACTGGCTACGCCTGGCGGTGTGGTGCCGCTCGGTAATCTCGCGACCATTGATATTGCGCCGTCGCCCGCGATGATAGTGCGTATCGACCGGGCCCGCGCCTACAGCGTCATCGTCAACCCACCCGAAGGAATGTCACTCGAAGCCCTTATCGGGGAACTGCAGAACACAATCGAACCGCAACTGATCGCCTCCATGCCGGCCGACGGAGTTATCGAATTCGCCGGCAGTGTCAAAGACCTGGAGCGTGCTATTGGCACCCTTGGACTCAATTTCCTGATTGCGATTGGCCTCCTGGTGCTGATCATGGCGGGCCTGTTCCGCTCGCTGAAGGACGCCATCCTGGTGGTGATTTCCATTCCGCTGGCCGCGGTGGGCGGTGTGCTGGCAATTACGTTGATCAACGCCATCAAGTTCCAGCCGCTGGATCTGCTGGGCATGATCGGTTTCATCATTCTGTTAGGGCTGGTGGTCAATAACGCGATCCTGCTCGTTGCCCAGACTCGCGCTGCCGAGGCTCGGGGGCTCAACCGCAGCGACGCGGTGCATCAGGCACTGCGCTACCGTTTGAGGCCGATTTTCATGAGCACGCTGACCAGCCTGTTCGGTATGCTGCCGTTGTTGGTGGTGCCCGGCGCCGGTAGCGATATCTACCGGGGCATGGCGGCGGCAATCGTTGGTGGCATGAGCGTATCGACATTATTCACGTTGTTGCTGCTACCGAGCCTGTTACAAATGACTGTAAGAAATCGCGAAGTCGGCGCGCTAACGAGACCGGTGGCGGTGACAGAGTGAAAGGCAAAGTCTGCAAAATAACGTCTTACTCGCTAGCCGTAGTCTGGATGGTGGGCTTCTCGGCCATAGCGCAGGGTCAGGACAATATGCCGGCGATGCCGCCAGCCAGGGTCGAGGTTGCGATCGCCGAACTGCGGGATATGGCACCGGCGGTCGACGTATCGGGCACGGTCATGAGCCTGAATGACTCGCGTATTGCGGCAGAAATCGAAGGTGTCCTGACAGGTCTGGCCAATGTCGGCGATGCAGTCGACGAAGGTGCAGTCATTGCCAGTATCGAACCGCGCTTGATGCAGGTACAACTCACGAGGGCTCGTGCCAACGTGGCGCGGCTCGAGGCAGACCTTCGTTATCGTGAACAACAGCTCGCACGGGTCGAGGAACTCGCAATCAACGATAACGCAGCGGCGAACTTTCTCGATGAATCAAGAGCCAATCGCGACCAGGCGCTGCATCAACTCGACGACGCCCGCGCCCAGCTCGAACGCGCAGAAGGTGATCTCGACCGAACCGAAATACGCGCCGCATTTGCGGGGCATGTGACTGAACGTTTGGCCTCGGTTGGAGAATATATCGGTGTGGGCGAGGACGTACTGCGTCTTGTCGACACTCACCGGATAGAGATTGCTCTGCCGGCACCGATTGCACTCACTGCGTTTGTGCGGCCAGGTCTGGAAGTGCGAGTCAGAAACGGTGGAGTTGAGCGTCTGCACCCGGTGCGTGCCGTCGTGCCGGTGGGCGATGCAGTGTCACGCATGGTCGAGATTCGGCTCAGCGCGACCGACGGCGACTGGCTCGTTGGCACTCCGGTCCAGGTCAGCCTGCCCAGCGACACTCCGGCGACCGCGGTCGCCGTACCGCGCGATGCGTTGGTGGAACGCGGCGGGGAAACATTCGTATATAAGGTGACCGGGGAGGGGGCGGCCGAGCAGATCGCTGCTACTATTCAATCGACAGTCGGCTTGTGGGTGGGAATCGTCGATGGGATTCAACCTGGCGACCAGGTGATCATTCGCGGCGGCGAACGATTATTTCCCGGTCAGCAGGTTGAGATCATTCCGGCGGCCGGCATTGCCAGTCAGTAGATCCTGTATGGAAAGGTTGTCTATGGACAAGGTGTCAGGTTTATTTGCTGATACGCGACCGGCTGCCAATTAATAAACCTGACACCTTATTGGACACCTTGTTGGGCTGATTCCCTGCACCCTGCAGGTACCAATCTGGTAGATTTAGGACGATTAACCGGTCACGCGACCTCAAATAACAAGTCTCTGCGAAGGAGCGACTTTAATGACTGCAATACCTGATTCCCTTATTCAACGCGTCTTTCCCGGCGTGATTCTTTTTGGCCTGGCGACTGTCGGCCTGGCCCAGGAAGTGCCCATTGTTCAGCCGGGCGCCCCGGGCGAAGCGGCGCGTGATCTCAGCGCCGAAGAGGCGATCGAGATTGCCAACACCAGCTACTCGCCGGACGACGTTACGTTCATGCAGGACATGATTCCGCACCACAACCAGGCCGTACAGATGTCCGAACTGGTCGCCGATCGCACGAACCGGCAGGAACTCAATGACGTGGCTGGGCGCATCGATATTTCGCAGGAAGACGAGATCGAGTTCATGCAGCAGTGGTTGCGCGATCGGGGCGAGGACGTGCCGGATCCGACCGCACACGACGCGATGCACACCTCCCACAAGATGGCTGGCATGGCGTCTCCCGAAGACATGGCCAAGCTCGCGCAGGCCGAAGGTACAGCCTTCGATCAGCTGTTCCTGAGTTTGATGATCACGCACCACGAGGGCGCGGTGACGATGGTCGAGGAATTGCTCGACCAGCCGGGTTCGGCCTACGACCCGGTGTTGTTCCAGTTTGTGACGGACGTCGACAATGACCAGACCGCCGAGATCGAGCGTATGCATGCGCTCCTTGTCAGCCTGTCTATCGATGCACGCGCGGGGCTGTCGCCCGGCTTTGAAGACGCCGGTCAGGCAATTATGAATCTGGAGCTCGTGGCCGCGCTGCCGAAACCGCCCGGTTTCTTTGACCCGGCGAACCCGGCCGGACTGCCGCCGGCGAAGCCGCCAGAGGATTCCGACGAGTCAGAAGAGGCCGATGACGATGGCCAGAGTATTGATGACACCGAATGGGGCGAGCGCTCGCCGTTATTGAGCTTTTCCAACACCGACATGGCCTTTTCGGGCGACAAGATGGTGGCCGGCAGCTACCACGGCTTCAACGTGTACCAGTTGGATGGAGACGGCATCCCCGAGCTATTCAGCTCGGTGGTCTGCCCGGGCGGGCAGGGTGACGTCTCGATCGTTGACGATCTCTTAATCATGTCGGTGGAACAGACTCGTGGCCGGGTCGACTGCGGGCTTGAAGGCGTCAGTGAGGACATCAGTCCCGTACGCTTCCGCGGGCTTCGCATCTTCGACATCAGCGACCTCGCACGACCAAGGCAGGTGGGCCAGGTCCAGACCTGCCGCGGCTCGCACACGCATTCCGTTGTCTCCGGCCCCGGTGAAGACGGCAAGATAATCGTCTACAACTCCGGCACCTCCCGCGTGCGCGAAGGGGATGAGTTGGAAGGCTGTGTTGGCGACATCGCCGGCGACGAACGAACGGCGCTGTTTCGCATCGACGTCATCGAGATTCCTGTTGACGATCCGTCGAAGTCGCGCATCGTGTCGAGCCCCGCCGTATTCGCCGATCCCGAGACGGGCAGGCTGGCCGGCCTGTGGCAAGGTGGCGACCACGGTGACGATACGCAGGAGACGAGCCAGACCAACCAATGTCACGACATCACCGTGTTTCCCGAAGGCGGGATTGCCGGTGGTGCGTGCTCAGGCAACGGCATCATCTTCGACATCTCCGATCCGCTGAATCCTACGCGCATGGACGAGGTCGTCGACAAGGGCTTTGCCTACTGGCACTCGGCGACGTTCAACAACGACGGCACCAAGGTGATTTTCACGGATGAGTGGGGTGGCGGTAGCCGACCGCGTTGCCGCACCTACGATCCAATGGACTGGGGCGCGGATGCCATTTATGACATCGTCGATGGCCAACTAGAGTTCCGCAGCTATTACAAGCTGCCGGCCCCACAGGTCGAGCAGGAAAACTGCGTGGCGCACAACGGCTCCGTCGTGCCGGTTCCCGGCCGCGACATCTTCGCCCAGGCCTGGTACCAGGGTGGCCTCTCGCTGGTTGATTTCACGGACTCGTCAAATCCGCACGAGATCGCCTACTTCGACCGCGGTCCCATCCACGAGGAACACATGATCCTCGGCGGCTACTGGTCCACCTACTGGTACAACGGCAATATCTACGGCACCGAGATCGCCCGCGGCATGGATGTGTTCAAACTCGTACCGAGTGAGTACCTGTCCGAAAATGAGGTGGCTGCAGCGGCTATCGCCGACCAGGGCGAGATTTTCAACCCGCAGCAGCAGTTCCGCGTGACCTGGCCGGCCGAGCCGGTCGTGGCCCGGGCGTATATCGATCAGCTTAGTCGCAGTAATGTGTTGTCGGATTCGGTAGTTGCAGACCTGACCGCGGCGCTGGACCGTTCGGAATCGCAGCTCGAGGGTGGCGGGAGTGACGCAGATCTGGCGGCCAGCCTGGAATCATTGGCCGCTAACCTGGAAGGTGTTGGTGGTCACGACATCACGAGCAAGCGGAAGGCCGGATTGTCGGAGACGCTCGAGGGAATTGCAGAAAGGTTGAGGTAAAGATTAAGGGGTCGAACAGATTAAGGGGTCGAACAGATTAAGGGGTAGCAGATTAAGGGGTAGCAGATTAAGGGGTCGAACAGATTTCTCAATAATTAATTCGGTTCGACCCCGTTGTTGCCATTATTGTTGCCGGCAGATTGGCCGCGACACGCTAATGCGTACCTGGATAAGGGGAAAGAACATGAAAATCTCATTTACACTCGTGGCCGTCGCCACAATCGCAATCGCCCTGTCGGGCACTGTAAACGCAGAAGAGGATCTCCTCGTACCGGGCTACGGCGCTGGGCGGGACCTGCCTGGCGCGCACCTGGCGCCGGATCCGAATGTTGAGTACAAAGTCGTCTTCGACCTCGTAGTGACTGACGACAATCTTGACGACCCCTACCCGATGCTGGACCCGATTGCGGTCTATATGAACACGCTCGGCAATTTCGGCGTGCCGCCGGAGAACCGCAAAATCGCCGTGGTCCTGCACCGGGGTTCCGGCCTGATTGGCCTCAAGAACGAGGAATTCAAGGCCCGTCACGATGGCAAAGACAATCCCAATATTGAGCTGATCCGGAAGCTTCACGCAGCCGGTGTGTCCTTCCAAATGTGCGGGCAGGGGGTACTGGCCCGCGAAATCGATCAGGACGACCTCCTCGATGAGATTCAGGTCGATTACTGGGCATTGACGACGCTGATCGAACTGGGTCGGCAGGGTTACGTGAAGATTGGCGGTTAGGAACATAAAATGGGGTCGAACCGAATTAATTCCTTAGAATTCGGTTCGACCCCATTATTGCGTTACTCGGGCCCGGTCACCATTGGGTTCTCCGGGTCCGCAGCCCATTCCTGCAGCGAGGCTGTATAAACGGCGACATCCTTGAAGCCGAGCCGGTGCATCACGAAGGCATTGCCTGAGGCGGCGATACCACCGCCGCAATAGGTGATCGTGCGCGTGTCACGTTCGCCGTCGAACAAGGATTCAAGCTCATCGAGTGACTTGTAACGGCCGGATTCATCGGCGAGCGAGGTCACCGGGACATTCGATGCGGTGGGAATATGGCCGGGTCGTGCGTACATCGCGAAGTCGCCGCGATAGTGTTCCTCGGTGAGCGCGTCGAGGAGGTTGACCGAAGCGTCGTCGATGGCGGCGCGCACCTCGGCTTTGTCCACGATCAACTCTGGTCGAAGATTGACGGTGAGCGTTTTCGCTGGCCGAGTCGCGGGTTCGGTCGAGAGCGAATAACCTGCGGATGTCCACGCGTCCAGACCGCCGTCCAGTAATGCAGCGTTGTCGAAGCCGATCCAGCGAAGCATCCACCAGACCCGGGCAGCCCATGACGAACTGTTCGCGTCGTACAAGACCACACGAGTGTCATCAGCAACGCCCAGCGCGCCCATGGCCGCGGCGAACTGCTCAGGCGATGGTACGGCGTAGCCAATTCCGGCATCTTTGTCCGACAGGTCACCCTTCAGGTCCGCGAATCCCGCGGTCGGGATGTGGCCGGCCTCAAAGTTCGCTATGCCGTTCAAGGTTCGGAAACCTCCACTGCCATCGGACTCGATCATGACGGTGGCGTCGAGCACCACCAGGTCCGGGTCATCGAGGTGTTCCATCAGCCACTCGGCGGTCACCAGCGAGTCCATCGCGGTACCAACGCTTTCGACAGATTGTTCATCCGGACTCGAGCAGGCCGGTAAGAGCATTAACGATACGATCAGGGCGAGAAGGGCGAGAAGGGCAGGTGTAGCGCGATAAAAGGACATGTTCTCCTCCTGTGTGAATTGCAGTAAGCGGATGATAAGCGAAAAAGGTGTCAGGTTTATTTTTCACCAAATAGACCTGACACCATCATCTCTATTGCTTCACCCTTCCCATGAGGTGAAACTCATCGTTGGGCCGGATGTTTGCCATATTCGCCATACGATTCGACAATCCGAATAAGGCGGCTATAGCGCCGATGTCCCAAATATCTTCATCATTGAATCCATGCTTGCGGAGATTGTTGAAGTCGGCGTCGCCGATATCGCAAGCGCTGGTCGTAACTTTCTCGGTAAACGAGAGCATCGCTTTCTGCCGGGCAGTAATGTCAGCCTTTCGGTAATTGGCGGCAATCTGATCAGCAATCAGCGGGTTCTTTTCGCGAATTCGCAGAATAGCGCCGTGAGCCACGACACAATAAATACATTGATTAATTGCCGACGTTGCGACGACCACCATCTCTCGCTCGCCCTTGGTTAGCCCACTCTCTTTTTCCATAAGAGCATTGTGGTAACCGAAGAACGCCCGAAATTCTTCGGGACGCCTCGCCAGAGCAAGGAATACATTCGGTACAAACCCGATCTTTTCCTGGACTTCGACAATAATGTCCCGAACGTCTTTGGGAACGTCACTGACGTCGGGTACGGGAAACCGGCAAATCGGGTGTTCGGACATGAGTCGACCTCGTTTCGGTAAGTTGCCTGTTGGCGCCAGATTGGCGATCAGATTGCACTCTGCCACGGATGTTCGCAAGATATCGAGGAACCAGGAGTGAATGAAGCTATCCATCTTCCTGGAGACTAAATCGGCTCGACCCCTTTAGTCATGAACTGAATATCCGCGTGTCGGACCGGTGTATTATCGGGTCATGGCAAGCAGGAAACCCTACCTCTCCAAATCCCGCCTCATATCCGCCTGGCAATGTCCCAAAAAACTGCACCTTGAAAAACATCACCCTGAGCTTGGTGAGATAACAACCAACATGGAATCACTGTTTGCGATGGGCCACCAGGTCGGTGCCATCTCGCAGCAGCTCTACGGCACAGCTGACTCCATCGAAATTCCGTTCAACCGAAAAATGGGCCTGATGGTTCAAGAAACGCAGGCGCTCATCGATGGTGGCGCCGACTTCCCGATCTTTGAGGCGACATTTCAATATGACGGCGTTCTAGTCCGCGTCGATGTGCTGATTCCAGTGGAGAACGGCTGGCGGGCGATCGAGGTTAAAGCCTCCACCTCGGTCAAGGACTACCACGTGCTCGATTGCGCGATCCAGGACTGGGTCATGCGCCATCTTGGCTTATCCATCCAATCAATGTCGCTCGCCCACATCAACAACCAGTTCGTGTATCCGGGTGGTGAGAACTACGAGGGGTTGCTTGTCGAGGAGGACCTGACCGATGAAGTCCGAACGCTCGAGCCGGGCGTTGTCGATCTGATCGCCAAAGCGCGTGACGCCGTAACCGGGCCGATGCCCACAATCAATGTCGGGCCCCAATGCAGCAAACCTTACGAATGTCAGTTTCAATCGTATTGCTGGCCTACTGACACTGAATATCCCATCAGGGGGCTCGGCGGCAGTAAGGCCAAACTGGCTGATTACGTGGCGCTCGGTGCCCGCGATATTCGCGATGTGAGCATTGCGGACGTTACCGCGGAAACACAGCAACGCGTTCTTAGAGTGACAAGCGAGGGCGTGCCCGAAGTGCTCGAGGGCGCCCGGCAATCGCTCGAGGCGTTGCCATACCCGCGTTATTACCTGGACTTCGAGACGATCGGACCAGCTGTACCGATATGGGTCGGCACCCGGCCATATTCGAGTATTCCCGTGCAATGGTCCTGCCACATCGATGACGGGGCAGGGGATGGCTCCCATGAAAGCCTGCGTCACGAAGAATTCCTCGACCTGTCCGGTGAGCCGCCGATGCGGGCCCTGGCCGGGAAAATGATCGAGTGTCTCGGGGAGTCTGGCCCGGTGTTGACGTACACCAACTACGAAGAGGGTGTGATAAAGAGATTGATCGAGTTGTTCCCCGATCTTGCCGAGTCATTACAGAAGATCATCGATCGTCTGTTTGATCTGCATCCTGTTGTTAAAGACAACTACTACCACCCGCAGATGCTGGGCTCGTGGTCGATCAAGGCCGTGTTGCCTTGTATTGCGCCGCACATGAATTACGCTGAGCTTGAAGGTATCAACGAGGGCATGGGTGCGTCGGATGGGTTTCTTGAGGCAATAAATCCCGAGACGGACCTTGTGCGCAAGGCCGAACTTGAAGAGCAGCTACTTCGTTACTGCAAATTCGATACTGAGGCGATGGTGGAGATCGTGCGGTTTTTTACACACGATCGGAGCCGATAAAAATTCTTACTGTCTTAACGGTTAACTGAGACCAAACGTCACGACACCATCAGCCGCCACAGCCCACGCCCGAATATTATTGTAGTAGTGGCGAATTTCCTTGTTCGTTTCGCGGGCCGTGCGTGCCTCTTCCAGGTTGATCTGCACGTCGCCGGTCTCATCCGTCGCCCGGCTCATCAGCAGTGCATCGCCACCGTCCCAATTCCAGTCATAACGAAAACGTGTCTGGCATTTCGACAGCACGGGGTCCTGCAATTCGGCAGCCGCCCACGTCTTGCCGCCGTCGGCGCTGATATCGACTTGTGCAATCTTGCCGCGGCCGGACCAGGCGAGACCCGAGATGGTGACATTGCCGGTTTCCTCGAGAACGGTTGGATAGGCGGGATACGTGATGAGTGATTTGGCACCAAACACTGAGCTAAAGGCGAAAACGGTCTGCTCTGGTATTGGACCACCCTTTACCTCTATCCGGCTTATCCACTTGATGTTCGGTCCGCCGGGGTGACCGGCCAGCAGCAAGCGAGCGGGGTAGCCCTGCTCAGGCCGGATGGCTTCGCCATTTTGCCCCCAGGCAATAAGACTGTCGTCCCAGCGCTCGCTCATCGGGATTGAGCCGGTCCATCCGCCATCGTGCCCTTCGACGTGAAACCAGGTCGCCTCTGCCTTGGGGCCGACGACGTCCCAGAGTGACGCCAGCTTAATGCCGGTCCACTCGCTCGTGCTGACCATGCCGTCAATCTGTTGGGGTGTGAGTTCGGGCCTCATGCCGGTAAACCCGGGGATTCCGTTATTGCCGCACTCCACGTAGCGAATTGCCGAATACTTCGGCAGCTTCTTAAGCGCATTCAGATCAAAGGTCATCGGCCGTTCCACCAGTCCCTCGACACGAAGTGTGTATTGATCGGGATCGATAGTGGGCACTCCGGTGTGGTGCCGCTCATAATGCAGGTCGGATGGCGTAATGAAGCCATCAAGATCCTGTAACGGTGTTCTGGAGACGGAATTGGGCCCTGCATTGCCGACGAGGCGGCGCGGCTTCTCATGGGGTGAGCGCTGGCCAAGGTCGCTAACAATCCGTCGCTCGTCGCCTGAAGACCCGGTCGCTGTGGCGGCCTGTTGTCCCGCTTCTGCATTGCCACTGACTATTGCGGTGCCCAAACCGGCAGCGGCTGTCGCCAGCATCGTACGGCGAGTGAACTTTTCTTTTGCTGGTGTGCTCGATTCCGAATCTCGTGGTGAGTCCTGACCCATGCTGTGTCCCCCTGATCTACACGTACGTGCGGCAACTCTACGCGTGCCATGACTGAGCGAAATGAGCAAATGTACCTAGTTGGCCCAAATGGCAAGGTCACCCAGTGTAGTTTCGGGGACAGTTCACCTAACGGCTCATAAAGCTGGCAATAAACAGGTAAAATATCTCCGGAATAATGGTCTGTCTCCGAATTTCTTGCCTGATATTTGCGGAGTAATCTGTGTCAACTCAATACGTACTGATCGATTTCGAGAATGTTCATCCCAGGAATCTGGAGATTCTTGCCAAACATCCGTTCAACGTCTTTGTGTTCGTCGGTGCAAGCCAGACCAAAGTGTCATTTGATCTCGCAGAGTCAATGCAGCTTCTCGGCAGCAACGCCAAGTACATAAAGATATCGGGCAACGGCCAGAACGCACTGGATTTTCACATCGCGTATTACATTGGTGTGTTGGCAGCAAAAGACCCGAAGGCGCTGTTCCACATTATCAGCAAAGACAAAGGCTTTGACCCGCTGATCAAACATCTCAAGGGAAAGGGTATCGAGGTTCGAAGGGAAGGGGATCTGGCCGAGATTCCTGTGCTCCGCATAAGAAGTACAACGAGCGACGACGAAAAGATTGATGCGATCGTCAGGAACCTGGCTGCAAGAGGGCAGTCACGGCCACGAAAGGTGAAGACGCTCGAAAACACGATCAACACGCTGTTTACAAAGAAACTCGAGAAGAAAGAACTCGCAGCACTGGTTCGAGAGTTGCAAAAACGTAATTACATCGTTGTGAAGCAGAACAACGTAAGCTACAGGCTGCCTCGCTAGAAAAAGAAACAGCCTGGAGCCTCAACGGATACTCCGCTCCGAAGTCATTGCTCCTCAGCCCGCCGCTGTTGATTTCACCGCGTCCTTGTCGAGCGAACCCGGAGAAACTTCCGCGTAGTGGCTGAAGTCCATTGTGAAGCTGCCATCGCCAGCGGTTAGTGATTTCAAACGCGAATGGTAACCCTGGATTTCCTTCAGCGGAACCTGGCCGGACACGATCATGCGATTGTCTGGTAGTGCCTCAGTGCCGCTCACCATGCCGCGCATCGAGGACAAATCTCCGGTGACGCCACCGGCGCATTGCTTGGCACTGTAAACATGACATCAACGATGGGCTCCATGACGATCGGTCTTGCTTTGGCAATGGCTTCCATGAAGGCTTTCTTGCCGGCCTGGACGAAGGCGATTTCCTTGGAGTCGACCGGGTGATGCTTGCCGTCATATACGGTCACCTTGATGTCCTGCATCGGATATCCGTAATTGGCACCGGATTTCATCACCTGGCGCACGCCGGTTTCTACTGCTGGAATATACTGGTACGGAATCGAACCGCCGACAACAGCACTTGCGAACTCGAAACCCGTACCCTTCGGTAGCGGCTCTATCCGCAGGTATACCTCGCCGAACTGGCCGGCACCGCCGGTTTGTTTCTTGTGCCGGTGGTGACCTTCTGCCGGTGCGGTAATCGTTTCGCGATATGCGATGGACGGCAGAGCCGTATCCAATACCAGGTTATATCGATCTTCAATCAGCTCAAGCACGGTACGCAGGTGCAGCTCACCGAGGCCCCGTAGTACCACTTCATTCAGTGAGGCGTTGTGCTCCAGGTGCAGGGAGGGATCTTCGGCTTCGACGTTGTGCAGTACATCCGAGGTCTTCTGAGCATCTGAGTCATTCGGCGGTTTGATAGCCAGGCCATACATCGGTCGCGGCAGTTCAATGGATTTCAGGTGAAAATGATCTTCGTCATGCGAGTCGTGCAATACAGCATCGAAGTACACTTCATCAACGCGCGGGATAGCACATATGTCGCCAGGTACACCTGCATCAGCCTTGGTGTGGGTACTGCCATTTAACTTCAACAGCTGATTGACCTTGATCGGTTTGCGGGCATCGCCGACAAAAAGTTGATTGCCCGGCCGAATCTTGCCCTGGTAAATGCGACAGACACCCAGCTTTCCTTTGAAGGGATCGATGTTCACCATGAATACGTGCGCAATCGCGTGCGCGTCCGGATCAGGGGTAATGGCGACTTCCTCAGCATCGTCTCCTTCGCCCCTGAGGAACAACGGCGGGTTGCCCTCGAGCGGGTTTGGCATCAGGCGCTCGAATATTTCAAGCAGCTCGGGTATCCCGGCGCCGGTTTTTGCTGATACAAAACAAACGGGAATCAGGTGCCCTTCGCGCAAAGCCGTCTCGAACGGATCGTGCAATTGCTCAGGTTTTAATGCTTCCCCTTGTTCCAGGTAGAGCTCCATGAGGTCTTCGTCAACCTCAACCACCTGGTCGACGATTTGCGTGTGTGCCGTTTCAAACGAGCTGAAGGCGGTGTCGGCGCCGGTGGGCTGGAAGAAGCAATCGACCACACCGTCCCCATCGGCCGATGGCAGGTTCAGCGGCAGGCACTCGGGGCCGAAGGTGGCCTGAATTTCAGCGAGGAGGGCCTCGAGGTCAATATCTTCAGCGTCGATCTTGTTCACGATGATCATGCGACAGAGGTGTTGTTTTGCCGCCGCATCCATCATTCGGCTGCCGACCCGCTCGATTCCGGCCTGTGCATTGATGACGAGAGCTGCTGTATCCGCGGCGGGCAAAACAGATAACGCGCGTCCGTAAAAGTCCCGGTATCCGGGCGTGTCAATCAGGTTGACGTGGATGCCTTTATGGTCCGTGTGGCACACGGCTGCATACTGCGAATGTCCCAGTTCCCGCTCGCGTGCAGTGAAATCAGAGACGGTGTCATGTTGATCAACGGAGCCACATTTGGTGATGGCGCCGCCAGCGAAAAGTAGTGCTTCGGTGAGCTGGGTTTTGCCTGCATTACTGGGGCCAACCAGAATCACGTTGCGAATGTCTTCAGAGCCATAGGACATCGGCTATTTCCTCCCGGAGATTATTTTGTTTAAGCATAGCGAATCAATGAGACCGGTCACATTTCGGTTTCTGCGGACTCGACGGCGGGTCGCCGGCAGGGCAGGACTCCTTTGACATCTGCTCCTGTTGGACGGGGCGAAACCGTCGCCAGTTTATGGAGGAGGGGCAATTACACCCTTCCCGAACTCGCTGACTACTGACTCTATCAGCGTATCCATCAGTTTGACCATCGAAAATGCGCCACCCAGGTAGAGTTTGCCGGTCAACGCAAGTATACAAATACCATGGATGCCGCTCCAGAGCGCTGTAGCAGTGTGTGCGACCTCGTTTGGCAGGCGCAGAGGGGCTAGTTCGCGCAGGTTGTCGGCGACCATTTCGAACAATACATCACGACGTTCCTTCATCTGCGCAGGCGTCGGCATGCTTCGCGGTGGCAGATGCTCGAAAACCAGCCTCCAGCGGTCCGGGTGGTCGGTCGCGTATTCCACGTAATATTCGGCCATCGCCCTGATGCGAACCTCCGGATTACGCTTTTTTCGGGTCTTTCGCTGAATCAGCGCCGCCATTTCGTCAATCGTCTGGGCATTCACGTGCATGATGAGATCGTCGAAATTCTTGAATACATGGTAGAGGGTACCGACCGTATAGCCTATCTTGCCGGCGACTTTTCGTGCCGTAAGTGACTGATAACCATCAGTTTCCACGAGTTTCGCTGCGGCATCGATCGCCATTGACCGAATCTCGTCTCTGCTGTGATCACTGCGCCTGCCCATGCATTATGTCCAATCAAAAACCCTTATCTCAAGCCAAAGATAAACTTTATTTGAACAACGTTCAATATATGTGTATAAATTAAACACTGTTTAATAAAAACGGTTTTTATATAGCCATCAATTGAACAACGTTTAATAGGGAGTTACCGTTATGAAATCTGCGAGCTATGTAAGTCTTATCGCTGTCGTACTGACCATTTTTGGCGCAGGCGCGGCCGACGCGGCCGGTCTGCTGACACCGAAAGGGCAGTCCGGCTCACTGGATATCCGGGATCACAAGGTGAAGGTTGTCGTCGATGACGGCTATGTGATGACCGAGATCGACCAGGTGTTCATCAATACCAGCATCAATGACGTTGAAGCTGTCTATAGTTTTCCCGTGCCCTCGCACGCCGCTGTAGCCGAATTCACGTACTGGATCGATGGTGCACCGGTCACGGGCGAAGTGCTTAAAAAGGAAGCAGCACGCGCGCTCTATGAGGAGGAGAAGGCCGCCGGTCGTGAGACTGCTCTTGCCGAGAAGGACGAATATCGAACGTTTGATATATCTGTCTACCCGGTACGCGCAAACAGCGACGTCCGCATTCGCCTTGTCTATGTGCAGAGTGCCGTCATTGATACCGGAATCGGCCG
>Ga0255052_10002151_pt1 | contig 14401 bp, 11 predicted proteins | sample JV7_2_21_MG_FD_188632 | JGI IMG/M metagenome (GOLD analysis project Ga0255052, IMG submission 188632) | Seawater microbial communities from Jervis Inlet, British Columbia, Canada - JV7_2_21 | ecosystem: Environmental > Aquatic > Marine > Inlet | place: Canada: British Columbia | collected...
TGCCTGGCAGCTTGTTGAAAAATCCTCAGCCGGCACGCGCTCGCGTTAAAACCTCCTCGAATTGCTCATGTATTACCACATACACTCCGCTTTCTCGTCGGTTTTGCCTTATCCCGCACTCGCCTGAGAATTTTTCAATAGGCTGCTAGTGCTCGCTGGCCGGGCCGCCAATCGGGCCGGTAGCCGCAGGCGTAGGCTTGGTTGAATCCTCCACCGGATCAGCATCCAGCGAATCGTCCCAATCCTCCGGCGGCCGCGGCTCTTTGCCAGCCATAATGTCCTTTATTTGCGCATCGCCAATGGTCTCGTACTTCATCAGTGCCTGCGCCATGGCGTGCAATTTGTCGATGTTCTCTTCGAGGAGCTTCTTCGCACGCGCATAGTTGCTGTCTACGATGCGCCGAATTTCTTCGTCGATCGCGCTCGCTGTGTCGTCCGACACTTGCTTGCGCTGTGCAACTGAGTGGCCGAGGAATACTTCGCCGTCATCCTCGCTGTAAGTTAACGGGCCGAGTCGTTCCGACAACCCCCATTTGGTCACCATGCTGCGAGCAATATCCGTCGCATGCTCAATGTCATTGGATGCGCCGGTCGTGACGCCTTCAACACCCAGAATCATCTCTTCGGCAATTCGCCCGCCAAATAAGCTCGACAGCCGGCTCTCCAGCTGTTGTCTTGACGTGCTATATCGATCTTCTTCAGGCAGGTACATGGTGACGCCGAGCGCGCGACCGCGCGGAATAATGGTCACTTTGTAAACCGGATCGTGATCCGGCACCAGGCAACCCACGATGGCGTGGCCGGCTTCGTGATAGGCAGTATTGAGCTTCTCTTGCTCGCTCATCACCATGGAGCGCCGTTCTGCGCCCATCATGATCTTGTCTTTGGCCTTCTCAAAATGTTCCATACAAACGACGCGGTTATTCTCGCGCGCGGCGAACAACGCCGCTTCGTTAACGAGATTGGCCAGGTCGGCACCGGAAAATCCAGGCGTACCACGTGCAATCAGGTTCGGCTTCACATCGTCGTCCAGCGGCACTTTGCGCATGTGCACCTTCAATATCAATTCGCGGCCTCGAATATCAGGCAATGGCACAACGACCTGGCGGTCGAAACGGCCGGGACGCAACAGTGCAGGATCCAGTACGTCAGGACGATTGGTGGCAGCAATAACGATGATGCCCTCATTGCCTTCGAATCCGTCCATCTCTACCAGCATCTGGTTTAGTGTTTGCTCACGTTCGTCGTGGCCACCGCCGAGGCCTGCTCCGCGATGGCGACCGACCGCATCGAGTTCGTCTATGAAGATTATGCATGGCGCCTGTTTTTTTGCCTGCTCGAACATGTCCCGCACGCGCGAGGCACCAACACCGACAAACATTTCAACAAAGTCCGAACCAGAGATCGTGAAGAACGGTACCTTGGCCTCGCCGGCAATGGCTCTCGCCAGCAGGGTCTTACCCGTGCCAGGCGCGCCTACCATCAGCACGCCCTTGGGGATCTTGCCGCCAAGGCGCTGAAACTTGCTGGGGTCCTTTAGAAAATCGACGATTTCAGAAACTTCTGCCTTGGCCTCGTCAATACCGGCAACGTCAGCAAAGGTGACCCCCACCTGATCTTCACCCAACAGGCGGGCTTTGCTCTTGCCAAATGACATCGCACCGCGGCCACCGGCGCCGCCCTGCATCTGGCGCATGAAGTAGATCCAGACACCAATGAGCAGCAGTATCGGAAAAGCGTTTATCAGCAACTGGCCAATCAGGCTGGGCGGTTTGGGCTCGGCCGCCATGATACGCACGCTGTTCTTGTCCAGTAGCCCGATCAAAGCCGTGGTGTCTGTTTCCGGGCTTATCGTGTAAAACTGCAGCGGTTTGCGGCTGCCGAAACGAATCCGCTGGCCTTCAAACTCAACCAGTGCCACCTGCCCGGATCGTACTTGCTGCAGAAATTCGGAGTAATCCTTCGACTGCGGCTGGCCGCCACTTACGCCGGAAAGCCCCTGCACGACAGAGAGCAAAACGACAATGATGACGACGAAGACAAGTATATTTTTGGTCAGATCATTCACATTCAAAATCCGCGCTGGATGACGTAGGAAACACTGCTGATTTAGACAGGTTCTAACTGGTAGACACTACTACAATTGATAGTTTCTCGCTACCAAGTACACCTCACGACTACCAGCCCTTGAGGCCTTGGGCTTCATGACTTTAACGCGCTTGAAGAGTCGCCGGGACTCTTTGATAAACGCGTCCGAACCCTCACCTTGAAATAGCTTACAGATGAAATCGCCGCGCTGCTTGAGAATCTCCTGGCAAAACTCCAAAGCGAGTTCAGATAGCAACATGGCCCTTGGTTGGTCGACGGCACGATTGCCGCTGATATTGGGGGCCATATCGCTCATTACAAGGTCGGCTCGCTCCGCGCCCAGTGCTTGCCGCAGCGCTGCCAGCACCTGCGCGTCTCTAAAATCCCCCTGCAAGAACTCGACCGATGGCAATGTATCCATCGTCAGCAGATCCACAGCGACGATTCGCGTGCGGCCCTTGAGTTTGTCGGTGACGTACTGGCTCCAGCTGCCTGGCGCTGATCCGAGGTCTATACAGGTCATGTCGGGCCTGAGGACGCGTTCTTTCTGGTCGATTTGTTCGAGCTTGTAGACGGCCCTGGAACGCCAGCCTTCGTTACGCGCCTGCAGCACGTACGGATCACGCTCCTGGCGTTCACGCCAACTGCCATTACTGCGCCTTGGCCGACTCATGCGTATTCCCGGCAGCAGCGCAACTGCCACACCGAAGTACTGCTACACTGCCGGCCCATGGCTTTGAGCGAACCCCAAAAGAAGTACTTACGCGCCCTCGGCCACAATCTGAAGCCGGTAATTATGGTCGGCGATGCCGGCCTTAGCGACTCATTGCTTGCTGAATTCGAATCGACACTCTCGTACCACGAACTTATCAAGGTACGGGTAAGAATTGGTGATCGAGCGGCTCGGGATGACATTATTGAAAAGCTCTGTTTACAAGGTTCAGCTGAACTCGTACAGCGTATCGGCAACATCGCATTGCTGTTTCGAAGCAACCCGGACAAACAGAGCATTCGAGTGCCGAACCGCTAGGGAAAACACCTAAACGTACTGGACCTCGATGACCTCGTAGAATCTCTCGCCGCCGGGCGCCGAAAACACGATTTCGTCTCCGCCAGCCTTGCCTATCAGCGCTCTTGCGATCGGCGATGTGTAGGAAATCAGACCGCTCTTTATGTCCGCTTCGTCTTCGCCAACGATTCTGTAAGTGATCTCGTTGTTTGTCTCATCGTCGTGTAACTTAACTGTAGACCCGAAGACAATCTTGCCTCTTGCGTCGATTGTCGTGACATCAATCACCTGCAAATTTGACAGTTTTCCTTCGAGATCTTTTATGCGGGTCTCGATGAAGCCCTGCTGATCCTTGGCGGCGTGATACTCGGCATTCTCCTTGAGGTCACCGTGTGCACGCGCCTCCGCAATCGCTCGTATTACGTTGGGCCGGTCGATCCTTTTCAGCTTCTGCAACTCCTCCTGCAAAAGTAGTTGCCCTCTAACTGTCATTGGCACTTGGTTCACGCCGCCACCTCATTGTGTAAGTCCTGCAGGCGATTCACATCGCCATCGTCCAGGTGCTCGATTGCATTGCATGTCGCGATTGCAGCGCCGAGCGTAGTGTAGTACGTGACGCCCTTGCGCACTGCCGCCGCACGAATTGACAAGGACTCAATTATCGCTTGTTTGCCTTCGGTTGTATTCACAATAAGGTCGATCTCACTATTTTTGATCATGTCTACAATATGTGGCCTCCCTTCCCGAACCTTGTTCACTCGCCGGCATGTTAAGCCGGCGGCAGCAACGGCCTGTGCAGTACCATGTGTCGCCACCAGACTGAAGCCGCGCTCAATGAGAATTCCTGCAAGTTCGATAGCGCCGTCCTTGTCACTATCCCGAACACTCAACAGCGCACTACCCTGCCTCGGTAACACGACCCCTGAAGCCAATTGTGCCTTCGCATACGCTTCGCCAAATGAACGACCGACCCCCATGACTTCGCCCGTCGATTTCATTTCTGGTCCAAGGATCGGATCGGCTCCCTGAAACTTGATGAACGGGAAAACGGCCTCTTTGACCGAATAGTACTCGGGCACTCGCTGATTTACGTAACCCTGCTTGGAAAGCGATTCACCCACCATGGCTTTAGCGGCGATCTTTGCCAGCGGTATTCCAATCGCTTTCGAAACGAAAGGCACGGTTCGAGACGCACGCGGATTCACTTCCAGCAGGTAAACAATATTATTCTGGATCGCAAACTGTGTGTTCATTAGCCCGACCACATTCAGCGCCTTGGCCAGCTGCACCACCTGAGCATGCAGTTGTTTCTGCAAATCCTCCGACAAGCTGAATGGTGGCAATGAGCAGCCTGAATCGCCCGAATGCACGCCGGCTTGCTCGATGTGTTCCATGACGCCACCGATCAAAACGCGCTCGCCGTCACACACGCAATCGACATCGACCTCAATCGCCAGATCGAGAAAACGGTCGAGCAATATCGGGCAGTCGTTTGACACATTGGTCGCAGTGTCCATGTAAATCGCAAGATCTTCTACGCCATGAACAATTTCCATGGCCCGACCACCGAGCACATACGACGGCCTCACGACGAGGGGAAAACCGACCTCGGCACCCATATTGAGCGCTTCTTCCTTGTTCCTTGCGGTCCGGTTTGGCGGCTGCTTGAGCCCCAGTGTTGCAACGAGTTGCTGAAAGCGCTCCCGGTCTTCGGCCAGGTCGATCGAATCCGGCGAGGTGCCGATGATCGGGGCACCGGCTGCTTCAAGATCCTGGGCCAGCTTCAGCGGTGTCTGCCCCCCGTACTGCACGATGACACCGCGTGGCTGCTCCTTCTCGATGACTTCCATGACGTCTTCGAAGGTCAGGGATTCGAAGTAAAGGCGATCGGACGTGTCGTAGTCTGTCGACACAGTCTCCGGATTACAGTTAACCATGATCGTCTCGTACCCCAGTTCCTGCAACGCAAGCGCAGCATGCACGCAGCAATAATCAAACTCGATTCCCTGCCCGATTCGATTCGGACCTCCGCCGAGAACCATGATCTTCGGATTTTCTGTTGGGGCCGCCTCGCATTCTTCCTCGTACGTGGAGTACAGGTAGGCTGTTGACGTTGAAAACTCGGCGGCGCACGTATCGACACGCTTGAAAACCGGCCGGACGCCAAGCTCGATACGGCGTCGGCGAATCGCCTTTTCACCAACGCCAAGTAATACAGCGATGCGGGCATCCGCGAAGCCCTTCCGCTTGAGCATCCTAAGCATGCGCTCATCCAGCGTCGCGAAGGATGTCTTGCGAAGCAACTGTTCCGTGTCGAGCAAATCCGCAATTTGCGCCAGGAACCAGGGGTCAATCCGCGTTAGTCTGGCCACGTCTTCGACGGAGAAACCGTGCCGCATGGCATCGGCGACATGCCAGAGACGGTTCGCACCGGGAATTCGCAGCTCCTGGCGAAGCTGATCGCGCTCTGTATCGCCAGTGACTGACTTTGCCAGTTCATCCAGGCCGGTGACGCCCGTCTCGAGTCCTCGAAGCGCTTTTTGCAGGGACTCCTGAAAGGTCCGGCCAATCGCCATAACTTCGCCGACTGATTTCATTTGTGTTGTCAGCCGATCGTTCGCGCCTGGAAATTTCTCAAACGTAAATCGAGGGATTTTGGTGACCACATAGTCGATCGTCGGCTCGAACGAAGCCGGTGTTGCCCCGTTCGTAATCTCATTCCTGAGTTCATCCAGCGTGTAGCCAATCGCCAATTTCGCCGCGATTCTTGCAATCGGGAATCCAGTTGCTTTCGACGCCAGCGCCGACGAGCGCGATACTCGCGGGTTCATCTCGATGATCAGGATCCGACCGTCATCAGGATTGATGGCGAATTGAACGTTTGATCCGCCTGTCTCGACACCGATTTTGCGCAGCACATCAATCGAGGCATTTCGCAGGCGTTGATACTCCTTGTCGGTCAATGTCTGCGCCGGCGCAACGGTAATTGAATCGCCAGTGTGTACCCCCATTGGATCAAGATTTTCGATGCAACAAACGATGATGCAGTTGTCGTGGTGGTCGCGAACCACCTCCATCTCGAACTCTTTCCAGCCAATGACCGATTCCTCGAGCAAGACTTCATTCGTCGGCGACATCTCGAGACCGTGCGTGACGATGTTCTCAAATTCCTCGGGGTTATAGGCAATGCCGCCACCCGTTCCTCCCAACGTGAATGACGGCCTGATAATGGTCGGAAAGCCTATGTGCTCCTGCTTCTCAAGAGCCTCCTCCAGCGAGTGTGCAATTTCGGCTCGCGGCACTTCCAGACCAATTTCTGTCATGGCCTTGCGAAACAGCTCCCGATCCTCGGCCATATCGATCGCCTCGCGGGAGGCCGCGATCATCTCCACATTGTATTTGCCGAGCACGCCTTCGCGCACAAGATCCAGCGAACAATTGAGTGCCGTCTGGCCACCCATAGTCGGCAACAGGGCATCCGGCCGTTCTTTTGCGATGATCTGTTCGACGGCGTGCCAGATGACGGGCTCGATGTAGATGGCATCGGCCGTCTCCGGGTCAGTCATGATGGTCGCAGGGTTCGAGTTGACGAGGATGACCCGGTAGCCTTCTTCCTTGAGCGCCTTGCAGGCCTGAGCACCGGAATAGTCAAACTCACAGGCCTGGCCGATAACGATCGGACCTGCGCCGATGATCAGGACGCTGTCTATGTCAGTTCGTTTGGGCATGCGTCGCTTGGTGAGGGGAAAATAGAATGAGAATTCACTTTAAATAACTCTTATAATTTATTGTTTTGAAACAATTATTTATGTCAACAACATCGTTCTTTTTGCGGAGCGCTTGTGCTCGTCCATGTGCTGCAGGAAGCGTTCGAACAACGGCAAAATATCGTGCGGCCCCGGGCTCGCCTCAGGATGTCCCTGAAAACCGAACGCCGGCCGGTCTGTGAGCGCGATACCCTGCAGTGTGCCGTCAAACAACGACCGGTGAGTAACATCTACATTGTCGGGCAGGCTCGACTCATCGACCGTGAAACCATGATTCTGGCTCGTAATCATGACCTGTCCGGTCGCAAGGTCCTGAACAGGGTGATTGGCGCCGTGGTGGCCGAATTTCATTTTGATGGTCTTCGCTCCAACGGCCAGCGACAGCAGCTGATGGCCGAGACAAATACCAAAAACCGGGATACCTACGCCAATAAAGTCCTGGATAGCTGCAATCGCGTAAGTGCAAGGCTCTGGATCCCCGGGCCCGTTTGACAGAAAGATGCCGTCCGGGGCCAGTTCCAGGGCCTCTTCCGCACTCGTCCTTGCCGGCACTACCGTCATCCGGCAGTCCAGATCGGACAACAGGCGCAGGATATTTCGCTTGATGCCAAAGTCGTATGCGACAACATGATACGGAGCGATTCGCCGACTCAGAATACTGGGCGTCCTGCCAAAGGTCGTGCCCAGACCCCATTGGTAGGCACGATCCGTTGACACAAACCTGGCAAGATCCATACCGGCAATGCCTGGAAATCTGCCCGCATGCTGAACAGCTTTTTGCGGATCAGCGTCTCCGGTCATGATGCAACCTGATTGTGCGCCCGTCTCGCGGATTATCCGGGTCAACTTTCGAGTGTCGATGTCGGCAATCGCCACAGTGTCGCCTTGCCTCAGGAAGCTGCCAAATGACCGTTCGGAGCGCCAGCTGCTGTGGATCATCGAGCTGTCACGAATAATCAGGCCGGATGCGTGAATACGGGCGGACTCCATGTCCTCGCTGTTCGTGCCCGTATTACCGATGTGCGGATAGGTCAGAGTGACGACCTGGCGACAATAGGACGGATCGGTAAGAATCTCCTGATAACCGGTCATCGCGGTGTTGAAAACGACCTCGCCAATAGTCTGCCCTTCTGCGCCAACAGAGGTTCCAGAAAAAATCGTTCCATCTTGCAGGGCCAGAACAGCAGACGTACTCAACAGCGATCCTCTACTAAATGACTAACCGGGTCCACCGGGGTGATCAGCGCGATCGCCGCCTGGCCCGTGGCACCCACAATGTCGGGCGTCTGCAGCCGCAGATGCACAAAAGCGGAAGGACAGCGCCTCCCGCTCATGCATCCGCTGACCGCTCGGTGATCCGGCTCAGTTTACTGAAGCACATGATGTCACGCCAGACTTCACGCGGCCTTTCTTGCACGCGTTGCCGATCATTTGCCGAGCAGGACATCCTTCATCTGGTAGCGGCCCGGTTTTTGTTTTGTTACCCAGCGCGCTGCTCGCAGAGCGCCATCGGCAAATACTTGCCTGTTCGTTACGCTGTGACTCAACACCAATCGCTCGGTGGACGAGGCCAGCGTCACTGAGTGATCACCAGTAACGTCACCACGTCGTTCGGCCTCGATCAGGATGTCGCCAGCCGACAAGGCGTGCGATCCCTTTTGGGGCTCAAAACAGACGACCTCACGGAAGTCCTGCGCACGAGCTGCAGCAACCACTTCACCGAGTTTTAGCGCCGTGCCCGATGGTGAGTCCTGCTTGTGAATATGGTGTGTCTCGTGGATCTGCGCCTGGAATTCGGGGCCTAACGTTGCTGCGGCCTGTCGAACCAGATTTTCGAGCAAGGCAACGCCGGCACTCATGTTCCGGTCATAGACGACGGCAACCACGGCGGCCGCTCGATCGAGGCAGGCGAGTTGCTCATCACCAAGGCCGCTTACCCCGCAAACGAGCGGTCGCCCGCGTCGCAGGATCGCGTCGACGATATGCAGCGTCGCATCAGGCAGGCTGAAGTCAATCAGTACATCAGCCCTGGACACGACCTGGTCGATATCGCTACTGACGAGCGTTGCGCAGGGAGTACCCGGCGTCTCGACGCGGTGCTCGTCACGCACCCAGGCACTCGCGAGGCAAAGGTCTGCGTGCGCATCGACCGCTCGCACAATTGCCTGCCCCATACGGCCGGTGCCGAGTATGCCGATTTTCAGTGGTTTAATGGGCCGCGTCCTTTTCGCAAGACCGTCAGGCGCAAGACTACGGCAGTGCAGGTACCAGCGCCAAGGATCACCGGAACTCCGCCAGGCACATTCTTAAATCACTACTGGCTGACGCGCTCGAAAAAGCGCTTGACGCTGTCGATCCATCCCTCGGCCCGCGGGCTGTGTTTGTCTCCGCCTTTGCGAATCGATTCTTCAAATTGGTTCAACAAGTCCTTTTGCGTGCCGGTGAGGTTAACCGGCGTTTCCACCGCTATTTTCGCAAACAAGTCACCCTTGCGATGATCCCGGACCGTCGTTACACCCTTGCCGCGCAGCCGAAAGACCTTGCCAGACTGCGTGCCAGCCGGCACTTTGAAGGACACATTGCCGTCCAGAGTAGGCAATTCCACTTCGCCACCGATTGTCGCAATAGCAATGCTCACCGGCACTTCACAAGCCAGGTCCGCGCCATCGCGCGTAAACAATTTGTGTGAACTAACCCGAATTTCGACATACAGGTCGCCGGCAGGACCACCACTGCGCCCCGCTTCACCCTCACCGGACAAGCGGATACGATCGCCATCATCGACACCTGCCGGCACCTTTACCGACAGGGTCTTGGTTTTTCTGAGACGACCCCGACCGTGACAATCTCCGCACGGATCAACAATCATCGTTCCGGCTCCATTACAGGCCGGACAGGTCTGCTGGATCGAAAAAAAGCCCTGCTGCATGCGCACCTGGCCAACACCACTGCAGGTTGTACAGGATACCGGGTCGGTGCCCTTTTTTGCGCCGCTGCCACTACAGGCCTCGCACGAGACCTGCGTCGGAACATCGATGGTTACGGATTCGCCTTTGACAGCTTTTTCAAGATCCAGCCGTAGCTCGTAACCCAAATCTGCACCGCGAAATACCTGAGCCCCGCCCCCGCGACGACCACCGGCGCCAAAAATGTCGCCAAACATGTCACCGAACACATCGCCAAAGCCCTCGGCACCAAATCCGCCGGCTCCACGCTGTCCAGCACGAGCCGCGTCGTGGCCGAAACGGTCGTAGGCCTCTCTCCTTTCCGCTGTGCTCAGAACTTCGTACGCTTCTTTGGCTTCCTTGAATCTGGATTCAGCACTTTCGTCCGCCTTATTCCGATCCGGATGGTGCTTCATGGCAAGACGACGGTATGCCTTCTTGATCTCGTCGGCAGACGCCGATTTCGAGACCCCAAGTACTTCGTAATAATCGCGTTTTGCCATTGCTTCTTAAAGTAAGGGCGCCGAATTCAGCGCCCTTGCCTGCCTGACAGGTGAATGAACTTAGTCTGACTTCGACGTATCGTCGTTGTTGACTTCCTCGAATTCGGCGTCAACAACATCGTCGCCGGACTCTTCTGCCTGTGATCCTTCGGCTTCCTGTGCCGCCTGCTCAGCGTACAGCTTCTGGGCGAGGCTACCGGACGCCTCTGCAAGACTAGCAGTCTTGGTCGCGATACCATCCTTGTCGTCTGTTTCCAGCGCCTGCTTAAGATCCGAGATTGCCGTCTCGATGTTCAGCCGCTCCTCGCTGCTCGCTTTTTCGCCGAGTTCACTGAGCGTCTTCTCTGCGGCATGGATCAAACTGTCAGCCTGGTTGCGGGCATCTACAAGTTCACGGAATATGCGATCATCCTCAGCATGGCTTTCCGCATCGGCCACCATTTTTTCGACCTCATCGTCTGATAGTCCGCTCGAGGCTTTGATCACGATTGCCTGGCTCTTGCCGGTTGCCTTGTCCTTCGCCGACACATTGAGGATACCGTTGGCATCAATGTCAAAGGTCACTTCAATCTGTGGCACACCGCGCCGTGCCGGCGGAATGTCTGCCAAATCAAAACGACCCAAGGACTTGTTGTCTACAGCCCGCTCGCGCTCGCCCTGCAGGACGTGAATTGTGACCGCTGTCTGCTGGTCGTCCGCCGTCGAAAATATCTGCTCGGCGTTCGCCGGAATCGTCGTGTTCTTGGCGATGAGTTTGGTCATGACTCCACCCAGCGTCTCGATGCCGAGTGACAGCGGAGTGACGTCGAGGAGCAGTACATCTTTTACGTCACCGGCCAGAACTCCGCCCTGAATAGCTGCACCTAAAGCAACTGCCTCGTCCTGATTGACATCCCGGCGCGGCTCTTTGCCAAAGAAATTCTGGACTTCTTCCTGAACCTTCGGCATGCGCGTCTGCCCACCGACGAGAATGACGTCGTCGATCTCGTTGACCTTCAGGCCTGCATCCTTAAGTGCAATCTTGCACGGCCCGATTGTCCGCTGGATCAGATTGTCGACCAGTGACTCGAGCTTGGCTCGTGTGAGCTTGATATTAAGGTGCTTCGGTCCATTAGCATCGGCCGTAATGTAGGGCAGGTTGACCTCTGTTTGTTGCAGCGATGACAGCTCGATCTTCGCTTTCTCCGCCGCTTCTTTCAGGCGTTGCATGGCCAGCAGGTCTTTGCTGATATCCACACCGCTCTCGCGCTGAAATTCGGACGTCAGGTACTCGATAACACGCATGTCGAAGTCCTCACCACCGAGGAATGTATCGCCGTTTGTCGCCAGGACTTCAAACTGGTGCTCGCCGTCAACCTCGGCAATTTCGATGATGGAAACATCGAACGTACCGCCACCGAGGTCAAATACCGCGAGCTTTGCGTCGCCGCGCTTTTTGTCCATGCCGTAGGCAAGTGCTGCTGCAGTCGGCTCGTTGATGATGCGTTTTACGTCGAGACCCGCGATCTTGCCAGCGTCTTTTGTAGCCTGACGTTGCGAGTCGTTGAAGTAGGCAGGAACCGTGACGACGGCTTCCGTGACGTCTTCACCCAGGTAATCTTCTGCCGTCTTTTTCATCTTCATCAGCACGCGGGCCGAAATCTCAGGGGGTGCCATCTTTTTGCCACGCGCCTCGACCCAGGCGTCACCGTTGTCCGCTTTGGCGATCGTGTACGACACCATTTCCATGTCACGTTGCACGACATCGTCTTCGAAGCGGCGCCCGATCAGCCGCTTGACAGCAAAAAGCGTATTGGTTGGATTGGTGACCGCCTGACGTTTTGCCGACTGGCCGACCAGGACCTGATCGTCCTTGGTGAAAGCGACAATTGACGGCGTTGTGCGATCACCTTCGCTATTTTCGATGACCTTGGGCGCTCCGCCCTCCATAACAGCTACGCAGGAGTTCGTGGTACCAAGGTCGATACCAATGACTTTACCCATAATTCCTGTACTCCAAATTCTCTCGTAAATTCTGAAACTTGCTGATAAGTGGGGTCGGACCCTCTTGGTTTCAAGCCGCCATAAGCCACCTGTGCTCAGTCGCCGGCCTCATCTTCGACCGGTTCCGCAGCAACTACCACACTGGCCGGGCGAAGCAAGCGCCCGTTTAGCGAATACCCCTTTTGGATCACCTTCAAAACCGACCCTGGTTCAACAGTCTGCGATGTCTGCATACTGATGGCCTGGTGTAACTCCGGGTCGAATGGCTCGCCCTCCGGATCCAGCAGCACCACACCAAAACGCTCCAACGTTGTCATCAGCAGTTTCAGCGTCGCCTTGTTGCCCTGCAAAAGGCTCTCGGCATTTGCCGAATCCGCCGCCGCCAGCCCCATTTCAAGGCTGTCTACAACGGCAAGAAGATCCCTGCCAAACGACTCAATTGCATATTTCCGGGCCTGCGATACATCTCGAACGGCACGCTTGCGGACATTTTCCACTTCAGCGGCTGCCCGCAGATAGCGATCCCAGTTCGCATCGACTTTCGCCTGCAGCTTTGCAAGCGATACCTCGTCGTCATTATCATCCTCACCTTCATGCGACGCATCGTCACAAGTCGCCTCCGCCTCGAGGTCGTCGTCTGCGTCCATCGCCACCTCAGGGGGTTCGGTCTGTCCATTCATTCAAAACTGCTCCACAGTACACATTGACCACCGCGTTCACGGATGGCGTTGCAAAAGAAGTTCGGAGTGTGGGGTCCTGGCGGCAAATATCAAGTACCGCAGCGGACTTTTTGCCCTGCAGACGGCAGGTTCCTACTGGCGCAGGGCCGACTCCAGCAGGCGAGCCGTGATGTCCACGATCGGGACTACGCGGTCATAGGCCATTCGCGTAGGCCCGATGACGCCGAGTACGCCAACCGTGTCCTCATCAAGGTGGTACGGCGCCGTCACGACGCTACATTCGTCGAGAATGCCGTAGCCAGACTCCCCGCCAATAAATACCCGGACCCCGTCCGCATGAATGCTCCGATCCAGCAGATCGAGTATGAGCCGCTTTCTCGAAAACGTCTCGAACAGTCGGCGGAGCGTATCAATATCTGATAATTCGGCGAAGTTCATAAGCTTTGCTTCACCGGCCAGAACGACCTCGCCATCGGGCTTCGCGGCGCCCTCCATCGCCGATTGTGCGATCGCGATAATGTCGTACATCGCCTGGTTCATCGAGTCACGGGTACTGTCGAGGTCCTGCAGAATGCGGTCCCGAAGTTGCAGCAGCTCAACGCCCGTGTAGTGCTCGTTAATGAAGTTGGCGGCCTGTTGCAGTTCCGCGGCCGTGTAAGTCCGCTCGGTGTGCAAAACCCGGTTCTGCACCTCGTGATCGTTGATCACCAGAATCGCCAGAATTCGATTGTCGGAAAGTGGCAAGAACTCGATCTGGCGTAATGTGATGTGTTGCCCTCGCGGCACAGTTATCACGCCCGCCAGACTCGTAAAGTCAGACAACATGCTCGACACCGAGCCTATCAGCGCTTCGGCATCGTCGCAGTTTACGCTTAGTTGTCGGCGTAACTTCCGGACGTCAACGCTGGTGGGTTGTCGATAACGGACCAGTGTATCGACAAACAACCGGTAGCCTTTAGGCGTCGGTACACGACCCGCCGACGTGTGCGGTGCCGAAACCAGCCCCATGTTCTCCAAATCGGTCATCACGTTACGAATGGTCGCCGGGCTCAAATCGAGTCCTGAATCCTTCGACAGCGTTCGCGAACCGACAGGCTGGCCCTCACTGATATAGCGCTGCACCAAAACGCGCAACAGATGTTGGGCGCGATCGTTTGGAAACTTGTGAACCGCTTCTGCAGACATTCGCTAGAAACACAAAAAAACTGACGGTGGCTGACTGTGTTAGTGTACCTGACGACACGCTAGCAATGGCTTGGCGGTCGGTCAAGGGTTTGCCACAATTGGTTTTCAAACACCCGATAACAACGGACCCGAAGGCAAACGAAACTATGATGGCGAGCGAATTTCAGAAAGTGGCGATTGTCGGTCGTCACGATGATCCCCGTGTCGCTGAGGCCATGGCCGCGCTGGTCGGCCATTTGAC
>Ga0255052_10002152_pt1 | contig 14401 bp, 14 predicted proteins | sample JV7_2_21_MG_FD_188632 | JGI IMG/M metagenome (GOLD analysis project Ga0255052, IMG submission 188632) | Seawater microbial communities from Jervis Inlet, British Columbia, Canada - JV7_2_21 | ecosystem: Environmental > Aquatic > Marine > Inlet | place: Canada: British Columbia | collected...
AATCCTGTCGGGCGCGCCAAAAAAAGGAATCAGGTTGTGAGCTTTTTCAAGAAACAAACCACACTGTTAATTTTGTTATTGCTGTCATCTATTGTGTCAGCTCAGGACAAACCCAACATCGTATTGATCTTCATGGACAATTTCGGCTATGGCGAGCTGGGCGTTTACGGAGGCGGTATTACACGAGGTGGGGCTACGCCACGGATTGATGCTCTCGCTGCCGAGGGTATTCGACTGACGAACTTTAACGTGGAGGTGCAATGCACGCCGTCCCGAGCAGCGCTGATGACTGGGCGCTATGCAATTCGCTCGGGCAACGCCACGGTTCCGATCACAACGGGTATGTACGGCCTGACGCAGTGGGAAATCACGATGGCTGAAATGCTGTCGGACGAAGGGTACGCGACGGGAATGTTTGGAAAGTGGCACCTGGGTCATACGGCGGGGCGTTTCCCCACTGATCAGGGTTTCGACGAGTGGTACGGAATTCCTAACTCGACAGACGAGAGCCTATGGCCTGATCAGCCGCAGTTCAATGCCGTCGTGGAAGAGAATCTCAGTCCATACGCCGTACCCGAATACATCTATGACGGGCGCAAAGGCAAGGAGCCAGAGAAGGTAAAAATCTATGACTCCAAGATGCGGCCGGAGATCGACCGGGAAATAACGGACAGGGCAATTGAATTTATGCAACGGCAGGCGCGTGCGGATAAGCCTTTCTTTGTCTATTTGCCGTACACACAGACGCATATGCCGGTTGTGCCAAGCGCAGAGTTCGCCGGTAAGAGCGGCAATGGCGATTGGGGCGACGTGTTGATGCAAATTGACGCGTATGTCGGAGAGCTTCTCGAAACGATCGACGATCTCGGGATCAGCGACAACACGATCTTCGTATTTACATCAGACAATGGACCGGAGATGCTGCCCGGCCACAATGGATGGAGTGGCCCGTGGCGCGGTTCGTATTTCACCGGTCTTGAAGGAAGTCTTCGCGTACCGTTTATCATGCGCTGGCCCGGCAAGGTTCCGGCCGGGCGTGTATCGAACGAAATTGTGCACGCACTTGATATGTTTGCGACCTTCGCCAAAGTTGCCGGCGCGGAGGTTCCTGACGACCGTGTTATCGACAGCGTTGACCAGTTGGAATTTCTAACGGGAAAACAGGACAAGTCGAATCGTGACGGATTTATGGTTTATGTCGGCAGCGACCTGTTCGGCGTCAAGTGGCGAAACTGGAAAATGATGTTCAAGGAGGTCGAGCGCGGCACCGACGACAAGCGCACATTCGATTTCCCACGATTTTTCAATCTCTACTCCGATCCAAAAGAAGAATATCCGTTGACCAAAGCAACTGCGGGTCATTTCTGGGTGCGGTGGCCGATGGGTGAGATTCTTACTGAGCATGGCGCTTCGCTACAGAAAGAGCCACCAATAAAGGCAGGGACTCCTGATCCGTATTTGCCTGCTGGCGGTAGATAGGAACGACCGCTTTTAGGCCGTTTTCTGTCCTTCGTTTTCCTGATATTCGTGTGAACTGAACGACCGTGTGTTAGCAGACACTCAGAATCTTGCTGTCGAAGATTGAGCATCGAACGGACGGCTCACGCTCCATAGCGGCCGCCAGGCTGGTAGGATAGTGAGGGGCCGCAGTTGACCCCATATAGCGGTCACTCGCAATATAACGCGCCGCTCGGGATGTTATTATCCACTTTGCAGACTAATTACTAGTAGGCGGCACCGGGAGACGTGGAATGCCGATAGCCAATCGCAAAGAGGCAGACGATGTGTTAGCGCTAGTGCGCGTAGTCGCACCGTCGGAAAGGATGGGCATCGGACTATCGACTCTATATTCACGCGTATCGATCGATTCAACACGCGTCGAGTCATTGCTGCAAAGGCATACCGAGTACTTTGTAAGAATAGGATCCGAGCAGAAATACGCCTTGAATCGCTTTGGCAAATTCGAGGGGTCTGCGGAGCGCATCATTCTCGATATCGAACAATCGTACAAGCAAAGCAGGCACAGCATTGCAATCCTCATTCTTCTTTCGGCGGTGGTACTTCTGAGTAATATCGCTTAGAAGTCCTGAGATTACTCAAGCGATCAGATACCGCCTAACACGGCACTGCACTGGCCGCTTGTGGCCTATTCTTTTGAAAAACTCTGTTTTCAGAATCGGTTGTTTTTCATTTGCGATTTCCGCTCGTTTTCGTACGCTAGATACGAGGGGGTGATGCAAAACCCATGAAATCCTCTCCTGACGCCGCTCAGATCCGCCCAGTTGATCCAATGCTTGCGCGCCAGGATGGAGAAAATTTCGCGAGAAATTCTCGCTCCCCGAGATTTGGAGTTTTTCAGCAGGATAGGCCGTTAGCCGCCCCTCGATTTCATCTATTTTCATCGATGTGAACGTCCGCTATACAGAAAAGCATTCCTCATCGATCACTCTGGTTGCCTGATTCTGATCGTCTGACCTTGAATTACGCCAGCAAGCCTAAACGGCCGATTATGGTGGTGATCACAGGCAGTGGTTGCTCCCAATTAATTATTGCAGTGCCTGCCCGATCGGGCGGCAATTACTGCTGTTTCCACACCTCCGTCTTTTTGACGGTAGCACCTTCGATGATAATTTCACCGATTTTGCATGGCGTTACGCCCTCGACGTTGTCGCAATCAGGAACCGCTGCGAGTCGTTCCTGATGTGCGACCTGGGTGAAGTCGGGTCTGTCCTTCCTGACCGGCAGTGTTTCCCAGTTGACGCTGTCTCCCAGCTCCTTGTTCGCAGCTTCCAGTGATCTGAAAATTCGGGTTTTCCTGACACTGTGACGGCAGCTTGACTTGTTCGCATTGACGATAACCTGCTCGGAACTGTCCTCGTGTTCGAGCAGTTGTTCGAGTGCGGCTTCACAATCTGCCTGGTCGGCAAACTGAAATTGCAGCTCCTGTTCCTGACAAACCGTCTTGCCGGCCGGCGCAACGCATTCACTCAGTGACCGCACAAAAACCCGGATCCACGCTGTATCCACTACTCTTATCCTTTAAGCTGAGCCTCTTACAACAAGCATAGAAAAGTAATCTGCTTTCGCAGGTCGCCGCTCCCCCAGTGTTAACTGATGCCGGTGACCGGTTGGCGAAATCGCAACACTGATGATGGCTGCTGCCCGGATGAGACTATGACCGCTACGATCGCTTTTGACGTCTACGGGACCCTGATTGACCCGCTCGGAATCTCCACGAAACTGGCCAACATTGTCGGCGACGATGCACCACAACTCGCACAGTTGTGGCGCGACAAACAGATTGAGTACCTGTTTCGCCGAGGCCTGATGGGCGACTACGAAGACTTCGCCGTCTGTACCCGGCAGGCACTCGAGTACGCCAGCGAGCGCCTGCAGCTATCAATAGGTGATGTAGAAAAAGCGGCGCTGCTCGCGCAATACCGTCGACTACCCGCCTATCCCGAGGTGCCCGAGGCGTTACGCGAGATTCGCAAGATCGGGTGCCGCATGTATGCGTTCTCCAACGGCGTCCCGGGTGACCTGGAGGCGCTGCTGGCACACGCGGGCCTGGATAGCGTACTCGACGGTATTGTCAGCGTACATGACGTGCGCAGTTTTAAACCGGATCCGGACGTTTACCGGCATTTTCTGAACGCGACAGATGCAGTGGCACAGGAAACCTGGCTGGTGTCCGGCAATGCGTTCGACGTCATCGGCGCCCATGCCTGCGGCTGGCAGACGGCATGGCTGCAGCGCGATCCGGCCCTGGTGTTCGATCCCTGGGGATTGCAGCCGACAGTGACCGTAAGCGCACTGCGTGATCTTGCAACCTGCCTGTCTCAGGCGTAATTCGCAGTCACTGGCGCAAACGCGGTGCTGGCCACCCTGCAGCCGGATACGGTTTGGTGCAATGTCAGCGATACGGCATCATCTGCACCGCTGGGATGAAAAGCCAGCAGCACCGTAACGCCGCGATGAGGATCGACCGGATGGGTGTGCAGGCCAGCATCGCATTGAACCAGAAAATTGCTGTCTGCGAATGCGCCGGCATCGGTCAGCGCTGTCATGTAGGCGTGGACCTGCGCGTGAATTCGCTCGGCGACACGCGTTTCATTCGGTTCGAACACCGCCCAGCGAATTGCGCGCTAGATCGAGTTGGTCATCGAGAGACAAAGTCTGCGCACGGTCAGGCTGGAAAACCTGCGATCGACCTGATTGGCGCGGCCAAGTGTAACTGAACCACACAGACTTGCCCGACCACCGATGCGACCGGCGATGACATTAATGCCCTCGCGTACCAGCATCTGCGCCTCTCGAACGTCGATGCCGTTCGAGGGCGTAAGTTTATGGTGGAATCCGAAACCCCGCTGGTCGAGTTCCTGCCACGGTCCCTGGCGGCGATCCAGCTTGCACAGCAACCCGGCCAGAGCCCCGCCGGCGGGGCGCGCCAGTTTGTCCTGATCGTCACTCGCCACCATCCTGGGGAAGTAAGAGACGATGTTCGGACTTGCCAGACCAAAATTGCGCACGCCGTCAACCGCCTCCTGCGCAGATTCCCAGCCCTCTTGCGGATCCATGATCAGCATGGCGCCGCGTTTCCTGCAATAGAGTTCTGCCGCCAGGACCGCTGCCGGTCCGAGGTCATGATGGCGCGCCGGTGGCGGCAGGTACAGAAGGTCGAAATGATCGACCTGATCGAGTGCAAACAGGCCGGTGCTGTCCGCTACCGAGCCAACCAGGTCATAGTCCGATAAAGCGATACCGTCGTCGCCTTCCTGCGCGTGCCCAACATAGGCGGATTCGAAGTTGACGACCGGCCTGGTCGTACTGACGGGCCGTCCTGCAGGTAATGGTGTCTGTGCGCGTACCAGCGATGAATCCAGCAATGCATCGCCGATAAATGACCGGCTCTCTTCGCGACAGGTCAGACGCAGATATATCTCCTGATCGGCTACCAATCCAGAACCCGGAGAGATTCTCTGCAAGGTAAGATTGAAGTGCTCATCGTCCGCAATGCCGTCGTAATCGACCGCCGCCCGGATATTCTCCGTGGAGCCGGGTTCCAACGCCTTCAATACCAGCATACCGCCGCTGCTAGGCAGGCAGATCATGGCGACGCGCGCATTATTCGCAACGCGAACGATGTGCAGTTTGCGTCCCCCATGCTCGAAAAATTGCTGCACGGCAGGCCCAAGGCTGCTGCGGTGCCAGACATCGCCGAAGCGATGCCGGAATGCGGCAAAGTTCTCTATTCGTACCGGAGTATTCAGGGGGCCGCGGAGAGCACGACCGATAAGAGCGGCTGTGGTTTCGGTAAACGCATCGATGGGTTGATCCATCGCTGTGATTTCGGTGACCGTGACGCCACGATCCAAAGCATCTGACAAACCTATCTCCGCGATTGTGCGTCAGATATTGGTGCGTGCATTCTAATTAGTGTGCCGGGAAGATGCTATCGTTACGTGCAGGATAGCCGTGAAATCATCACACGGCACACGCATCACCGGGCTTTATGTCAGAAATCGATCATCTTGCGGAACGCTTTCCTGCGCTGGGCCGCGGCATCAGAAAAACAAAGCTGGCGCGGCTGCCGACGCCAGTCGTGGCACAGCGGGTGCGGCTGGCGGGTCGCGCGTACGAGCTGTGGATCAAGTGCGACAATCTCACCTCGGAACTTTATGGCGGCAACAAAGTGCGCAAACTCGAGTACCTGCTGTCGCCGCCAGGCCGCAGGCCAGTGCGCCGTTTCGCAACCTTTGGCGCGGTCGGTTCTCATCATGCGCTTGCAACCGCATTGTTCGCACGGCAGGCCGGATTCGATTGCACCTGTTTTCTTGCGCATCAACGAAAGTCGGCCGCCGTGCCGGCGACCCTCAATCTGCTATTGCAGGGCGGCTGTGAACTCGTGCGTTATGGCGGTTCTTATGGCAATCGCATTGCGATGCTGCGCAAATATCTGTGGCAACGCGATGCCCGGGTAATACCCCTTGGCGGCTCTTCATGGTATGGCACACTGGGTTTCGTCAATGCCGGACTCGAGCTGGCGGCACAAATCGAGGCCGGCGAATTACCGGTCCCGGAAAAGCTGTACGTTGCGAGCGGAACGATGGGTACTGCGGCCGGTCTGGCGCTCGGCCTGGCGCTCGCCGAACTGCCGACGACCGTGCAGGCGGTGCGGGTATCGCACGCGCAATTCGCCAACGAGAAGATCCTGCACAAGCTTATGAGTAAGACGGCGTTGATGATGCGTCGCCTGGATCAGGCTATCCCGCGGGACCTGGAGAAACGCGTCAATATCCGCATGCGGCACGAGTTTTTTGCCGGTGGCTATGCGCACAGCAACGCGGAGACCGACGCGGCACTCGTTTTCGCCGAGCAGCAATTGCAGCTGCGACTGGAGGCGACCTACACTGGCAAGGCATTGGCGGCGTTGCTCAGCGACCTCCGACATCCGGCCGCGGATGAGGGACCGGTGTTGTTCTGGAATACCTACAATTCGGTGCCACTGGTCATTGCGGCGGATGCGCCGCTCGACAGCGAGCGGCTGCCTGCCGAGTTCCTGACTTACTTTTCCTGACGACGTTTGGCACGGCCCGGCGCAGCATTATTGTGACCGCTGCCGCCCTCACGCCTCTTCTGTTCCGTTTCCGCGGCCGCAGCTTCCTGCTTCTTGCGTTCGATTTCAGCGAGCATAATGTCCAGCCACTCACTCACCGTCCGGCAGCTCCGATGCGTCGACGGCGCTGTCTGCGAGGTCGGCCGGTGCCAGCGGTTCTACCGGATCAGCCGGTGCATCGAGAATTTCCCGGACCTCTGCCAGCGTCGGCGCTTCCGGATCGACCTCGACCGTGTTGCGCACCAGCCTGGCGCGCTCATACACCTCGGCCGTATCGCCGAGCAATACCCGAACCGGTACGCCTAGCGCAGCGCTTGCAACGCTACGCGCCTGATCCCGCTCGCGCTGTTCCTGGAACGCGCCCGATTGCCGGCCCATGGCATCGAACAGCTGCTGTAAATGCTCTTCAGCGTCTGCCGGGTCGTCTTCCAGCGGCGCATGACTTTCGAAATACAATTCGCCGTTGCGCCAGCCGGCCAGATAGGGCTCGTTGACGATCCGGACCGGTTCCCCGATAGCGACCAACGCGTACAGCAGCTCTATGTTTTCCGGGTACAGGCGGACGCAGCCGTGACTGACCCGCATGCCGACACCATAGGGCTGATTGGTACCGTGGATCAGGTATCCCGGCATGTCGAGCTTGAGCACAAATCGCCCCAGCGGATTTTCGGGCCCTGGAAGCACTACCGCAGGCAGCGGGTCACCGGCGTCCGCGTGCTCGCGACGCACCGAGGCCGGCACGTACCAATGCGGATCGCGCGCTTTTGACACGACGCTGGTGCTACCGGTTGGCGTCTCCCAGCCTACCCGCCCGATACCGATCGGGAAAGTCATTACCTGCGCCGGCTGTCCGTCGACCCGGGCCGCGTAATAGAACAGCCGTTTTGCCGCGATATTCAATACGACGCCTTCGCGAGCGGTGTCGGGCAGGACATACTGCGTCGGTAACAGCAATGGCGTGTTCTCGCCGGGTAACCACGGGTCGATGCCGGGATTCGCTGCCAGCAAATCGTCATAGCCCAGTCCGTATTCGCGTGCCAGGTCCGAGAAGGTGTCCGTAGCGTTGGTAAAAACGATTTGCGGATCGCCGACAACCGACTGGTCCGGTGATTCCAGGATGAAGTAATTGCGGTTGATCGGTTCGAGCCGCGGCCGCTCTGCGATCGGCAGCTGATGCGACCCGGTCGAGTCCGGATAACTGTCAAATATGGCGCAGCCGGTGGCGAGAAATGTCACCGTAAGGAGCGCTATGGCGGGGCAAATCTTGGTCAATTCGGGCATGCCGGGTCACGGGTAAGCGCAGAGTTTCGCAGAATTGGGTCGCAGACTCTAATCACGCAGGTCCTGCCCGTCCGACGACCAGGGTTATCGGCCGGAAATTGAAACAGTTTCGCCGGTTAGGTCGGCCCGAACGCGGCATGACCGGCCGCGTGCCCTGAGAAATGATCCTGAAATGATTTCAGCTTCAGTTACTTCTGGCAGTTCGGATCCTTGCCCTCTGCCCTGGCTTCGTTATAGAAGGCGAGCGCCGTCGGGAACTGCTGTACCAGGGATTCGATGCGCGTGTCGCCCGACGGGTGCGTGGACATGAATTCAGGAATCTGGGTCTTGTTTTTCTCGTTCATGTTCTGCCACAGCTCGACACTCTCGCGCGGATCGAAACCGGCTTTGGCCATGTACTCCAGTCCGACGACATCCGCCTCGGATTCCTGCATGCGACTGAAAGGGTTCAGCACGCCGAGCGCAACGCCGGTGCCCAATGCCTGAGACGCCGCCCGTGTCTGCTGCGAATAACCGCCGCCCAGAAGAATCGCTGCGACGTCGACACCAAATCCCGTCACCATTGCCCGCGATGCCCGTTCGTTGGCATGCTGCGCCGTGACATGAGCCACTTCGTGTCCCAGAACCGACGCCAGCTGGTGCTGGTTTTCCGCAACAGTCAGGATGCCGCTGAACACGCTGATCTTACCGCCGGGCAGTACGAACGCGTTGATGTCGGACCGGTCGATGACCGCCAGCTCCCAGAATAAGTCGGCGTCTTTACCTTCGATCACTTCGACGATAGCGTTTGCGACACACGCCACATAGTCGATCGTACCGCGGTCCTGCACCAGCGGCATGGTCTCGCGAATCATATGAAACTGCCGCGCGCCTTCACGCGCCAGCTCAGCATCGGATTTGAGGACTATCTGACCGCGACCGGTCGGTGAAGATGCGCAGGCAGCCAGAAACGCCGCGAATAACCCGATGCTTATCAAGAGCTTGAATTTTACTGTCATGGTCGTTTTACCTTTCGGCGCAAAGCCGATTGTGGCGCACCTGCCACACGCCGTCGCTGCATCGCTGGCAGAGAATTCTATCCTCTTAGATCAGACATTGTGACTGATTCTATGTTCCCGCCGTCTACCGTGGCAGACGCGATTCAAAGCGCCGCCGCCAGCCTGCCGCATCTGCCTTTTCCAGCACGCTGTCGACATTGGCCAGGAGCCGCTTCTGCAGCGGCTGCTTGATCTTATAGCTGACCCGGTACAAATCACGATCTTGTGCCAACTCCGCCAGCAATTCGTCGCTGGTCCGAATCTCGTCAGCGAGACCAAGCTCCAGCGCTCGTGTTCCGTACCAGTGTTCGCCGGTCGCGACCCTTGCGAGATCGAGATCCGGCCGATATTTTCCCACGGCGGACTTGAACAGGGCATGAACGTCTTCGAGTTCTTCCTTCAGCTTGGCGCGATCGGCATCAGTGTTTTTACCGAACATAGTGACATTGCGCTTGTACTGGCCCGCCGTGATTTGCTCGAAATCCACACCGTGGCTGTCCAGCATGCGATTGAAATTCGGCAGCTGGGCAATCACGCCGATCGAGCCGAGGATCGCGAACGGCGCGGCGACGACGCGGTTTGCGACGCACGCCATGAGATAGCCGCCGCTGGCTGCGACCTTGTCGACCACGACTGTGAGCGGTATGCCCCTGGTGCGGATTCGTGCCAGTTGCGACGCTGCCAGACCGTGTTCGTGAACCACGCCGCCATGATTCTCCAGTCGCACGATCACCGTATCCTCATCGCCAGCAACCTCGAGTATCGCGCTCACTTCCTCGCGCAGCGATGGCACGGCACTGGCCTTCAAATCGCCTTTGAAATCGATAACAAAACTTCTTGGTCTGTGTTGCGGCGATTTTTCCTCCTGCTTATGGCGCGCTTTCTCTGCCTTGGCTTCTGCCTTCCACTCGTTCTTTTTCAACACTGCCTGTTTCAGCGCGCCGACCAGCGACTGGTATTTCTTGTTGAGATTTTCTACTTCCAGCCCTTCCTGATGCGCCGCCTTGCGGCCTACGGCCGCGGCGGTGCCGATAACCAGCACGATGGCCGCAACGAGTGTGATGGTCTTTAACAGGAACAGACCGTAGTTGATGAAAAAATCGCTCATTGAATTCTATGCCTGAATTGGTTGGGTGGACGTTCGTCGATCAGACTGCGATGCCGACATTGTTCTTCTGCAGGACCCGTTCTGCCCGGTAGCTGGAGCGGACCATCGGCCCGGCAACGACCTCGACGAATCCCTTGTCGAGACCCTCCCGTCGATAGCCATCGAATTCGTCTGGGGTCACGTAGCGCTCAATAGCGATGTGATTCGGCGTTGGCCGCAAATACTGGCCGAGCGTCAGGATGTCGACGCGCGCTTCCCTGAGGTCGTCCATCGTCTGCAGGATTTCGTGATCCTTTTCGCCAAGGCCCAGCATCAGGCTGGTCTTGGTCAGTACTTCAGGCCGGTAGCGCTTGGCATGTCGCAATACGGCAATGGTTTGTTCGTAGCTGGCGCGAGGATCGCGCACCGGATGCGTCAGTCGTTGCACCGTTTCCACATTCTGCGCATAAACCTCGAGCCCGGAACTCACTACCTTCTCCACATCCGACAAGACGCCGTTGAAGTCGGGCGTCAACGCCTCCACTGCCGTCTGTGGATTCAGGTGTTTTATCGCGCGCACTACGTCCGCATAGTGCGCTGCGCCACCGTCCGACAGGTCGTCACGGTCAACCGAAGTGACCACGACGTACAGCAAGCCCATCAGGCGCACGGCCTGCGCAGTATTCTGTGGTTCCTCTGCATCCAGCCAGCCTCTTGGATTGCCGGTATCAACGGCGCAGAAGCGGCAGGCCCGGGTGCAAACGGACCCCAGGACCATGATCGTGGCCGTGCCGTTGTTCCAGCACTCGCCGATATTCGGACACATCGATTCCTCGCAAACGGTGCTCAGGCGATGCTGGCGGACCGTGTTGCGCACTTCCGAATAGCCGCCACCGGCCGGCATCGGTGCGCGCAGCCATTTCGGCTTGTTGCCGTGGGTTATGGGCGGCGTCTCGCGGCGCGCCTTGATGCCGTTCCTGATCGCCGCAAATCCCGCCTCGGTCTGATATTTCTGGCCGCTTCGCACGATCGGAATACCGCGGAGCCGCTTGTCCTGGTCGCCTGGATTATTGTCGTTGCTGCTGCTCATTCGAAACCGGAGGTGGCAGAGTAAAAGGGGAGCATTTTCGCACGATTGCAGAAAAAAAGTGAAATGGGGGCTGTCCCCCTGGTTGCAAGGGGATGGTCCAGACGGCAAAAAAATCCCGGCGCGAAGGCCGGGAGAATCAGGGGGAAATCTTACGCCAGAAGAACGAATTCAGTGCAGCCGCGACCAACTAACCAGTTGTACAGCGCTTTGCTGCAGGTCAAAATTTCGAGCCAGCACGGCCTCGATGTCCGACACATCCGAGGTCTGGTCCATCGGCCGGCTGAGTTCAACGACACCGCTGAATTCGTTGCCGCCGCGATACTGCGCATCGGTGAGTCTGAACTGTGTGTAGTACTTTGCGGACATGGGTGCAGAGTACGTGCGGGGCCTGCCGGGGTCTGTGAGCCAAGCCACAAATTCCCGGCGGGAGCGACGCCCGGGGCGCAGAATGGTGACGGAGTTCACACGCCGCCGGACGTAACCCGCGGTAGCGGCCGCCGGATTCGCGAAATCGACGTTACAGGCGTAAAATCCGCGACTTAGGTCGCATTCCGTGGCACATATGTAGATGCATTGCACAGATTTGAGCTTGCAGGATATGTAATATTCGGCTTAGGGCTCAATTGGCCTGTAACTTATTGTTTTTTGATTTAACTGGACCTACAGAATGGCTTTCGCAACCAATTTTGTCAGATTGCTCGTGCTCGCAGTATTCATTTTGGGCGCCGGCACCTCCATGGCGCAGGACGAACTGCGCCGGACCTTTTTCAAAGATGCTGACGCGGCCCTGGCCGCCGCCGACGCCGCTAATGCCAAATTGCTGGCCCCACGCAGTTACGAGTCCGGTGCCAAGGACTACGAATCTGCGGAGGTCGGCCTGCAGCGTGGCCGGAATATCGAATACGTGCGTGGCAAGGCTGGTTCGGCAGAGGGGTATTTCAAGACCGCGACTACCGCGGCGCAGCTCGCGAATACGGTGCTGGCCCAGGTCCTGAAGAGCCGCCAGGATGCGGCCAACGCGCGCGCACCAGAGCTGTCGCCGGACATCTGGGACAAGGCCCAGCGTGAATTTGCCGCCGCGATCCGCTTTCTCGAGCGTGGCGATCTGAAGCGCGCCAAGCGCAAGGACATCGAATCCACCAGCCTTTATCGTGACGCCGAGCTGGTCGCTATCAAGGCGCAGTATCTGAATGAGACACGGAGATTGCTGGCCGACGCAGATCGCGCCAGGGTCGGTCGCTATGCACCCTTGACGCTCGCCAAAGCGAACACCCTGCTGGCTGACGCCGAGCGCGAGCTGAGCGAAAACCGCTATGACACGGACCTGCCGCGCAGCCTGGCGATGCAGGCCAATTACGAAGCAAAGCATGCGATTTATCTGTCCGAGGTCGTGCGCGATGTCCGCGACAAAGATCTCACGGTCGAACAACTGGTGCTGCATTGGGAGCATCCGCTGAATGAGATCGCCGGCGAAGCTGATATCGTCCCGGCGATGGCGGATGGCTACGAAGCGCTACAGCAGGAACTGGTCGCCTACATTGAGAATATGCGCGTTGAAAAACAGGCATTGGAGCAGGAGTCGGAGTCGAGTCGATTGCGGCTGGCTGATATGGAAGACGAAATTCGTGCGCTGGATGAACGCCTCGGGGGCGCTACCGCCGAGCGTGCTGCGCTGGTGCAGCGCCTGGAAGCCGAAGCGAGGGTCAAGGAGCAATTCGAACAGATCGAAAAAATGTTCACGCGCAGCGAGGCCCGGGTCTTTCGCGAAGGCAACAACGTAATCCTGCGCCTGACCGGTCTGGGTTTCGACAGTGGTCAGTCGGATTTGCGGCGGGACAGCTTTGATTTACTGGCGAAGGTCGAAAAGGCGATCGACGTGTTTCCGCGCAGCGAGCTGATCATCGAAGGTCACACCGATTCCTACGGCGGCGATGCGAGCAACCACGTTTTGTCGCAGAGACGCGCGGAATCCGTGCAACAGTACATGATCAACGCGATGCGCATTCCGACCTATCGCCTGGTCGCTACCGGCTACGGTGAAACCAATCCGGTCGCCAACAATGAAACGGCGTCAGGTCGCGCCAGGAACCGGCGTATCGATATCGTCATCAAACCGAACCTGGACCCGGTGTAGCCAGTCCGCGACGATTTTTGCACACACCTCGCTGATGAGGTAACCGTATTCTGCGTGCACGTTGAGTTCCCCTTGCAACCGGAAGTGGTTGTACACCTCGTAGTCTTCGATGGATTCGAGCAGACCAAGCTCGATCATTTCCGCGAAGTCGTTCGCAAGATTCATGTCGAGTGCGGTGAGCTCGCCGGTGGCCGCGATATTCACCCAGCGCCCGATATTGGCGGGAAAACGGTGTTCGCCTCTGGCCTTGAAGCCCAGCAACCGCGACTGGATATAGCGTTGACCGAGCGGACTGCCCAGGGTGACGAGCAAATCGATATTGACGTCTTCCGCCGTGCGCCGGCTCAGCTGCCACAGGGAATCGTAGGCGATCACCGTACCCATGCTGTGCGCAATCAGCAGTGTCGGCCGGCCGGCCCTGGCGGCCGCACGCAACGGTAATTTCAGCAGCCGCCGGACGAAATCAGCGATATCGTATTCGTTGCGCACGTAACGCCGCAGATCGCGCAAATGAATCTGCAGGTTCTCATCGGCGAAATGCGGAATCAGGAACGGCAGATGATCTGCAGCCTGGTAAATCGAGCGCAGCAGCCGGCGCTTCGGTGAAAAGGCTTCCGCCATGTCCGCCTCTCCGGCCTCGGGCTGCCTGATTAGCGCGTCGATGGCTGCAAGATCGATATTGACGTCACGATGCCGGCCATAAAAGTCATAGGTCCATCCAACGACGTCAAAGAGTTGCTCATGATCGCGCAACGCCCGTGCCGCCCGGCGGTCGACTCGCTCGATGCCCGCGGTCAGGCAACGCAACAATTCGCGCCGGTGAACGGCCGGTTCCGGTTTCGGCATCAGCCCGGGGACATAGATGATTAACGGGTCGGCTGCCATCTAGGTATCCGCGGCGTGGGCGGCGGCGGCGAGCTGCAATAACTCTTTCAGGCCGGTGATCGTCGCCACCTCCGCGTCCGGCACTAGTAGATGCTGTGGCCAGACATCCCGATTACGGTTCATCCACGCGGTCCGCAGACCGGCTTTTTGCGCACCGGCGATGTCGATCTCGGGATGGTCGCCGACGTGCAACACTTCGATCGGACTGACCCCGGTCCGCTTTACGGCCTCGGCAAATATTGCAGGCTCCGGCTTCGGCGCCCCTGCATCG
>Ga0255052_10002153_pt1 | contig 14400 bp, 11 predicted proteins | sample JV7_2_21_MG_FD_188632 | JGI IMG/M metagenome (GOLD analysis project Ga0255052, IMG submission 188632) | Seawater microbial communities from Jervis Inlet, British Columbia, Canada - JV7_2_21 | ecosystem: Environmental > Aquatic > Marine > Inlet | place: Canada: British Columbia | collected...
TATACCAGCTGGGAATTGGCTATGCTGATGAAAAAAAATTTGAAAGTGCTGTGAAAATGCTGTCTCTTTTGGTTCAAAAGTTTCCCAAACACGAAAAGACTCGCCAGGCAAAAATATTGTTGGAAGAACTTGAAAAAAAATCTCTGTATCAGCGGTATACCATTGGTTGTTTGCTTCCGCTCAGTGGTCCATACAAAATTTACGGTAACAAGGTTTTGAAAGGGATCGAGCTGGCCCTGGGACAATACACTGATGGAGACGGCCGTCCCACAATAAAGATAATCATCAAAGATACGGAATCTGACCCACAAAAAGCCGTCCGGGCTGTGGGGGAGTTGTATGAGGAACGGGTCGCCGCCATTATCGGCCCGCTTGCCACGGCCACACAGGCTGCGAGTGAGGCCCAAAAAAGGGGACTACCGATTATCACACTCACTCAAAAAAGAGAAATTACCGATGTGGGCGACTATGTTTTTCGAAATTTTATAACACCCGGGATGCAGGTTAAAACCCTCGTATCCTATGCGATAAAGGAGCTTCAGTTAAAGCGGTTTGCTATACTTTATCCGGATGAGAATTACGGAAAAACCTTTATGAACCTGTTCTGGGACGAGGTGATCGCCCTTGGAGGGCAAGTGGTCGGTGTAGAGTCCTACAATATAAACCACACAGATTTTGCGGATCCGATCAAAAAACTGGTGGGTCTGTATTATGACATCCCTGAAGATCTCAAATATCCGGGCGAACAGGTCGCTGATAAAGAAATCGACCCCAATGAAAAAGAAAAAAATGACGAGGCCGATGATCGGGAAGCCATCGGCAATGACGAATCTGAAACTGACACCGCGGAAGAAGAAAAGGAACAAGGATCTGAAGATCCGAAAGCGATCGTCGATTTTGATGTCATTTTCATTCCCGATGCGCCAAATAAAGCGGGGCTGATAATTCCCCAGCTAGCCTTTTATGATATCGAGGATGTTTATCTTTTGGGGACAAATCTTTGGCATTCCAAAAAGTTGATCAAAATGGCCCGGCATTATGCACAGAACGCTATATTGGCGGACGGCTTTTATTCAGAAAGCACATTAAAGGTGGTTAAAAATTTCGTTGAATCTTTTGAAAAGACCTATGGAGAAAAGCCGGGGTACATTGAGGCAGTGGCCTTTGACACCGCCAGGATTCTCTTTGATATGGTCGGTCGACCTGATATTCGATTCAGGACCAAACTCAAAGAAGAACTGATGAACCTTCGCGGTTTTGAGGGGGTCAGCGGGATGACCTCATTTGACGATCGTGGTGAGGCATGGAAAAAGCTTTACCTTCTTAGAATCAAAGGCGATAAATTTGTCGAAATAAATTGAGGGATTGGGACCTGATGAATCTTTTCTATTTCGCGTACAACTTTCTGGGTACCGGCCTTTTTTTAACCCTTTTCCCTCCGTTTTGGTTTTATTCGCGCATTACCGGCCGGTACCGCGAAAGTATTCACCAGCGCATCGGGATCTACCCTGATTCACTCATCTCCAAGATTTCCGGAACACCCCGTATATGGATTCAAGCCGTTTCCGTGGGCGAAATCAATGTTGCCCTCTCGATCATGGAATCCCTTGCCGCTTTAATGCCGGATTGTGCCCTGATTCTTTCGACAACAACAGAGCATGGACATGCCTTTGCTCAGCGTAAGATCCGTCAAAGTCGCGTTAGAGAAAATACAACATGCGTTTTTGCCCCAGTTGATTTTATCGTCTCAGCGCGAACGGCCTTGTCTACCCTCAAACCGGACATATTGGCATGCCTTGAGACGGAGATTTGGCCAAACTGGCTCATCGAGGCCAATAGAATGGGGATCAAGACCGCCCTCATCAATGGCAGAGTTTCCGTACGTTCCATCAAGGGATATATAAAGATCCTGCCATTGATGAAGGAAACGTTAAAGTCTGTTGATGCCTTTAGCATGATCCGGGCATCGGATGCTGAGCGGATCAAAAGGATGGGTGCCCCCGGAAACAGAATTGAGGTCAACGGAAATGCGAAATACGATCTGCTGTTGAATCAGGTGGATGAAACCGATCGCGCAAAAATGAAACGCCTGTACAAACTCAGAGGCGATCAACCGGTTTTTATGGCCGGTAGTATCCGCAGTGCAGAAGAGAAGATCATTATTGATGTTTATGAGAAAATCGTCCAATCTCATCCTGAAGTTATTTTGATGATCGCACCGCGACACGTGGAAAGGTCACGTCGAATCGAAGAGCTGGTCAGAAACAAAGGATTTTCATACCAATTTCGAACAGATCTTGATAAAGAAAACCATTCACGAACCGCATCTGTAATCATCATCGATACGATCGGTGAACTACAGTCCACATACAGCATCGCATCCATTGTTTTTTGTGGAGGGAGTTTGGTCCCCCTGGGCGGACAAAACATCCTCGAAGCAGCTGTATGGGGAAAGCCGGTTTTTTTTGGGCCATCGATGGAAGATTTTCTCGATGCAAAGGATCTTCTTGACAAGACAGGAGGCGGTATACAGGTGAGAGATGGCCGGGAACTGGCTGAAAAAGCACTCTATTTCTTCGACCATCCAGAGGAAGCGGAAAGGATTGGAAGGTTGGCTAAAAAAGCCGTGGTGTTAAATCAGGGGTCAGCCCGAAAACATGCGATGGTCCTTCAACGTTTACTCACCTGATGGGGCTCGCCGCCGGCTTATTCTGCAATGAGTATTGACCGGTGGCCTGTAGTACGCTCAGCCACAATTTCCCCTGTGGATTGACCTGTTTCCGTTTTCCGACCGATGCACTCAAAGGGATATGTACAAAGGCATTGTTCCAATTCCCGATGATGAGTTCTGTTTTCCCGGCCATCCCTGCGTGGACGGCATCCCGGCCTAAAAAGCTGCAAAAGACGTGGTCATTTGCATTTGCTGGAAGGCTTCTTATCAGGTAGCTGGGATCGATATATTTTACGGTAGCTTCAATATTTTTGGTCCTGAAATGGGTTAAAATTGCGTTTTTTAGAAACAGTCCGATATCATTGGGTCTGATGTTTCCAGATTCGTCGACATCTGTTTCTCCGTTTTTGAAAAACTTCTGACCCGCACCTTCGGCTACAACGATGACGGCATGACGCCTTTGTTTTAAGCGTCTTTCCAGGGAATTTAAAAGTCCGTTTTGACCCTCAAGATCAAAATCAACCTCTGGTATCAGCACAAAATTGACATTTTGTTGGGCCAACGTAGCCGTTGCTGCGATGAAACCGGAATATCGCCCCATCAGTTTGATGAGGCCGATTCCGTTCGGATATCCTTCTGATTCGTTGTGCGCTGCATTGATTGCCTGAGTCGCCACATCAACCGCCGTGTCAAACCCAAAAGACCGTGATACCAAATGGATGTCGTTATCAATGGTTTTTGGTATCCCCACCACGCTGATTTTCAAGCCTCTTTCGGAGATGATCCCTGCAATTTTTTTTGCAGCAACCAGGGTTCCATCACCCCCGATCATAAATAGAATTCCTAAATTCATCCTTTCCAGGCTGTCGACAATTTCGTCGATCGGCTGCGGTCCCCGGGACGACCCTAGGATTGATCCACCTAGATTAAGTATTTTGGCTACCAGGGTTGGTCGGAGCTCGATGGTTTCATGACCGTATTTTGGGATAAATCCCTGTAGCCCATACCGGATGCCACAGATATTTTGGACACCATATCCATAATAGAGTTCAAGAACGATGGAACGGATGATATCGTTCAGGCCTGGGCACAACCCGCCGCAGGTTACCAATCCACACCTCAGTTTGCTTGGATCAAAGTATATTTTGCTCCGTGGACCCGCCCGTTCAAAAGAAGGAATCTCTTCTCCTGATTTAATCGCCTGGTTCAGGGTGCTCAAATCAACGTTGAGTAAAACCCGGTCTAGATCGGTTACGAAATTCTGGCTGGATTTCGTTTTTTCATCCCTGATCGGCGATGCTATTTTGGGTTCACCAAGTCTCGGAATGGTGGTATCGATGGAGCGGCTGTTCATGTTCATTTCATCAGGTTTATACAAGCCATTTCAAAACCTCCAAGGCTGGGTTTTGTAAAATCAAAGAGTGGAGCTTGAGTCATAAGGTGCCGTTAAATTTGAAGTCTCCTTTGCCCAATATGTCATGAAGATGCAAAACCCCCAGAATCTTTCTTTTTGAATTGATGATCGGGAGCACTGTAATTTGATGTCGCTCCATCATGTTCAATGCATCATATGCCGGTGTATCCCCAGTAACCGATCGTGGGTTGGTTGTCATGACGTCACGCACCATCAAATCAAGGACAGACGTTTTCTTCGAAATTAAGCGCCGGAGGTCGCCATCAGTGATGATACCGATTAGGGTGTTGTCATCGGCGGCTGTCACAAGTGTCACACCCAGCTGAAGACGATTGATTTCATCAATCGCTTCGTCCATTTTGGCGTGCTCAGAAACCTGCGGTACAAGCTCTCCGGTCAGCATAAAATCCTTTACATTGCAGGAAAGCCTGTGACCCAGGCGGCCACCCGGATGAATTTTTTCAAAATCGCTCGTTTTAAATTTCTTCTTGTTGATTAGGACCACCGCTAGGGCGTCACCCATGGCCAATAGGGCGGTAGTGCTCACGGTTGGAGAAAGTCCCAAAGGGCAGGCTTCCTTTTCTACACTGACATCGATCACAATGTCACTGATTTTTGCCAGTGTTGACTTGTCATCTCCGGTAAAGGCAACGATTTTGCACCCGATTTCACGGATACTTGGTATAAGGTTATTGAGCTCATCTGTCTCCCCGCTATTGGAAAGGGCAACAAATATATCGTTCGGTCTCGCCATGCCGAGATCGCCGTGCATCGCCTCCACCGGATGTAAAAATAAAGCGCGTGTTCCGGTACTGTTTAAAGTGGCAGCGATTTTTTTCCCCACTAAACCAGATTTTCCGATGCCACTGATAATAAGACAACCGCTGGATTCGAAAATCAGATCTACCAATTTGGCAAAGCTGTCGTTAACACGATCGGCCAATTGTAAGATGCCTTCTGCTTCTAGTTTTAAAACTTCGATTGCCTGCTCGATGACCACGTGCTGTTTTTTCCTTTATTTTTGTGATAAAATTCTATTCGCTCCAAGCCGGAGGCTAAGAACCGGCGGATTGGGAGTGCGAAAATTGAGTGAAGCAGACGTAACGTATTATTGTAGACCGTTATAACGACCCCGTCAACTTCTCAGTTAGAATTAAAAATCTTTTCGCTTCCATTTTTCGATAGATTTCATCAAAATTTTACTAAAATTTTAGTTGACAAGGGGTTATCTCAGCATTATATTCCGCCAGAATTTTTTGTTCTTTATTTTAAGGGCCGGGAGGGGCTCTCTCCAGGTCTTTTTTTTATTTCTTAAATTCGATAAAAAGGGGGTGATCCAATTGATTTGTACAACGGTCAGAAAAGAAAAGGAATGTCCTTTTATGACACAAAAAGGGTGTTCATACAATGGCGGGATTTGCCATGAGGTCGTGGAGGAATGCAAAGGGTGCAATCGTTCTACCGAGTTCTCATCGGTCTGGTATTGCTCGACATTTCCCAATCCCTTTACAAAATGGAAAATCGGGAAATGCAATCTGGCGTCTCATATAACCTCAGCTTCAACATCCATCAAAGCCAAGATCAATCCGCTCAAAGCATCCAAACGGGGAAAACGATAGCCGGCCTTGCGATCTTAAGGTAAACCCCGTCCTATTGCAGGACGGGGTTTTTTAAAAATTTCTCATGATAGAACAACCAGGCAACTTATCTACCACCTGCGGGTGTTAAAGGCCCCCTGCTGTTTTAATGATGTGACAATTTTTCCTCTATATCCTGAATCCGTTTTTGTTGTTCATGATACAAGGCGTGTGCGGTTTCCAGGCTTACTTCCTCGAACGCAATGGTATCACCTGGAGTTGCCTGGGCGACTTTGGGAATGTCCGTGGAGATAACAGTTGCAATTTTTGTATATCCCCCAACAGTCTGTTCGACCAACAGAATGATCGGTTGCTCGTCAGCGGGAATCTGAATTCCTCCGGCCATAGTCGGTTCCGAAATGATACTTTTTGGCACCCCTTTCCGACGCATTATTTTTGGGCCGATTAGCCTGTACCCCATACGGTCTGCCTTTGTACTGACCATGAATTCCGATTGGTAAAAAGCTGCCAAACCTTCTATGAAAAAATCATCCTGAGGTCCTGATATGGCACGCATGCTGATTTCTGAAGAGTGCTTTGGTATATGTGTGGCTGGCCAAGACCTCGGCCTGCTGAGCATGGTGCTTCCATCACTTCGCAAAATATCCCCTGCCTTCAATGGACGGCCTTGATAACCGCCAAGCCTGCCGCCCACGTAAGTAGAACGGCTTTCCATCACTTCAGGAACATCAATCCCACCTCCTATACCCAGGTAAGCCCGGCAACCACTTTTTATCTGATGGATGTCAAGAATATCCCCCGGCTTAACTCGAATCGATTCCCAACCACTGATCGGCTGATCATTTAACGTCATTCCCATTTCAGCTCCGGTTATTGCGATGTCAACTTCAATCAGTATTTCAAGGCGAGGTCCCATAATGGTGATCTCTGCTACCGCGGATCCTTTCGAATTTCCCACAAGGATGTTGGCCGCATGGAAGGCAAACAGATCAAGAACACCCGAAACCGGAATGCCCATCTGTTGGTAGCCGTAACGTCCTTCATCCTGAACCGTTGTGTAGGCTCCCGGCGTTATTACGGAAAACGCATCCATTACATCTCCTCCTCTTTGGCCAGCCGAGCGTACTCTTCAGGGAGAATCGGCCTGAATTTAATCCGGTCCCCTGCCTGATAAAGAAAAGGATCGGGGCGCTTCGGCGCAAACACCAGAAGCGGCGTGCGGCCGATTAATTGCCAACCCCCTGGGCTTGCGATAGGGTATATCCCTGTTTGATTATTGGCAATCCCCACAGACCCTTTTGGTATTAATGTTCGAGGAGTCTCTAGCCTCGGTGTGTGAAGACGTTCAGTAAGGCCCCCCAGAAAAGCAAAGCCCGGTGTGAAACCGACCATATAAATTAGATATTCAGGTTCGCAATGGAGTTGAATGACCTCATCCACCGTCAGGTTATGCATTTTGGCAATATACTCAATGTCCGGCCCGAACTCTCCACCATAGCAAACAGGGATTTCAACTGTTTTAGGGGCGGGAATTTCAACCTCCTCGAGCTGTTCTTCTAATTTGTTGAGCGCCTTTTTCAGTATTTGGGGATCGGTAACGGATGGGTTATAAACCAACAAAAGCGATCTGTAGGTTGGAATGGTTTCTATTATACCTTCTGGGGTATCTCGTTCAATGACAATGGCCATGGATCTGACTTTGGTATTCACCTCAGGGTCAATTCCATCTCCGTATTCGACCAAAAGACCACGATCTCCTGTAATACGGAAAGAGGCTTCTTTGAACAACCCGCCATTCATTGTAATTTACCTCCCCTCTATTTTTTACGGTCAAACGAGCGTTCCTTGGAAACGAAAATCATCATTCCCCTCTTTTTCCACCAGTGGCAAAGAAAAAATTGCAGAATCAGCCCATAGGTGTCACCATCACCCCCTCTGACTCCAGCGTTTCTCGAATTTTTTTTACCAGGTCGACCGCCGAAGGGGTATCCCCATGAACACACAGCGTCTGGGCTTCAAGGGGTATGGATGTTCCGTCGACGGCGATAACGATTCCATCTTTAGCCATCCGGAGCGCCCTTTCTGAAACCTCCTCCGGGTCTTTGATAACGGCTCCGGGCTGACGTCGGGATACTAAAGTCCCTTCGGGCGTATAGGCCCGATCGGCAAATGCTTCATAAACCACTTTGAGCCCGACCTCCTGACCGATGCGCGACATGAATTCCCCCTTTGCACCGGCCAGAGCAACATATAAAAGTTCAGGGTTCACGCTGACAATGGCTTCGGCAACAGCCCGGGCAATCTCTTCATTCTCCACGGCCATCAGGTAGAGGGCGCCATGGGGTTTTACATGTTGAAGTTTTGTCCCGTTAATTTTGCAAAATGCTTGAAGAGCGCCGATTTGATATATTAAATACTTTTGGACCTCTTCCAACGTACAGTCCATATTCCGACGACCGAACCCCAGCAGGTCAGGGTATCCCGGATGTGCCCCCACACCAACGCCAAATTCTACCGCCATTTTAACGGTCCTGTCCATTACCAGCGGGTCTCCTGCATGCCATCCGCAGGCGATGTTGGCTGAAGTAATGCGCTGGATTACCGCTTCATCCATACCCAACTTATACGCGCCAAAGCTCTCCCCCATGTCAGAGTTGAGGTCTATTTTTATCATCAAAAATCCCCTTTATAATATTCTTAAAAAATTAATACCTCTATCCAAAAGCCACATAATCGGCCGGCTAAAAAATCTCTGCCTATTTCGCAGTCATTTCATACTGACATATGAAAGCCATGTAAAGAACAATCCGCTGCTCGATAGTCTGAATACTGCAAAATTTTAATACTTGAAATATCTTAAATAATTGTCAAGTATAGTATGGTCCCATTAATGGATTTGAACCGAAACAAGGAACGCATTCCCCTTAGCCCGTCGAGATGCAGCGAAGATCCTAACATTCGGGGATGCAGGGTTCTTCAATACTTGAAATAAAAGGAGGAAAATCTATGAATCCCAAAACATACAAAGTTACTTCACCGGTTATGGGGACTTTTTACATCACCTCGGCTCCGGGTGAACCCCCGTTTGTTGAAGTTGGACAGCATGTCAATGCTTCTGATGTGGTCTGTCTGATAGAATCAATGAAAATATTTACAGAATTAAGGGCGAATCAGGGCGGTATTGTGAAAAATATCTTTGCAAAAAATGAAGAGCCGATCATGAAAAATCAGGAATTAATTGAAATCGAACTTGTGTAAAATAAGATCTACTATCGCCGAAGGGGAAAAAATGGTGTTCAGAAAACTTTTAATCGCGAATAGGGGAGAAATTGCTGTTAGAATAATTCGTGCCTGCAAAGAAATGGATATCAGAACCGTGGCTGTTTTTTCCGATGCCGACAAGGAGGCGCTTCATGTCAAATATGCCGATGAAGCGGTCAACATCGGTCCGGCCCTCAGCAGAAAAAGCTATTTGAATATTGACAATATCATTCAAGCGGCAAAGAAAACAAAGGTAGAGGCCGTTCATCCGGGATACGGGTTTTTATCAGAAAATGAATCTTTCGCCAGGGCTTGCGCTGACAACAATCTGGTATTTATCGGTCCTTCGGCTGAGTGTATCGCCGCGGCCGGCAACAAATCGGCGGCTCGACAAACATTGACAGCACTGGGTGTTCCGGTCATTCCCGGAACTGATAATATCATTTCATCACAGAAAGATGCCTTTGAAGTTGCCGACAGGGTGGGCTACCCTGTTATCGTAAAAGCCTCCGGCGGTGGCGGCGGAAGGGGCATGCGCATCGCCATTGATAAAGAACAACTGATTGAAGCGCTTCCTCTGGCTTCTGGAGAAGCCCGAGCGGCCTTTGGCAATCCGGACCTCTATCTTGAAAAATATATAAAAAAATCCCGACACATTGAGATTCAGATTTTAGGGGATAATTTTGGCAACTACGTTTCCCTTGGTGAAAGGGAATGCAGTATCCAGATGAGATACCAGAAACTGATTGAAGAATCCCCTTCACCCTTTGTGGATGAACCATTGAGGAAGAAGTTGGGGGAAACCGCAATCCAGGTGGCACGTTCCATCGGGTATGCCAATGCCGGGACCATGGAATTTCTGGTGGACCAAAATAAAAATTTTTATTTTATGGAAGTCAATGCGAGAATTCAAGTTGAGCATCCGGTAACAGAACTTGTCACCGGTTTCGATATTGTCCAGCAGCAGATTTTAATTGCGGCAAATGAAAGGCTTTCATTCAAACAGGATGATATCCGCCTAAACGGATGGTCTATGGAATGCCGGATTAATGCCTCCGATCCGGAGGATAATTTTATGCCATCACCCGGTGAAATCAAAGCGCTCATCCTGCCCGGCGGACCGGGGGTCAGGGTCGATACACACATTTACAATCACTACGTAGTATCGCCCTTTTACGATTCCCTCATATGCAAACTGGTGGTGTGGGGCAGCACCAGAGACCTTGCGATCAGGAGAATGCGAAGGGCGCTCTCTGAATTCCAGTTAGAGGGTATCAAGGTCACGGTTCCCTTTCATAAAAAGGTATTTCAAGATAACGATTTTATCAAAGGAGAATTTGACACACATTTTTTAGAAAAATTCATATCTCTCGGCTGATAGATCCTTGAGCCTATCCGATTCTGTTGATTTTTTTTAGCCAAAAGGATAATTGATGTCATCCATAATGGTGATAAATTATTTCATTAAATTTAGGAGGATAAAGGAATGAATCCGATTGCACAGGACCTCAATCAGATGATCGAACAAGAGAATCCCCATATTTTTCAAATGCTGTCTGAAGTGGGTAAAAACCTTTTTTTCCCCAAAGGAATTTTAAGTCAGGGAGCGGAAGCCAAAGCAAAAGCCAGTCGGTTCAATGCGACCATCGGTATTGCAACGGAACAGGGGAGAACCATGCATTTGCCATCAATAATGGATGCGATTGCGGGCATCAGCCCGGAAGCCTCCCTGACCTATGCGCCTTCTTATGGAATTCCCGCTTTACGAAAGTCCTGGCAGGATGAGTTGTTTGAAAAAAACCCTTCGCTTGCAAATGAGAAGATAAGCCTCCCTGTGGTGACGTCCGGTATAACCCATGCGCTCTCCGTCTTCGCTGATATCTGGGTTGAGCCAAATGATGTAATTATCGCACCGGACATGATGTGGGGAAACTACAACATGATATTCAAAGTTAGAAGAGGAGCGGAGTTGAGCCCGTATACCCTCTTCTCTCAAAACGATGGATTGAATCTTGTTGCATTTGAAGAAAAGATTTGGGAATCGTCAACGAAACTGGATAAAGTAATCGTTTTGCTAAATTTTCCTCATAATCCGACCGGGTATATGCTGACGCCCGAAGAAGGAAATCGAATTGCCAAGGTCCTGACAGATGTGGCCGACAAAGGTACAAACATCATTGCCGTTTGTGATGATGCGTATTTTGGACTTTTTTACGAGGAGGCATCTTTAAAAGAATCCCTTTTTACACGGCTTTGTAATCAACACCCCAGGCTTCTTGCCGTCAAGCTCGATGGGGCGACAAAGGAAAATTTTGTATGGGGGTTGCGGGTGGGATTTGTTACCTACGGATCAACAATCGATGGTGATTCATCGATCGTTTATGACGCTCTTGAAAAAAAGACCGGTGGATGTGTGAGGGGAAGCATATCCAATGTTTCTCATTTCAGCCAGTCGGCCGTGCTTAAATCAATGCAGGACAAGCGGTATGCTGAAGAAAAAGAGGAAAAGTTTGAGACCTTAAAAAGGAGAGCGAAGCGTGTTAAAACGGTTTTGAAAGATCATCGGTTTAAAGAAGTATGGGATGCATATCCGTTTAATTCTGGTTATTTTATGTGTCTCCGCCTCAAAACAGTTGATGCTGAAAAACTCCGGCAATATCTTCTTGAAACATACGGCGTCGGGCTTATTTCTTTGGGAAAGCGGGATTTGAGAATCGCCTTTTCGTGCATGGATGAAGACGAAATATTGGAACTGTTCGAGATTATTTTAAAAGGGGTTAGAGAATTAACCGCACAAAATCAATAATGTCAACATACAATATATTTATAGAAAAGTTGAGGGAGGTTTTAGGAAAAGACAGATCCATCTCTATTGCACATGCCGGAAAGTGGACTTTTTATTTTATATTTATCGGTATTATTGCAGGGCTCGGCTCGATCGTATTTAATTTTTTATGTCAGCTGGGAGCCCATTACTTCATGGATTTTATAGCCGGTTACCGGCCACCTGCCCCTGCCGGTGAGCAACACTTGCTCCTTCCCACACAGACACACTTTAATCGGACCATTCTTCTCTTTCTTCCTGCAATCGGGGGTATTCTCAGCGGCTGGCTGGTGTATACCTTTGCGCCTGAAGCAGAAGGACACGGCACGGATGCCGCCATTGATTCCTATCATCGAAAAGGGGGCTTCATCCGGGGGAGGGTGCCGATCATCAAAACCATCGCTTCAGCCATAACCTTGACTACGGGCGGTTCAGGGGGAAGGGAGGGGCCCATTGCCCAAATCGGGGCGGGGTTTGGGTCCTTTTTGGCCACCCGGCTAAACCTCTCAGACCGGGAGCGAAGGATAATGATGGCTGCAGGAATTGGAGCGGGTGTGGGGAGCATTTTCCGTGCGCCACTGGCAGGGGCTCTATTTGCCGCCGAAGTTCTGTACAGGGACCCGGAGTTTGAATCAGAAGTCATCATTCCTGCGGGGATTTCTTCAGTTGTGGCATACTGTCTTTTTTGTCTGGTGTTTGGATGGGGATCTCTGTTTGAATCACCCGATTTCAAGTTTCAAAATCCTTTGGAATTGGGACCCTATCTGGTTCTGACCGTCGTCCTGATCGCCACCGGTGTTTTTTTTATCAAATCTTTTTATGGTATCAGCAATCTTTTTAAATCCATTCATATCCCGAATCACATTAAACCCGCGATCGGTGGTCTATGTACCGGGATCATCGGTTTCTTTTTGCCCCAGACCCTTGCGTTTGGGTACGGTTTTGCCCAGATGGCATTGAACAATGAACTGACCATTCCTTTTTTACTTTTCCTTGCCATCGGAAAAGTCGTAACCACTTCATTTTCCATAGGATCCGGTGGAAGTGGGGGTGTCTTTGGACCGTCCGTTGTCATCGGAGGTGCAATGGGCGGCGTGGTGGGAAGGACTTTCCACCAACTCGTGCCAAGTGTCGTTACCCAACCAGGTGCTTTTGTTGTGGTGGGTATGGCGGGTTTTTTCACTGTTGTTTCCAATACACCGATTTCAACAATTATATTCGTCAGTGAGATGACAAATTCCTATCATCTTCTTCTCCCAAGCCTCCTTGTTTGTTCCGTATCCTACCTCGGATCAAAAAAATGGACCATATACGATAAACAGGTCAAAAGCAAAATAGACTCGCCGGCCCATGTCGGTGGTTTTTTCGTTGATATATTGCAATCGATCAGGGTCAAAGATCTGATGCACCTGGTGAAAAAGGTAGAGTCTATCCCTGAGGACATGCCTTTTCAGGAATTTAAAAAGCTCTTTTCTGAAACAAAGCAGCACTATTTTCCGGTGACCGACTCCAATAAAAGGCTTATCGGAATTTTTTCCATCAATGATATCAGAAGCGTTCTTTTTTCAGCGGAGATAGAGCACCTGGTCGTGATGAAAGATATCGGCACTTCTAAAATCATTGTCACAACCCCCGCCGACGATCTCAACTCGGTTTTAAAAAAATTTACCATAAAAAATATCGACAGCCTGCCGGTCGTAAGGGAGGATGATCCAAATTTTCTTGTCGGAATGTTGAACAGAAGAGAAGTTATCGCATTTTATAATCAGCAGCTAGAGGAGATGAAGCGCAGGGCGAAGAAATAGAAGCAGGTTCGGCTATGATTTTTATGAAGCCTTCAATATTTAACCTCCACCAGGAACAACCCATGGGGAGGAGCCGTTGCACCGGCGAGATTACGATCCAGAGCAAGAAGTATACGCTTAAACTCATTTGGCGTAATCTTACCACGCCCCACTTCCACCAGTGTGCCGACCATGTTTCGCACCATAAACCTTAAAAAGCCATCTGCTTTAAAATTAAAAACAAGCTTTCCCTGTCCCTGACATACAAGCGCCGCATCCATGACATTTCTTGTGGTATTGGATCTGGGACTCCCGGTCCCTTCAAATGCTTTAAAATCGTGGGTTCCAACGATATAAGCAATGGCTTCTTTCATCGCATCGGTATCAAGTTTTTTACTGATAAACCAGGCATATTGACGGCAGATGGCTACAGGTTGCGAAAGATTTAAGATTCTGTAAATGTAAGTTTTGCTCTTTGCATCATAGCGGGCATGAAATTGCCGATGAACCCTTGAACACGCTTTAATCACAATATCTTCATGGAGCAGGCTAGTCAGCCCTTTTAGAAAAGCGCTTGGAGCCAAGTCGGTGTCAGAATGAAAGTTTGCCACTTGACCCAAAGCATGCACGCCGGCGTCGGTCCTACCTGAGCCGATCAGAGAGGTTTTTTCCCCTGTCATGGTCATGATCGCCTTTTCAATCTCACCCTGAATCGATCGCTCGTTTTTCTGCCGCTGCCAACCGTGGTAAGCAGCCCCGTCGTATTCAATGGTAAGTTTAAAATTTTTTAGCATTACAAGCCCTCTTGTACGGTCTTTAAAAATATCACAAATTTTATTTAAAAAACA
>Ga0255052_10002155_pt1 | contig 14389 bp, 12 predicted proteins | sample JV7_2_21_MG_FD_188632 | JGI IMG/M metagenome (GOLD analysis project Ga0255052, IMG submission 188632) | Seawater microbial communities from Jervis Inlet, British Columbia, Canada - JV7_2_21 | ecosystem: Environmental > Aquatic > Marine > Inlet | place: Canada: British Columbia | collected...
GGGGAGCACCGAGGTGGTTGAGGCGACCGAACCGCAAGGCACGAGGAGGGCGAATACCCGCAGGGTATTTAACCGATGAGAAACGCAGCGGGTCGGGATGCATCAGCGGCCGAATGCCATCGTATTTATGAATAGGGCCGCTAATATGCCGCATTCCAGGTACTTCTCCACCACCTTGCCCACAACCGGCCGCAGCGGGCCGTACTGCCGCTCAAAGTGCTCCTCATGCAACACACAAAACCGCTTGAAGTGCTCCTCGAGAATACGATAAAGAGGAGAACTCCGAGGTCGCCGGGGTAGGTAGACTGACGTGGCAGGTTTCCGGATACATTCAGTCTGAGCCACTCTTGCCTATCCAGTCATCGATGTCGAGTTTGCCAATGATCTTAGAGGTTAAACCGTCATCGTAGGCCAGTGTTTTGATGTCTTTTTCAATCTCGTCATCGAGTTCTTCGAGGATCGTCACCTCTTCATGACCTTTGAGAAAATCCTTTATTAATTTGCGCGGGATTGGATACGGAATGCCTAGCTTCAGGATGTCGGGTTTTGCATCCGCGCGGGCGAGTACATCCATCAGGGAAAGGAACGGCAGCCCCCACGTTATAACACCGCGTTTTTTGTTGTGATTGTCGACGAGCCGGTTCAGGGATGAATCGTTCAAGTACGCCTCGATCTTTGATTATTTTCCTACATTGTAACTTATTATAAAACATCAACTTCCAGAATCACAAATAGGAAAGTTGACAATAATGGGTTGACATGTTGACAATAATATGCTATAATGTTGACAAAGTAGGATAATTGATTTCGTAAAAAGGAGATAGAGATGCGCAGAGAACATTCTTCCGAGGAGATCAGGAAGTATGTTTTGGATAAGATTACTGATCATCCACGGACTTTGAGTTCACGAGTTTCGAAAGAATTTAAAATATCAAGACAAGCAGTCTATCGTCACCTAGCAAAGCTTAAGAAAGAAGGATTGATACAAATACAGGGAAGAACTAGAAATAGGGCTTATTATTTAAAACCTATCGAAGAGAGAGAAATTAATATTAAACTCGCTCCTGATTTGCAAGAAGATGTGATCTGGAGAGAAAACTACGCATCGTTCTTTGCTGATATCAAATCAAACATAAGAGATATATGCCACTACGGATTTACTGAGATGGTTAATAATGTGATAGATCATTCTGAAGCTGATATGTTAACTACTAAATTTGAATACAATATTAAGCAGTTAAAAATATGGATCTATGATAATGGGATTGGAATATTCAATAAGATCACAAATGATCTAGAACTGGATGATAACAGGCATGCTATTCTTGAGCTATGTAAAGGAAAACTGACTACAGATCCTGATAGGCATACTGGGGAAGGGATTTTCTTTACATCAAGGATGTTTGACATATTTTCGATATTATCAGGGGATCTCTTTTTTGCATACTATCAGGATAATGATTGGTTAATCGAGAATAAGAGTAATATTCTTAGAGGAACAACAATATCGATGAAGTTAGATTTAGATACTAATAGAACCGTAAAGGAGATACTTGATAAATATGCATTAGAGGAAGAAGATTTTGGATTTACAAGGACCAGATTTCCTGTTGCACTTGCAGCATACGGTGAAGAGAGCCTTGTTTCACGATCTCAGGCTCGTCGTTTATTAGCAAGGTTTGAAAGGTTTAAAGAGGTATGCTTAGATTTTTCTAAAATTGAATTTATCGGTCAAGCTTTTGCTGATGAAATTTTCAGAGTTTATCAAAATGAGAATCCGAGTATAAGAATAATATGGATGTGTGCAAACGATGATGTTGAGAAAATGATCTCAAGGATATTAGCAGGTCAAGATAAGGATCAATTGAAAATTAATCTTAATATGCAGTAATGTTTCAAAGTATTCTCAGCCGCCGAAGGAGATTCTATATCTGATCTGCGTGTTGATCGTGTGTACCATCTTTCTTGCCATATCCCTATTATACCATCCCGTATGGTCCAAATATTCTCATGAACGTACAGCTGACCTTACCCCCTAGAACAGATCCAAGTTGAGAGTTATACTCTTACCGAATTAGAAAGGGGGTTTTCTTATGCCCAGGAAATATTTTACACCAGAGCAGATCATCTCAAAGCTGCGAGAGGCGGAGATTCATCTGTCCAAGGGAGGCACCGTCGTGGATTGTTGTCGTCAACTTGGTGTCACCGAGAACACGTATTATCGCTGGCGCAAAGAATATGGCGGTCTTGATGTTGTCCAGGCAAAGCGATTGAAGGAACTCGAGAAGGAGAATGGTCGGCTCAAGAAAATGGTAGCTGAACAGGCTCTCGATAACGAGATCTTGAAAGAGATGAACCGGGGAAACTTCTAAGCCCGGCGCGTCGTCGAAGGGCAGTCGAGCGTGTTTGCAAGGCGCTGACTGTCTCCGAACGTCGGGCATGCAAGGTCCTTGGTCAATCCCGTTCTTCACAGAGATATGAACCTCGGATCGCAGATGACGAGCCAGAGCTCACGAAAAGGATCACCCGACTGGCGAGTCAATATGGTCGTTAATCCATAGTAAATCCTAAATTTTCACCTTTTTCACTTCTTTCACTTTCTCTGATTCTACCTCATCCATCAAGGTGTGTCAACCAGAAATCTCATTTTTCCGGTTGAATTCCTGCCACTCCCCCTCATGTGCAGACACTGATAAATAATCGTGAGCCGAATTTCCACTGGAGGACACACTGATCCCTCCGGTGGTGGAATAGATCATCAGGAAGCAGAGAGTGGGGACAACCTCACGCGGCCCTGTCCGCAAAAGGTCCTGCTCTTGCATCGTTACCCTTCTCTTTCAGATGAGCCAGGATCTTGTTGACAGGTTCCCTCTCGGTAATGAACGAGACAATTTTCATCTCCGTCCCACAACGGGGGCAGGCGAGATTTACCTCGAACACGAGCTGTAACAGTTCCGCCCACTTCCTCCGCCAGTGGAGGGGAGCGCGTGTTTCCCGCTCCTCTCCCACACACTCCCGATTGTCATGATCTCGCTTCCGCTTCCCGCGTGTACGGTTGGAATAAAACCCAAAATATTTCGTCGTCTGTTCCCAGGGGTCAGGTATGTGTGCCATGAGTCTCGCAATGAGCTCGTGCGGTGTCACTCTTACGGTGTACTCGGCATGATCGTACGGGTTGGTGTAGACGTAGGAAACCTGTTCCTCCTCACGGTCGTAGGTGAGCCTTGACAGGGCGAGAGGCGCCCGGGCACCGTACCTGGCGGTTTTTTTCAGTTCCTCTCTCTCATCAGTGTGAATCACCGGTCCCAGATGAACGTGAAAGCCTGAGTGGGGCCAGCTGAGCATGTTCTCTGCCACCGATTCTGTGATGAGCCCCCTCTCGACGAACGCTCGGAGGACCTCACGTCTGAAAAGTTCCGCAATGTCGACCGGAGGGAGGAAAGAACTGCGTACGAAGGTACCGTCAGAGAGAAAAACGCCATCAGTGGCAAGACAGTGAATATGTGGATGGAAGTTCCCGGCCCGGTTACCGAATGTTTGTACCGATACCACCATGCCGGGTACATCTCCATACTCTCCGGTCATCTCCCGGTAGAAGAGCTTTATCGCCAGAGCAGCACATCGCGCCAACAGACCTAACAACTTCCGGTCCCACAGAAAAAAAGGGCGGATCCGTTTGGGCACAGTCAAAGTAATCATCCGGTGGGGAACAGCTTCGAGGAGCTCTGCTCCCAGCCACTCGCTCCAGATCGTGAGTCGCTTCGCATGGCAGCTCGGGCACAGCATTCTGGTCTTACAACTATACCCCACGAGAAATTCGCTCTTGCAGTTACTACACACAACCCGCGCGAATCCGTTCTCCAGAATGCCGCATTCCAAATACTTCTCCACCACCTTGCCCACAACCGGCCGCAGCGGGCCGTACTCTCTCTCGAATTGTTCCTCATGCAACACACAAAACCGCTCGAAGTGCTCCTCGAAAATACGATAAAGAGGAGAACTCCGGGGTCGCCGGGGTAGGTAGACTGACGTGGCAGGTTTCCGGATACATTCAGCCTGAGCCACTCTTGCACTCTCCTGACACACAGTTCAGGAAATAGTGGCCGTGGTGAGAGGGTTCTGTACAGTGTGGAGGGTGCTTATGAAAAAACCGTGCCGGTCAGAAGCAAGTGAAAGATCATTTCACAAAACTGCTTGATAGACAATGAGGCAGGAGATCTACCCAGGAAGGATTGGTGGGAGGACGAACCGTAAAACCGTCGCCTTATTCGTGAAAACCTGCGAGGATCTCTTTACTCTCCATTACGGCTTCGCAAAATTTAAATACACCTTAAATCACTGTCCAGTATCTGGGGGTAAGTATAGTTGATAAGCAGAGAGAAATTTAATCAGCCTCCCGTTCTTCTTCGAAAAGTGTTATGTTTTTCTCGAGGATCGCCCCCCCCAGCAGGTCCCCCATCGCCTCCTGGTAGTGGGCGGTGGTGACACCGGGGACGAGGTTGTTCTTATCGATGTTGGCAAGGACAACAATGTTCTGCATCCGGACATCTTCGAGTTCCCGATCGTCGACCCGTATCACTTTTATCTTATGTTTTTTGCAATACTCATCTATTGAGGTTTCACTAATCTCTTCAGCAGACCCCAACCGTACCGGGAGGGGCTGCCAAGATGTGTTGTAATAGATCAACGTACCGCCGTCTTTTAAAGCCGTTATTGCCGCACGCAGAGCTTCATTACGTTCCAGGGAAATGACGATATCAGCTTCTCCCCGGAACGACAGAGGAGAGTGGAGTTCCTCGCCCGTTTTGATCTGTGAAACAACCACTCCGCCTCTCTGAGCAAGGCCATGCGTGTCGACAGCCATTACATTGAGTCCTGCGTGATCGACAGCCCGCATCAGGACCTCGCTGATCAGACCGATCCCCTGTCCGCCGACTCCGGTGAGGTATATGTTGAATCCACTCATTTCGGACCCCCTGTGAATCTTAAATGTGGCACCTGTTATTTAGTCTCAGGCGGTGTGATGGCACTTACTGGACACACCTGAACACAAGATCCATCGCCTATGCAAAGACCTTCATTGACATCTATGCGGCCATCTGCATCTCTGGTGAAAGTCGGACAGGCAAATGTTTCGACACATTCGTTTATCCGTTCGCATTTTCCCTGATCTATGCGAACCTGTTTCAGCTTGTATCCCGGCTTTCGTCGCCGTTCTCTGTCGAATTTCAGCATGCAGGGATGTTTGGCTATGATGACACTGAACTGCTCCAGTTGGACAGCTTCCTTCACCATCTGGATGAGCTTCGCCACCTGGTAGGCACCGGCTTCAAAAATGTGCTCCACGCCCAATCCCTCCAGCACCTGTTTCACCGGTATCTTAGGGACGGGTCCCGAAAAGTTTTTCCCGGTTGCCGGGTGGTGCTGGTGCCCCGTCATGGCGGTCGTACCGTTCTCCATGAGCACCATCGTGACATTGTGTTTATTAAAAAGAGCGTTGACGATACCGGGCAGAGCGGCATGGAAAAAGGTCGAATCACCCATAAAAACAACGACTTTCCGGGAATCGTTGAACATTGACAGGCCCGAACCGATCGAAGTCGAAGCACCCATGCACATCATCATCTGCCCCATCAGATACGGCGGCAGATATCCCATAGTGTGGCATCCGATGTCGCCGACGGTTATGTCACTGTCCTCCAGGGCCTTTTTGACTGCGTGAAAAGCGGTTCGATGTCCACAGCCCGGACACATCTGCGGCGGTCTTAACGGAACTTCCGGTGGCTCTTCATCCCTGACCTTTCTGGCCGGCAGGAGATCCGGCCAGGTTTTATCAATGAGATGATAGACCTTCTCGGGTGTATATTCGCCTATCCAGTCATCGATATCGAGTTTGCCGATGATCTTAGAGGTTAAACCTTCATCGTAGGCCAGTGTTTTGATGTCTTTTTCCATCTCGTCATCGAGTTCTTCGAGGATCTTCACCTCTTCATGACTTTTCAGAAATTCCTTTATTAATTTGCGCGGGATCGGATACGGGATGCCGAGTTTCAGGATGTCGGGTTTTTTTTCCGCGCGGTCGAGCACATCCATCAGTGAAAGGAAGGGCAGCCCCCACGTTATCACACCGCGTTTTTTATTGTGATTGTCGACGAGCCGGTTCAGGGATGAATCGTTCGAGTACGCCTCGATCTTTGCCAGCCTCTCGAGTGCTCTCTTTTTCATCCCCAGGACATCCGGGGTCAGGGGGATATAGGGCCCGTTCGCGGGATCGAACCGCGGGGTGTTATCCGGGGGAGCCGGATCCCATCCGCTGAAGGACACCTTTTCCTTGGCATGACACACGTGAGTCGTCAGGCGGAGAATGACCGGCATGTGTTCTTTCTTTGAAACTGCAGCGGCTTCTTTGTAAAAGGTATAGATTTCCCGTGGAGAGGACGGCTCAAAAACGGGGGTATAGCTCAAGTACGCATAGTGACGGTTATCCTGTTCGTTCTGTGAGGAATTGGCTCCGGGATCGTCGCCGAGCACGACAACCATCCCTCCGATCACATCCATGAGATTCAGCTGCACAAAAATATCAGCAGCAACGTTGAGGCCGACGCTCTTGAAGAACACCGTGGACAGATGGCCGTTGATGGCCGCCCCGTAGGCGATCTCAGTGGCGACTTTTTCGTTTGTCGAGAACTCGAAATAGAACGGCCGCTTGTTTTGCTCTATGCTTCTGATCGCAGTGGCTATTTCCGGAGTCGGAGAACCTGGATACGCTGTTACCACGCGGCATCCAGCCTCGATAATTGCCCGCACCAGAACCGCATTACCCATCAGGATCTCCGAGAACGGTTCTTTCTTTAATAGGATTTCTCCGGTATTCTTCATTGTCAACTCCTCAAAAATGTTAAATAGTATCTTCATGAATAAAAAACAAGTGCAGTGTTTTCCGCGACAAGCTGAAAATATCAATATCCCGATAGTTCCGCAAGGGGCAAAGAGTTTACGGCACGCCCTGCCGGAACCAGGATCGATAGCATGGTGATTGGGGTATTCAGGGTGGGGCTCTAGGTGTATGATATTATTGTTGACTGAAGGCCTGGAAATGTATAAATACTCTTCTGAAGCCTGGTCACTCCGGCTAAGCTGCACAGTGTCAGAAAGGGGTCAGTTATATGGGAATACGGTTCAATGCCGACGAGGTTCTCGAAATGGCGTCCCGTATTGAGCGCAACGGGGCAGTCTTCTACAGGAAAGCGGCCGAGAACAATGACGAGGGACGTGGACTCCTTCTCAAGATAGCCGAACAGGAAGACGAGCACCTCGTTATCTTCGAAGAGATGAGAAAAAATCTAACAAAAAAAGAAACGGAACCCACCATTTTCGATCCGGACGGGGAGTTGTCACAATACCTCAAGGCAATGGCTGACGGACACGTTTTTGATCTTAAAAATAACGATCCTGCCGGGGCGCTCACCGGAGAAGAGACGCTGGACGAGATAATCGAAACAGCGATTCAGGCGGAGAAAGATTCGATCGCGTTTTTCGCGGCGATGAAGGAATGGGTACCCCGGCACCAGGGACAGGATCAAATGAGTTTGCTCATCCGGGAGGAGATGAAACACGTCAGGTGGCTCAACGACAGACGAAGCACTGGAAGTGACTGACAGGAGGACAGATGACGATTGAAGAGGCGATACAGACAGCCCTGGAATACGAAAACAATGTCAGGGACGTCTACAGCAGTGCGGTTGAAAATGCAAAAGACCCCATCGGTAAAAAAATCTTCAAGGTCCTGGCCGACGAGGAGCAGGGTCACATTGAATATCTCAATTTCAAGCTCGATGAACTCAAAAGAACCGGCAAGGTGACCCCCGAAACGCTAGAAACGTGCATACCCTCCGAGACCGCCATCAGGAAAGGCGTGAGTCAGCTCGAGACTCAGATGGCGGAAGAGGACAAGGGCAGAGAGATCGAAATGCTCAAAAAAGCGCTGGCCGTGGAGCAGGAAACAAGCGGTTTCTACAAAAAAATGGTGGCTGAGCTCTCCGCCGATGGACAGGTGCTGTTCAGGCGTTTCGTCGAGATAGAAGAAGGGCACGTCGCCATCGTTCGGGCAGAACTCGACTACCTGACCGGGTCAGGGCACTGGTTCGATTTCCGGGAGATCAGCATGGAGATGTGATCACACCGTGATTCCCTGCGACACATTAATTCCCTGCAATACATTCGCGGCGCAGCACCGGCATGCTACGGTACCATTGTGCTACAGTATCATCGCTGCACCGTCGCGGCCGGCAGCTTTACCCTAAAAAGCCCGTAACAGAGGGCTTTATTTCTTCCACTCGGTGACGCGAAAACCCCCGGCTTTACCTGGTATGTATGTTGCACAAAATATTATTTGATCGGGCTCAGTTTGCGCAGGATCACGGCTGGATCACCGCGTGCTGCTTTCGATCAAGATTGATATTGATATTGATATCGAGAATTATAAACGAGACTTGTGACGGAGAGAGCAGCCATGAGAACTCCTCTACTATTAAGCGTTTTGTTCATTTTTTTGCTGAGTATAAATCTGGAAACCCGCTCGGAGGATCCGGTCTGGCAGAGGACCGAGGGGCCTGATGCAGCCATGGGTATCAGCAGGATCGTTTTCCACCCAACGTACGACTCGATCCTCTTCGCCGGCGCGAACAGGGGCATCTACCGCTCGACAGATAGTGGTGAGAACTGGGTGGAGCTCATTGCTGGTACACCAACCGATTCAGGCTTTGGAGACATTGCCATCGACCCGGTAGATCCCGCTTATGTCTATGCGAGGACCGAGGCGAGCCTCTACCGTTCCACGAACGGCGGCGACTCATGGACTCCGGCGAATCTATATCCGGTGGGTGAAGGGGGTATGAGATTCAAGGAGCTCGCGACCGATCCACACCAGAGTGGTGTGGTATATCAGGTTGTCAACTTCATTTACCACGGACAACATGATATATGGAAAAGTGAGAACTACGGAGTTACCTGGGAGGTAATATTTTCGGAGGGACCACCACAGGTGCTCGAGTTCTTCTTCACGAAACTCCTGATAAGTCATTTCGATTCTAACGTCATGTGGATATCGACGAACAACAGACGGGATGACCAACCCGAAAGACGAAGTGTTTATGTAACAACAGACGGCGGATCGACCTGGAACCCGTACGGATCTTACGATCCGTTAGAGGGATCAGATGTTAGCGCCTGGGCCCTTCACCCCCAGGATCCCCAGACGCTGTATCTTGCCGGATACAATTTCCCGGATGTCCTGTACAGAACAACCGACAGTGGTGCAACATGGGAGACGGTGGTATCGGACCGTGGTGCAGATTGCTCGATCAGTGGTATCTACATCGACAGTGAAAATCCGGATCTAATCTATACGTGTGGTTGGGGAGGGTTTCTCGTTTCAGAGGATGCGGGTCACAGCTGGGCATTTACCGGTTTTGGCAACCTCGAGGGGGTGGAGACCGATCTTCACACCATGGCAGTGAGCCCCCTCGACAGGGATCTCATCTATCTTGGCGGTAACGGCGGGGTTATAAGATCTCTCAACGGAGGGATGAACTTCCTGCTTGCATCCACCGGCCTGAGAAGCTGCAAATTACGGTGCATCAAAGTTAATCCGTATAATCCTGACGAGGCCCACACACTGACATTCAAGGGTTACGGGATGTACAAGACCACGAACGGGGGAGGGAGCTGGTTCCAATCGCGATGGTCCCAGATCGGGATCTGCAGCATGCTGCTCGACATCTCACACAGCAATCCCGACGTTGTCTATGCGACAGGGGGAGGAGCTTTTCTCACCACGGATGGTGGTGTCATATGGGAGCACTGCAACAACCAGTTCCTCAGTTCTCATTCACACGGAGTTGCTATCGATCCATTCGATGAGAACATCGTTTATGTCGGCATCGGCGCTGACAAGACGAACCCGGAGGGTGATGGGATGTACCGCACTCTGGACGGGGGTGACAGCTGGGAGAACATCAATGAGGGCTTAGCCGAAAAAATACACGTGTCTGAGATACGGATTGATCCCACCGATCCCCGTATCCTGTACCACTCGACCCGCGGTGAGATGGTGTCATTCGACGTTACGGACGGTCCCGGTCAGGGGATCTTCAAATCAACAAACAGGGGTGAGGAGTGGTTTCCGATCAACAACGGCCTGGCTAATCTTTCGGTCCACTCCATCGCCATCAACCCTCAGGATCCGGATATACTCTACGCATGCACTGAAGCGGACTGGGAGGACCAGCAGGGCAACGAAGGGGTGTTCAAGAGCACGAATGCCGGCGCTTCCTGGTTTCAGGTGAACAATGGGCTTCCCCCCAGTCAGGAGGAATTTTTCCTGAACCTTCACACCATGGTGATCGATCCCAACGATCCGGAGATCCTGTACGTCGGGAGGCTCAATGGAGTACTGGACCAGGGGAACCCTTCAGGAAATGTTTACAGGACAACGAACGGAGGTGACAGCTGGGTCCAGTTTGATGCGGGACTGACGCCGCCCAATTCGGAGAACGTAGTCGGGATCGAATACATGGACATCGATCCGGCCGGTTCGGTAATTTACTGTGGTACGTACGACAGCGGCGTGTACAAGCTCAGTATGATTCCGGATGTGGACACTCTGCCGCCGGTTATCATTTCAGGTCCGGCTCTCTACGATTTTTGTACCGGTTCGGTCACCGTGAAGTGGCACACGCATGAGCCGGGAACAAGCGTCATCGAATACGGGACCTCGATCAATTACGATCAGTTTATCGAAAGCGACAGCCTGGCACTGCATCACGAGTTCCCGCTCGAGGATCTGGATCACGAAGCCACCTATCACTTCAGGGTGGGCTCGACCGATCAGCTTGAAAACGGACCCCGCTGGAGCAGGGACTTCACATTCAATCTTTCTGAGAGTGATTTCGAAAAGCCCGAATACAACCAAGTGACCGACCTGCAGGATGCGACCGGTACAGGACCATTCCTGCTCGAGGCCGAAGTCACCGATAATTTTGGTCTGCAGTCGGTGCGTCTTTACTACAGCACTGATAACGGTTCTACTTATAATATCCTTGACATGGAAGAGACGTTCGAAGGATCGTACGCTGCCGAATTCACAATAGATCCCGGTGTCGAATTTGTCGATTACTACTATGAGGCGACTGATCTGTCCGACAACATTGCCCGCAAACCGTCAACTGCCCCCTTGAACACCTATGCGTTCCATGTGGCCGAGAAGGAGCTGTTTTCGTTTCTTTACGTCTCCCAGGTCGACCACGGAACGGTTGAGATCAACCTCAAGACGGGGGAGATAACCAATCCCTTAGAATTCGGTGTGGGACAGTGGATCCCCTATGCTAATGACAGCCTGATGGTCGGTATTCGCCGGGCAGGTATCACGATAGTTGAAACGGGTTCGAATCAGGTTGTGGGGGAATTAGATTTCCCGAACAGTTCCGAGGATTGGCCATGGGCCCCGCATTCTCTTGTCTCTAACGATGACCGGTATCTCTATATGGTCAAGTGGACTTTCGAGGACACCATTTCGGTGATCGATCTCGAGACGCTCAGTTTGTCGAAGAACCTGACGCTGGGTGACCCCGACCGCAGGATAAACGGCCTCGCACTCTCCGACGATGGTGGCTATCTCTATGTGTCGAGCTCTGTCGACTATGGACCTCAGATCAGTACACACTGCGGTCCATACGGCACTGATGATTATATAAAAAGTATCGGTGAAAGGAAAAAGAAGACTGAAACAACCGTCTCTTCTTTCGAAGACAACGGTTATCTTCACATGATCGACACCGCGTCGGGGAATGTGGTGGACAGATTACGATTGGGCGAACACCTGGGAGGTATAGGGTTTACGAGTGATTTTCGTTTTCTCTATGGGATTTCTTTTACCCATGGGATTCGATCCATTCACAAGATCGATCCTTTGACGAACACGGTCCTGGATTCCTCTGAGGTCTGCTCTGCAGGCGGGAACCCCGAACTGCTGATGACAAGAAAAAGTACCGCCGGTTATATCTGGGATCCGCAGATAATCCTTGTGGATCTCCAAACATATGATCCTGTCATAACCGTCCCGATAGAGTTCGAGCGACAAATCCACTCCGACATCATCACCATCGATGACAACTATATCTTCTTTTCGGACCAGCACTACGGCGAGGTACTGATGCTGGACACACGGAGTAACAGTTTCACAAGGACATTCCAGTTCAGCACCCAGCCGCAGGCTCTCGCAGTTGTCAAAAAGGAGTGGTCTCCCACAGACATAAACGAGCCCGAGACGGCAACAGTGCCAGGGGTCGTCGCCCTGTCCCAGAACTATCCGAATCCTGCTAATCCGAGCACATCGATCCAGTTCGACGTGCCGGAAGACTCTGGAGATTTGACGGACGTCCGACTGAGGATCTACAACATTAAAGGACAGCTTGTACGTACCGTGCTCGACGAAAAAAGAAAACCCGGGTCATACTCGATCATCTGGGATGGGAAGAACCAGAGAGGTGTCGAGGTGGGATCCGGTATCTACCTCTATGAATTGCGTGCAGGGAGCGTACGAAGAGTCAAGAAAATGCTGATCCTGAGGTAAGCGATCCATAATCATCAGGACACGATCGCATCACGGGCGATCACCCTTCCCTGATCGGTAAGCAGCAGGGTGTTGTTCTGCCGGCGAACGAGCGCTCTCTTCTCAGCTGTTTTGACGACCTTTCGGGCAAAATCCTCTTTCCATTTCAGGCACTCCTGCAGGTGGACGAATTCGCTTTCTACACCCTCATCCGGCGCTCCTTCGTGGTTGAGGAGGTGAACAGCTAGCATCGCCTGTGCAAATTCCCAGCGCTGTCTGTGGCGCACGAGGGCAAGCGAAAGGAGACCCCGCTCAGGTGCAAAGAAAAAGGTCAGGACGAACAGGACCCCTGTCATCGTGGCCATCGATCCGGCGATCGACGCATCGAGCCAGTGGGCAAGCCAGTAGCCGCTGATCGCACTCAGGATACCGACAACAGCGCTCAGGAGGATCATTCTGGAGAGCCTGTCGGTAAGAAGGTAAGCAGTTGAGGGCGGTCCTATCATCAGCGCAACGACGAGGATGGACCCGACGGCATCGAAAGCTCCGACTGCAGTGACCGAGACGAGCCCCATGAGTACATAATGGATAACACCGGGAGAGAAACCAAGCGCACCGGCAAGGCCGATGTCGAACGTTGCGATCTTCAGTTCTTTGAAAAAAACGATTATAAAGATGAGATTGAGAAACAGTATACCGCCCATCACCCAGAGAGACCGTGGTCCAAGATCCATGCCAAAAAGTTCGAGGCGGCTGAACGGCGTGAACGCGAGCTCCCCAAGCAGGACGGCATCCGTGTCGAGGTGGACGCTCCCGGCATAACGGGAAATCAGTATGACCCCGATACTGAAGAGAACAGGAAAAACAAGGCCTATTGAAGCATCTTCTTTGACAAGCCTGGTCCTGTTCAGGATCTCCACCAGGCTCACGGTCAGAAGTCCCGTGAGTGTCGCGGCGATCAGGAGGAGCGGAGAGGCAAGATCTTTTGTAATGAAAAACGCCAGGACGATCCCCAGAAGGATCGAGTGACTTATGGCATCGCTCATCATCGCCATTCTTCTGAGCACAAGGAAAACCCCGGGCAGGGCGCACGTGACAGCAACGACTGCTGCAACCAGCTGTATCTCGATCTGGGGTGTTGTCACGAAGATTCTTCCTCCTTCTGAACCAGGCGCCGGGCTTCTTCGAGTCCTTCTTCGGTAAGAATCCACTTTCTGCCAGCGATCGTTTGTGCGAACCCCTTCGACTCGAGTTCCTTCAGGCTGCGATCAGTACCGCCATGCCCGAGGCTCATCGCGCGGATCACTCCCTTAGAATGCCCGTGGTCGGATTCTTCATGCTGCTTCGCCAGGAAATAGAGATCGGAAAGTACGGCCTCGAGCTGCAACTTACGACGGTTCTTCTGTTCTTTCAGCCAGCTCCACACCAACCCCCGTTTCGGTGCCAACAGTAGTGAACCAAGAACAATACAACTGACACAAAGGACTATAGTAGGTCCGGTCGGCAGTCGAGCAGTCGAACTGCTGATGACAGCTCCGCTCACACCAGCCAGCGCTCCGAACAGTGCGGAAAGGCAAACCATCACTCCGAGCCGGTCCGTCCACTGTCGGGCGGCGGCGGCCGGGGCAACGATCATGGCGCTCATAAGGACAACGCCCACCATCTGCAGACCGAGGACTATTGCGATAACGATAAGTGTTGTCAGCAATACGTCGAGCAGCCGCATGGAAAACCCCAGGCTGTTCCCGAAATCGGTGTCGAAGCACAGGAGTTTCAGTT
>Ga0255052_10002156_pt1 | contig 14384 bp, 11 predicted proteins | sample JV7_2_21_MG_FD_188632 | JGI IMG/M metagenome (GOLD analysis project Ga0255052, IMG submission 188632) | Seawater microbial communities from Jervis Inlet, British Columbia, Canada - JV7_2_21 | ecosystem: Environmental > Aquatic > Marine > Inlet | place: Canada: British Columbia | collected...
ACACGTACCGCGACCCGCAGTTCTCCTTGCCAGAGTCGACGCCCAAAGTCCCGTAGTCCGAACAGACACAGTCGGTCAGGTGGCGAGTATTGGCTGGTTGCGTCGGGTCATCCGGGTCCAGTGCCCCGGTTCCTGCTTGCGGGTCTGTTGGGTTCTGGACGACAGCGGCGAAGGGGTCGCACTTGCAGCTTCCGTTGCCGGTCTTGGCCCGGCACTTCGCGCTGGATGTAAGCTCCCAGCTTGTTCCGTTCCAGTCATAGTGGCAGAACCCTGAGCAGCCCAACTCCTCCCAGAAATACTGACAGCGGCCTTGGCATGACCCATGTGGGCTTTCAGTCGTCGTAGTTGTTGGGGCGGCTGTCGAGGTGACCGTGGTGACTGTCGTTGTGACCGGCGGGTCGGTTGGCGTAGGTGCGACTGTGGTCGTGGTGGTCGGGACGACTGTCGTCCCACCTCCCGCACAGAACTGCTCGCAGGCCACGCGGACAGTCTGCCCCTCGTAACCGTCTGCCGCTGGTGCGCTCTCATCGCAGCAGCCACAGAACGCAGTGAATGCCACGCAATCGTCACGAATCAGATGCCACTTCCCGATTCCCGGTACTGGGACAATCGGGCCGGGCGCGAACACGCTGAACTTCCATGTACAGTCGCCAAGACATCCGCCGGGGACTGTCGTCACCGTGGTCGGAGTGGCCGTCGTCGTCGATGTGGTGGTGGTCGTCGTGGTGGCCGGTACGCAGGGGGAGTACCAGTAGGTTCCAGAGAAGCTGGTTGGAGGAGTGACGCCGGTGCATGAACAGTCTGGCCCGCCCGTGCTGCACGGGTCCGCCGTCTGCACATACGACGCAGTTCCATCGGATCGCACCGACCACGTCCATGTGCAATTCAACGACGAACACGGGTCAGGGAACGGGGTCGTCCGTGTGGTCGTCGTCGATGTTGACGTGGTGCTTGTGGCCCCGCACGCGATCTTGACGCACCATGTCGAGTCCATCGGCCCGGACGGAGTGTAGGTGGGGCATGAGTTAGCGCAACTGGAGAAATGATCCGGGGTGCAATCCCAGTCATTCAGATGCCAGTATCCGCACAGGTTGCTGCGAGAGTTTGGATTCCACAACCACGCACACTCGCCTGACCCTGCCGCACAGGGAACCATAGTCGTGTTGGTCGTCGCCGTCGTCGTCGTGGTCGGGTTCGGGTTGACGGTGGTGGTTGGTGGCAGGGTCGTCGCCGGAGGCACTGTCAGAGTGGTCGACGTGGGCATCACGGTCGTAGTCGGCGGGTTCGGGATCGGCACCGGGGTCGTGGTCAGCGGGCTTTCCGCTCTCGTGTTGCAGTCCTGCTCGGCAAAGAACTTGGCTGGCTCGATCACGAAGTCGGTGAGCCGGATATTTGTCTTCAGCTTGACGAGGGGCGGCGTGTCGTTGCGTGGGTCTCCGATTGACTGGGCGACACTCTCCACTCGCCCGATCTTGTTCAACAGGATCTTTGGTTCGCCACTCTGCCTCTTGATGCTGACATGGTCGCCGGGCTGGAGGTGCATGGCATCGAGGTGCGCGGTGAACGTCACGTCGGCACTGTTGTTCACCCGGTCACGCAGCAGCGTCTCCAGCACATAGTTGACCGACCAGACTTCTTGGTAGTGCCACAGCTTGATTCGCTCGGTCTTCCTTGGCCGGAACAGCTCCGCTTCTCGCGAGCGACGAACGATGACTTGGGTCCGCTGGATGTCTCCCATGTAGCGGTTGTATTCGTCATAGTATTTGGTGTTTCGCAGGAACTCGCCTTCGAGTTCGGTTGGCGTTTTTTCCAAGTCGACCATCGTCATGCCGAACGAGTCCGCAGCCTGATTGCTCTCGTTCAGCTCGAAGACCGTGTCCTCCTCCAGCCACAGATTTCGGATCACCTGAACCGTCGCCATGCCCATGTCCCAGAAGAACAGGAGCGTGGAGTGCAGGGCGAGTTCTTTGACGTGTTCGTTGAGCGGTCGAACCTTCGTCAGCACCGTCGCAAACCGAAGCCCCTGCTCGTTGCCAGTTGGGGCGATGTCTCCGGTGTACCCCTCCAGCAGCAGCTTCGTCTCATCGAATGCCGCCTCGTCGAACATCTCGGCAGGCGTGTTGCCCAGCAGCGGATTGCGCAGGTAGTCCTCGATGACATCCAGCGGATTGCTCAGGGCATCTCCAGTGTGGATTCTCTGGTTGGGGTCGCCCAGTGAACCCCGCATATCTACACGCAGGTATTCGTAATTCGGCAATCCCCACCACCACCACCCCCATCTGTTGACGCCGGGGTCGCCTGCTCCGTTTGCCCAGTTGCCTAAGTACCACTCTATCCAACCGTGAAAGGTGACAGTGGTCACTCCCTCGTCAGCGGCGGCTCGACCCAGTTGCAGGTTATACGACTTGTTGTTCGTGTTGACGGTATAAAGATGGGCCGGGACTATGTCGTTGACCCTCTCGTCCCACTCTGATTGACGCGGAGCATAGAGGCGGTCGACGGATTCGCTGGGCAGGAAGTTGAAGATGTAGGTCCACGGGTCGCCGCCGCTCAGAGTCGCTCCTACCTGTGTGCCGTGGGCATTATCGCCGAAAAAGGCGACGAACTCGTAGTTGTTGTTCGTGCAGTGGTCCCAATCCGAACCAACCGGCGCGGACATGACGAACGCCACATGACTCGCTGACACTGAAGCCCAAATCGAAGCAGGCCATACCCTCCAAGCACCGTCACAGTAGGTGGCAATGCCGATCAGGTTCTGGAAACCTCTCCCGTTGTTCGTCCAGTCGGCAAAGGCACTCTTGGGAAGCGTGAGATACCGCTTCCCGTCAACTATGAAGAAACTGCCACGACCTGTCGCCAGCCAGTTTGTCTTCGCATCGCGTTGGCTCCCGGCATCCCACGAGAAGTGACTGAAGTTGTGGAAGTCGTATATCTCAAACAGACCGTTGGCATGCAGGTTGCCGCATATCTTCCCGCCGCCATCTGCGATAAACAGGCATTGCTCGCCGGGGTCGAACTGCCACATCACGTCTTGGCATATCTTGAACCAGAGCATCCACGGCCAAAGCCGCACCTTGTTGCCGTAGTAGTCGGCTGGAACTTCGCATATCGTTCCTCGACCGGGTCGTTCAATAGCACAGCCGTAGACGCCGTTGACCGGGTCGCCATGAACGATGGGGATGATGGCCCCGTCGCCGCCGCATTGCGAGCAGATCATCGAGTCGAAGACCTGCTTGGAGTAAACCTGACCGATGTCAGGGTTTTGCTTCTTGCCGATGTCGACGAGCGTGATGCTCCACGTCGCCGTCTTCTCGTCGAACTTGACTCCCGCCCCGATCACGCCCTTGAACAGCGTGATGCGATCCGCCCAGCCGCCTCCGGTCGGGGCTGGTTCATAGAACATATAGATGTAGCACGACCGCGTCTGGATGCCCGGCCAGTCGGTGAAGTCGTCGACCAGTGACAGGTCGGCGTCCTCGATGGTCAGCGAGATGTTCTGATGGCCACCGATGTTGCCGACCTTCGCCTGCAACTGAAGCTGGCCCCAGCTCGTGATCTTGCCGTCCGCGTTCAGCTCGGACGTGGCGATCGCAACGTCGCTGTAGTACTTCAGCGTGCCGTCGTAGTCGATGCCCAGAACGTATCTTGGGAACGACCCACCAACCCGAGTCATCTCGGCGGCGAACGAGGCTGGAAGATTGAGCGACCTCGTCACCTAGACCACCTGCCTGCCTTGGCGGCTTCGGTACTCGTCGAGCCGGTCAGACACTGAGGCGATCTCCTCGTTGTTCATTCGCGTGACGTTCGGGAGGCTGATGGTAACCGCTCCCTGCTGCTGCGTCACCATGCCGGGGTCGTCGAGCGTTGCGAACCCACGCATCTGCATCGTTGGTCCGCGAGTCATGCCCATCCGCATATTAGAAATGAGCTTCTGGATGTGCTGAACTTCGGCAACCGCCCCTGAAAATGACTGCCGTCGCTTACGGATGTCACCAAGACGGTGGTCGGAAATGGTTCTACCGAACGCCTCCTTGCTCGGCATCAGCAGTTGAGCCTTCGCCTGAGCCATCGACAGCTTAGACAGGAGCCAGTCCATCGGGTGAGCTTTGCCACCACCCCCCGACTTGCTGCCACCACCGCCACCACCGCCTCTCGCCGACTTCCTCACCATGTCACGCTGGGCCTTGATGGTCTTTTGCTTTGCGGCAGCCTCTTGCTTCGCCGCCTCTGTCCCCTCTTTCATTGTCTTGTTGAGGTTTCTGAGCTGAATGTTGTACTGCTCCTGAGTGATCTGCCCCATGTGTAGCTGTTTTTGCAGTTGGAGAAAGCGACCTCGCAAACCTGCGATGTGATTCCTGACTGCCTCTGATGCGCCCGCAACCTGATGTTGCGCCTGTGCCTGTGCCTGAAGAAACCCGGTCGCAGACTGGAAACTGTGGTTGAGTCTGGCGAGTCCCATTTCGTATTGCTGCTGGGTGAGCTGCCCATTGGCATATTGCTGCCGTAGGCTTGTAAGTGCCTTCTGAGACTGCTCGAAAAATAGCTGTTCCTCCTCAGTCCCGAACCGTGCTATCGCATCCAACCGCCTTGTAAGAGACCCAACCTGCTGCTGCTGTTCTACGGCATCCGCCTGAGCCTTCGCCTGCTTGCGTCTCTGTTCGCCGAGATAAATGTCACCCTCTAGCTGGGTTTGCATCCGTTGGTTGGCTTCCTCTATCGACAGTCCCGCCTTGATATGGGCACTCCGCATATCCAACAGATGTTGTTTCTGCGCGTCAGTCAAATTCGGTATGGTCGCAACATAGTCATGCAGTTGCTGGACATCTGGACCCAGCTCCAAGAACGAGCCAAGCTCAGACCCTTCTCGGGCTGCTGTTCGGCCCAGTGTCGCCGCAGTCGAAGCCTTCGATGCGTCTGCTTGCCGGGATGCCAAGGCTTTGGCGGGGTCGGCTGCGTCTCCGCCACCACCTCCGGAGCCGCCAGCACCACCTGCCATGCCGGGAACACCGGGAACACCGCCTCCAGAGGCTCCGGGGGCAGCCGCGCCACCTGCTGTGTGTGGCCTCGCCCCGCCCGGACTGATTCCTTGAGCTTGTCGCCATCTTGCGGCGTGGTCATCCCAAGTTTTCTTTCGTCTCGCAGCCATGTCTTGTTCGTGCTTTTTCTGTTTCTCCCTCTCCTCATCCTCCTTTTTCCATTGCGCCTCTTTGACTCTCAACGTATCTTGATGCAGTTTCAGTTCTGCGTCGAGCTGCTCGCCTCGGGCACTGTCATCTGAAATTCCTATCGTCGCAACCCATTGCGCCCACTTTCCAATTGTTTCAAACAGGCCGACGATCAGGTCCAGCGTAAACGCCATAACCTCAAGAACTACGATTACGGCGTGCAACGCAACGACTAGACCAACCCCCAAAACCTGCGCCAAAAGCTCGACAACGGGAACAAGCACTTCACTAAGTTGGTCGCCAATTTTCATGAGGCTAGGCCATAGCCTCTCCTTGATGATCCCCCACACCTCCATGAACAGCGACTTGATATATTCCCACCCCTCGCTCAGTGACTCGGACCGGGTGACGAGCTTGTAAACGGCATACCCAACCGTCGCGATTCCCGCTGCGATGGCAATAAACTTCGCCAATGCAATAGCCAGTGTCCCTAATGCCACCCCAATGGCGATGAACCCTGCTTTTAGTCCAAGAAGGAGTCCACCGCTAAAGGCGAACTCCGAAAAGATGATGGCAAAATGCGTACCCACAGCACCCAATGCACTAAGTAGCGGTCCGCTCAGTATCATCCCAAGCTGTCCGAGCAGGGGAAGGAGAGACAAGACGGCTGTGTTTATTCCCAGCAGACCTGTCGCCTTGATGGCCAGCAGGGCAACCATCAGCTTCGGATGGGCGGCGATGAACGCATACACCTGACCAACGACAGCACCGATTGCCGCAGCCATCCCCAGCAGCTTTGGAGTGTTGGCAACGAGCCACTTCCCCATACTTTTGAGGATGTTGACGACTCGCAAAAATCCAGCCCTCATCTTTTCAACAATGGCCTCGCGATTTTCGACATTGTTGAAAAAGCCGATGAACGACCGCTGGGTCTCCCGTATAGCCGGAGCCATCCTCTCCACGGCGTCGATGACGACACCACTGACCGCTGCCACCATCCGCTTCCAGTCGCCCCAGATCGTGTTGAGCTTTTGCTGCTCGATCCGAGCCGCCAGACCGTCTCTGTGCGCTTGCTGCAAAGTTGCCGAGTAATCCCTAAGACCCTGCGCGCCAACTCCAAGCAGGGCAAGCATCTGCGGGCCAGCCCTTGCCCCAAAAATCTCAAACACCTGACCAGCATTCAGGCCCGCCTGCTCCATCTGACCAATGATGCTTATCATCGGGAGCATGTTTCCCGATGCGTCCACAGTCCGAATCCCAAGATCGTTCAGCACCTTGGTGGCGTGCGGAGTGGAACCGGCGAGCTTGGCCATCGCTTGCCGCAACCCGGTTCCTGCCATCTCGCCCTGAAAACCGGCACTCGACAACTTGCCGATCATCGCGACCGTGTCTTCAATCGACGTGTTGGTGGCAGCGGCAAGGGGGGCGACGTATTTTAGGGCATCACCCAACTGGGTCATGTTGGTGGTACTGGTGGTCATCGCACCAGCCAGCACGTTGTTCACCCGGAGAAGGTCCGTCGACTCAAGCTGCATACCACGCATCGTGAGAGCGGCAGTTTCCGCCGCCTGTGCAACTTCGACCTCGCCAACCGCAGCAAGCTGGAGTGCCGGTCCGAGTGCCTGCATGATTTCGGTGGCATTGAGGCCAGCCATCGCCATGACTTGCTGTGCTTCAGCCGCTTCCGTGGCCGTAAACACCGTCTCGCGGCCCAGCTTTTTGGCCAGTTCGGTGAGATCCTTGAAGTCCCTAGCATTTGCGCGGGCAACGGCACCAACCGCAGCCATCCGCTTCTCGAACATCGCATAATGCTTGATCGAGAATCCCGTCACGATTCCGGTGGCAAGTCCGATCCTCTGGATGGATGAGGAAATGGCTCGCGAGCTTGCCATGACGCTTGCCCGAAACGCCTTCATGGACAACGCCATCTTCTGCGTTCCAGCGGTGAACGATGTCGTTCTTGCTGTGAAGACAGTGACGAGTCGGTTTAGCGTGGACATACCATCATCCGTGACAAGTTACGCATTGACCTCTGCCGAGATGAGGAGACGGATCTGGCACGAGAAGAACGCGCCTCCGTCGATCCGGCTGAACTCCAGCACGTTGTCCATAAAGCGGACCCCCGTGTAGGTCGTGCCGTCCGTGTGGGTGTAGCTGAACGTGTTGCTCGGCCCCTTCGCTGTGTCGTTGAAGTAGGTCTGGAGCGCAGTCTTCTGGGCGGCGGTCAGGTCTCGAAAGTTCATGACCCAGATATTCTGGGTCATCGAGTTCTTCTGGTAGGCATAGGTTGTCCCGTTAACCGTTCGCCCCGACACGAACCGTGCCTGCGGACGAACATCCTGTCCACCCCCCACAGGGCCGTTGAGGGTGACTGTTACCAGAGTGACTGTGTCTGCCATCACTCGCCTTCGGAAATCGGCTCGGACTTAGCTGCGGCGCGTTTTTTGTCAAATGCGTCACGCCACTCAGTATATCTCAACCGGGCTTGTTCAGGCGAGATGCTTTTTCCCCGCAACCATCGAGCGTGGTGCGGACGGCGATCAAGGAAATCCATTCCATCGTTTTCCAGAGACGATCCAATAGACAAAATTCTCTGGTCGTCAGGCATCCCCGTATACCTGTCTTCTGACTTGTTGTCGGGGTGCAACTGCTCGCCAGAATCAGCGAGTTCGGCAATCGCCTTGTCGATGGCTTTTCTGCCTTTGCGATCCATGTCTGGGTATGAGCTTGACGCTGACGCCCACTGAATCTCGGCGGCTCGGGAGGCGCAGATTGCCCTCACATGGTCAAAGACCTCGATCCACGGCAGTCGGCCTATTTCATCAACACTCCACCCGTAACTCCACGCGATAATATGTTCGATCTCTACCCACCATCGGAGTTGTCTTCCGGCGTCAGCTCGCCCAGCTTTTCCATCACTGTCTTCACTGACGCCGCCATCGCGTTTCCCTCCAGTTCCAGAATGGCGTGCAGGTCGTTGACTTCTGCCGCTGCTTGACGCAACTTCAGCCAGTCCACCGGAGCGGTGACCCCCTTAAGAGACTTCTTGTCAGACACACACGAGGTGACAAAATCGACAGTCATGTCACTCATCACCTCGTCGAGTGCCATCATCACTGGGGTGATTGCCGCTGGCCCACCTGCCGAGACTAAGGGGTCTTCAAACATCCCCATCGTCTTCTTTGCCAACAGCTCAACCATCTTCGGCTTGAACTTCCGGTAGCCGTTCCAGTCAAGACTGCCAACCGTGACAACCTTGCCAGAGGACAGCTCAACGTCCACCGAAAGTGGCCTTTCTGCCGCTTCGTTCATGCCACCTCCCAAATGCCAATACCCCTGCCGGATATACCGGCAAGGGTATCAAGCGGTAGCGAGTTCCTCAAGCAGCGATTAGGCGACCGTGTAAATCAACCCAATCAGCGATCCATCGGTTTTTCCTGAAGTAACCGTGAGAGCGGCATATTCCACTTCGTGGATGTTGTCGTCGTCGTTGTTCCACGCCAAGCCAACTTCGCCCACAGGCGTCGTGGAGTAGAACTCGACGTATTTCCCGGCGTCGGCGGTCAGGTACGGAACGATTTCCATTTCCTGAGTGGTGTAAATGTATCCAGCCGACCGGCCAACACCCTTGGTGAATGCGGCCGACGCACTGTCTGTGCCGGGATTGTAGACCTCGTTGATCGTCGTGCTGATCCATTCCGACCAAGGAACCGTGACCCGAACCTCGTCGCCAGTGTGAATCACGGCGACAGCCGATGACCCATACTGGTCAACGATGCGCTCGCGGTTTTGCGGGGTGATCGTGGCTGTGACGCCGCCGGTAGTGTGGCCGATTGTGGCCGCCGAGCTTGCTGCCCCGAGTTTCACGTCTGCCGGTCCACCGATAATTTTTGAAACGTCTGCTGCCATGAGATTGATCCTCGGCTATTAGGTTGTTTTGCGTATCTTCACGTCCCATTCGGTCGCGAGATGCCTGATTCTCTTTCCGTCCTTTTCGATATCGACCGTCCCAACAAAGTTCGCGCTGTTGCGACTGACGTTGGTTACATTGTAATTCGTTGTGGCTATGGCGGAAGTGCGGATTTTTGGGATCTCCAACAGCTCGTCCAAACGAGACTTGATTTGCTCGTTGGTTCGGGGGCTTGTCGACCACACGTCAATCTGAAATTGGGCGGCAAACTCCCCATATCCCGTGCATTCCGTCACCGGCCCATCGGTGACCTGCATCATGGTGAGCATGGGAAAGCTGACGCTGTCTGGCGGGTCAGGCTCATAAACTGCCGATGAGGATGAGAGCATGGCTGTCAGAGTGGCGTCACCCACCAGAACGTCTCGAATGCCTTTCCAAACCTCAGACAAGTCGGCCATCAGGCTCCCCCGCCCGTCTTGGTCCCAAACCCTGAGTCAAACCGTGCTGACCTCAGAGCCAGAGCCAGCCACCCCCTTGCCCTTCTCGCATAGAAGTTTGCCGCTGGTCGCAAAAACGGCATCGTGGGGAGTGGCTGGCCACCCTGACCCCGCTTCGTTTTGGACGACCATTCCCTGACGGAAGTGGCATCTGTTGCGGCAAGCTGTGCCCGGCCAAGTGCTTTCACACGACCACCGGCAATCCGAGCCGTTCCGAACTCAATGTAAGGTGCGTAGCGTATATTGGTTCCGATGCGGACCTGCGCACCGATTCGTTTTCCGCGAACAACCTCGAACCGGATTGACTGCTTCAATGCCCCCGGCCTCCTGCTCCCGGTGGACTTGTGACCCACCGGAACCCGCTTTTTCGCTTCGGTCGACACGGCTGTGCCAATTTTACCCAGCGCGACCATGACGTGCCTGTCTAGGGTGTCAGGAAGCATCCCCATCGCACGAAGCCACTTCTCTGACCCAATGATAGTCGACTCAAAAGCCTTGGACCGAGGCATCACACTCTCTCCAAGTAGACGGTGAGCATCTTGTTTCGTCCGGTTTCGTCTGACACCCCTCGCACCTGATAGGTCGCTGACCCAAGTTCGAGCCGGTCGCCGTTACCCCCATCGGCTGCCTCTGGCTTTATGTCGACGCCCGGCTTGAAGAAACCCATTGCGTCGAACTCATAATCTCGCCCGGCAGACTCAAACTGCATGCGAGCATTTTTCTGCTGCACAAGGCACGGAACGTCAGTTGACGAGTCGGCCCAGCTTGGCGACATCTCGCCATAGTCGTCTACCGTTCTCGCCCATCGCTGGATGGTGCATCTCTGAGTGAGCAAGCCTGTCAGGCTCATATCAGCACCATGTTACGGTATCGGTTGCAGAGACCCCTTACGGTGGCCAGCTCAGGAATACCGGTGTCCTCCAGCAGAGTGTAGGAGTATGAGCCGAGCTTTTCTGACTTCACGGGCATCCCGTTGTCTCGACTCGCCCTCATCCAAGCCGACAGAATCCGACACGCTGCCGCCAGATCGCTCGGGACTGTCGAGTATCCGGCTGTGTAAATAACCTTGATGTTCCCAGTCCCCAGTGGCCACTCGCCCCACGTCTGGGAGGTTCCATCTGCCCGGAATGTTCCCGGCCCCTTGATCGCAACCAGCTCGCCCGTGTTGCTCTCGTTTTCCACCACCGTGCGGATGTAGAAGTCCTCACCCGCCGTCCATTCAGTCGTGCTGGGAAACGCGCCACTGGCTTGTCCCGCATATCCCCCGTCATCGACATGGACGGAAGTTACGGCGGTGACAGGACGCTGCTGGAGGACGAGCATCTGCGTGCCGTCCCCGCTGAAGTATTCCGTCAGCGTTGCCTGCTCAATCGTCCGGCCTATGTACCCAAGAATCGCAGCGTCTGCATCCGCGATCAGCAGGTTCAGCAGCGCGTCCTCAGACGAGTCGCTGATGCCCAGATAGGTCTTGAGGTCGGCAAGAGTGGTCAACGCCACAGATCACCTCACAGTTCCTTTTTGAGCTTGTCCAAGTATGCGACCGCATCCTTGCGAGACATTGGCTCGGGCGGGATCGTGTACCGGGTCGGCACGAGGATCTCGGATTGTTTCTTGCTGGGCTTATTGGCCGCAGGCTTTTTTGCGACTTTTTTCTTAGCCATCGTTCCGCTCCAGAGGTAGAGGCCACCCCCCGGCCCGTCGTGAGGAAACCGGGCCGAGGGGTGTCACTCGGTGGCGTAGACTTAGCTGTTGATCAAGTCCTTGCAGACGGCGAACGCCTTCGGATGCCGCGCTCCGGCGTCCAGAGACATGATCGCCCGCACCCAAGTCTGGTCATTGGCGAACGGGGTGTCGCCCTGAGTCGACGTTGCGAACTCAAGAACACCAGCCCGTGCAATCAACCACTCGGAGAAGATGCCGAACAGAACGTAGGTCAGGTCGGTCGCAGCACCCTTCGCCCGGTTGTTGGCAACCTGCGTCGAGGTGATGACTGGGTGACCGAACAGACGCGGCGGCAAGCCGTTCTCGACCTGACCACGGTTGGTCGAGAACAGGAACGGGCCTTCGCCGTCACTGGACGACACGGCAGCGGTCCGCTTGTTGTAGAGACCGACGAACAACTCAGGTCGCATGACCCATGTCGCGCTCGACGTGTCGAAGTTGTCGTCAAGGATCGCAGCAGCCATCCGGCCCGGATCGTTCGGCTCGAACGTGTCGCCATCAGCCGCAACCGTGGAGGCGGTGACATACTGCACGTCAGTCGTCTCCAGAATGCCGGTCGGGGCAGTTGCGGTGGCGGCAGCGTCCAGCATCGTCAGGTCAGCCTTCAGTGCCAGCGTGGTAGCAAGATCGTTCCGCACGAACGACTCGATGCTCGGCGTGGCGTATCGGATCAGCTCGTTCGGGAGCTTCACCAAACCGGCCAGCTTCTTCGCCGTCAGCGACAGGGTGTCAGTCCCCATCGAACTGTCGGTGATCGCAGCGTTCTCGCCGACCCAGTAGCCGGTCAGTCCACTGGTGTGACGCGGGAAATCAATCTTGCCGTTGGGCGGCATGCTGATCTCGGTCGCACCGGCCTGATCCAGAACCGACTTGGCCCGGATCAGCTCGATAAGTTCGCCGAGCGGAGCGTTGGCAACCAACGCACCAGCCGGGTCGCTCGACCAGCTAATCTGACTGACGGAACCGGGGAACCGCTGGGCAATCGTGTTGCCCTCTGCCAGATCAGCACCGGCAACCGAAGCAGCCATCGCTTGGCGAAGCTCGCCGCCGAGGTTGGTGTCGAGGTTCTGGATGTGACTCGAACCAAGCGGTACGAGCATGGAGTTTGCACCGGCCAGCGTCATGCCGCCTTGGTCGACATAGTGCTGACGCAGACGGTTGTTCACGTCCAGCTCATACTTGGCCTGCTCAGGCTTCAGGAAGCCCTGTCGCAAACCGAGTGCGCGGAGGAAGCTGTAGCCTTGGCTTCCGGTCTGTGGCCCGACGTGGGTCGCAGCCGAACCGCCGCCAAACAACTGGCTAGCGTTGGAGGACGGCTGTGCCAGCTCGTCCAGTTTCTCGTCAAGAGCCGACTGTCGCTCCATAAGAGGGGCAACCTGCTCGTCAACGCTTGCCTTCACAGCATCCACGACCTGCTGCACATCGTCGGTCGCTTCGATTCTTTCGTCAGTCATCCGTGATCTCCTTGTAAAAAATGCGACCTAACCGGTCAGCTTGGTCAACTTGTCTTCCAGCCGATTCATTTCTTCGGCCAATGGCTCAAGAGATTCCTTTACAGCCTTCGCAGCCTTCTCGACTCGTTGCCGCTGCTTACTCTCGCGTTGGAGTTTCTTAGCTACGGCTTCGTAGTCAATTGTCTGCAAAGGCGTTTCCGTGTCAACGTCTGTTGCATGTTCTTCGTTGTCGTGGTGTCGTTCATACTTCACCGTGACATGCTCATCATCTTCGATGACTTCCACAACGTGCTGCTTTTGCGGAGTCCATCCGGGTGACCAAACTGGTGCTGGCCCACCCATTCGCTTCATCACGCCCTGCAATGACATGGTGATAGCCTCGCCATTGACGTGTCCCCTGTCGAGGCAACGCCGAACAGCACCGGGGTCGGCAGGAATGGAAACGACCGACCATTCGAGCAAGTCGCTCTCTGTGTAGTCCAATCCAATCCCATCGGACAATGAAATTTCATCGTCCCCAACGTCCTGCGACTGCCTGATTGACATCTTTTTCGCACGCTTGGGAAGGAACTGAACAGACGCAGTTCTCAGGATCCCCTCGTCGATCAGTGCGTAGATTGTCGCAGCCTCGGGCAGCGTCTGGCTGAAGTAGGCTCGGGCCACAGCGCGGTTCTTGCTCAGTCGGACGTTCAGCTTTCCATCAGGGCTTTCGCTCGTCCCGATAGGAAGCGTCATGTTCAGTCCGTGATCAAACAGCACGACCGGGTTGGTCTGGTAATGGTTGAGCATCAACCCACGCCCGGTGTCACTCTCGGTGATCTGGACAATGTTGCCGTGCCTGTTCGGTTCTTTCTGCCGAGTCAGCACCACGAAGTCAGCGGACATCTTGGTGGGCTGAGTGCTTTGCACCACGGTCTCGTCGGACCAGTGTTGCAGGTATCCGGTCGGAAGACGTTCCGACTCATGGGAAGCACTCAAAGCCTCCTCGCTGTTCAAAGTTGCGATCTGACTGTCACCGTCTCTGGTAACGTCCGGACCAGAATCGCGAAGTTCTATCCGGATTGCTGGCTTTTCTACGTCGCCCAGTTCTGCGGACTGTTCTTCTTCAAAGTCTTCACTGTCGTTTCTTGCCGCCCACTGTTCTTCGCAATGGGCAAGACGTTTCTCGTCATCGGGAATTTCGGCAACCACTTCCGGAGAGACCAAGCAGTCGGCAATCCACTTGTCTCGTGGCTCGTCTTCACCCTCGGGGGGCGGCGGCGGGTCGGCCTGATCGACGGAGTATTCCTCGGGTGCCGCTTCCCCCTCGCCTTCGGCGTCGGGTGCTTCGTCCTTCGACCAGACCAGCTCGCACGCCTCCTCGCGTTCGCCGTCTGATTCATATTCCTCGTTCATGGCGGCATCGGCCATGCACCGGGTCAGGAATTCGCCGTGTCGTTCGTCGTCTTTAGGTTGGACTGCCATAGCTTTCGACCTCCGTCGTCGTTTGCGTTTTTTATTCTCTCCCGACCCATACCCCTGTTCTTCCCACTGGGAATGACAGAACGCTGCTCGCTGGTCGGAATCTGGAAATGTATCTCTCGCCTCCGCGTCTCCCATGCATCGGGAAACAAACTCATCCTTGGTTTCTTCGGAT
>Ga0255052_10002157_pt1 | contig 14383 bp, 14 predicted proteins | sample JV7_2_21_MG_FD_188632 | JGI IMG/M metagenome (GOLD analysis project Ga0255052, IMG submission 188632) | Seawater microbial communities from Jervis Inlet, British Columbia, Canada - JV7_2_21 | ecosystem: Environmental > Aquatic > Marine > Inlet | place: Canada: British Columbia | collected...
CTCAACAACAGTAACTGACTTCCCTCCCCTGTGTTTCCGGTCAAGCCGAACAGTCACTTTCTGCTGCGCAGGGGACAGACCCGGATGATCATTTTTTTTATTTGGTTCGTCCTTAAGGGGAACAGGCTGATCAGTAGAATATACTAATTTAGAATTTTCATTCGGCATGAATTGATTTTAGCATAATGGCTTATTGAGCTTTTCGCTTTCCCGCTTGAGGGGAATAATGCAAGAAACAAGACTTGACTCCGCATACTGTAGGAGCTTTCATCGTGACAGTTTTGTCATGAATAAGGATCTAACCCGGAGAGTGTAACACGGAACTATAAAAAACAGGCTTGCTCAGATAATCGCGGAACCTCATCCCATGTACGTCCAAGCAGCATCCTGCCGTTGCTCTTCTTGGCCCGCTTTAAACCATCCGCTCCCCATCCTCCCCACTGCTTAAAAAAGAAGGGAACTTTTTGCTTGCTACACTGGTATTGAATATTCAGAACCCATGCCAGCTTCATGAGCCGGGCTTTCGGGCCTGATTCACCGCCAGCAATGACCCAGTGGATACCGCTTAAATCAAACTCGCCCAGATCTTCAAGCAACGGCTCTATAGAAAGAAATCGAACATTTGCTTTCACTTTTCTCAATATACTGATGCGGGGGATTCCGTGATGTTTATTCTCGGCGGTAACACCAAGCCATGCATTTACCGGGGCCTTATATGTTTTGAAAAAATCCACCATACGGTCAGCCCGTTTGGTCAGTACCTGAAAAGTATGCTGCGGAGCATTCTTAATTACATCGAAGACCTGTTGAATATAGGACTCCGGAATGTCCTCGTGAAATAAATCACTCATTGAATTAACAAAACAAATTGTCGGCTTCCTACGATGTAGAGGATCAGACAGGCGTTCCGGCAGTAATGTTAGCTTGAATCCATTCTCATAGCCATTCACTTCCATAGCCTTGAGGCGTCGCGCCATGGTCTCAGCATAGCAATGCTGACATCCCGGAGAAATCTTTGTACATCCAACTGTTGGATTCCAGGTTTGTTCTGTCCACTCGATTGATGTCTGCGTGCTCATTTTATCCGGACCAATTTTTCTTCTTTCTCAAATTTTACTGTGTGAACTGGTCGCTTTCTTTGTTTATCGAGATTTTCAACCCGGCCGTCGTTTTCAAGTTCTTTAAATGCATTTTGAAAGTCCATGACAAACCAGTCAGTCTCTTCAATCATATCTGCCAGCTCTATTATACCAAAAGATTTTGGAGTTGATGATAATTTTGATAGCCAATATTTCTTAACCTCATCCAGATCGATTTGTTCATTTAGATTGCCGGTTATTTCCGTGTCACAAAACATTTCAGATTGTCCAGACTTTTCAATTCGCTGCTCTCGTTGCGTATGTGCTCGTACCTGCCTTTGGATAAGAGAAACTTTTTCTGACGCTTCCATAAATACTTTTATGCCGAGTGGATGCCGTGTGAGATATACCAGATGATACTTGGTGCGCTCCTTGACAGGATGGAGAACCGCTACATGTGCAGAGCGTGGTTCCTCACCTTTGCCTCGTTGAACATGTTTTAGATATGCTCGATATATTTTTAATAGCAGTCTCTCAATTTCTTTCGGCATCATGTTTTTAGTATCAGGAACCTCACCAAATATTGCTTTAATATCTTCTGAAAAAGCTTCCTGATTAAGAGTTCTGAGGATAAAATCATACATAAAATTTATCAGGAACTCCGAGTGTGATCTTTCGAGAAGAGGACGTAGGGTAGGTATCTCCACTGCCTGTTTCCATCCCTTGGGATCAATAAAGAAGAACGTGAAATCTTTGTCCCCACACCAGCGGAGAATATTGCTCCGCAAGTTAATAAAATCACCTTTTAAGGCATGTGCCTCAATGCCATTAAATGATTGTTCATTTAAAAATGATTCAAGTTTCTTAAACGCTCTCTCATCATTTTCAATGTATAAAGCACGGAACCTGACTTCTTTATGTGATTCCCGCAGACCATCGCGGCACTTCTTCATTATTTCAAGCGAAATGGATATTGATGTATCCTTTAAATTGTTGCTGCCCTCCTGCCATGGTCCGGCAAAGCAATCTACATAGCAAATAACTTTTTCATGATGTCCGACAATCATGAAAAGCCGTTCAAGGTATGTTTTAAGGAGAGTATGCTTTATGTAGGTCTGCTCACGGCCTTTGTATTCATCCGGACATCCGGGAGCATTCATTGAAGAAACCTCAATGGCAGCAAAAATAACGCATACTGATTGATACAAACTTCTGCCATGATAAAAAACCCCTTTAATATAGTTGTAATTATAATAACCTTGGCACTCCTTATTTTCAAGAGGGTGGTATCGCGTCTACATTCCTCAGAAATTAGTGTAAAATGTAAATCTAACACTACTCAATATGCCCGACTCATGAACGAACAACAACCCAATAACCCACTACACGGCATGACCCTGGAGCAGATCGTGAACAGCCTGGTTGAGCATTATGGCTGGGACGAGTTAGGCAAGCGCATAAATATCAGGTGTTTCAACAGCGATCCCTCAGTGAAATCCAGCCTCAAGTTTCTGCGAAAGACACCCTGGGCAAGGAAGAAAGTCGAAGACTTATACATTGCCTTCCAAAGGGTCAGGCACCGTCAAAGGACAAACTAAAAAAAGCCCCATTAAAAAAGGGGGCGTTGAAAATCTATTGAACTGGATTCCGGCTAACGGACTGCCGGAATGACAAAGATTTCTGGATTCCGCATCAAGTGCGGAATGACAAAGATTCCTGGATCCCCGGGTCAGGCCCGAGGATGACAACTATACCTATTTCCCCCTATCAGAATTGAAATAATCGCCTAAAATACCTCTGCTGTGTTCGTCATCATGACAATATACACAGAGATTTTCCCAGTTTGAACCATCAGGAGGATTATTACTGCGATTTCCGTCTTTGTGATGTACAGTCAGAAGATGCTGATTATTAAAATCAAACTCCCTTCCGCATTTCGCACAGATAAGCCCATGGATTTTGAGGGATTGTATCCGATAATCACTGATCGGAGCCCCACTCTGCTTTAGTTCCTTCACAATATCCGCAACAGATTTGGTATCACCTTTATCTGTTGCCTGCTTTTTATCGACTTTGAAAGGTTTTCTGTTTCGCATATAAATACCGTGCTTTTGTATAGTCTAGGCGTGAAAAGTACGTGAGGTCAAGTCTTTTTCCTTCCGGTTTTTGCTTATCTTTTCGTCCCTGTGGCTTCCTGAACCCATTTGTAAAACTTTGTCTTCGGAATCGGGTTATCCAGCCAGGACTGGTCGGGTTCTGGATCCCGGATAACTTCTTCGACGGATTTGAGTCGCGGCATAGGCTTTGAACTGATGGTTCCTTTGGCCGTCGCCCATCGAACTTGCCGGGTCTCCTGTATGCCGCGGACGATAAGGTTGGTCATCTGGCAATCACCGAGGCAATAATCCATTACCTCCTGATGATTTCCTGCACGCCATTGCTTTGGTGCGTCAGCACCGTCCATAAGTTTCTCTTGCAAAATGCCCATTCCTTTTGCCACTTTTCCCAGTCCAACGGGGAACCCGGCCTGGTTGAAGAACTGGAACATGGGGTCATAGCTCTTAAGAGCGATACGTGCAGCAAGCGCCATGTCATCGGCTTGATAGCCGATCCATTTCAGGTCGAAGCCCAGGCCATTCCACGCGCAGACCATGAACTCTTTTTGTTGCATCTCATCGAGATACTCAAGCAATTCATGCGCACGTTCCCGCGTCAGGTTTAATGCCGGCTGACCATTCTCTTCCGAATACCACGCCCGTTCCTCACCGTCATGCACCGCTGTTGCTGCCACGGAAATATGGAATGGCGCATACTTCTCCATGTCCTCGTTCTTTTTGAGCTCGAATAGATCCGAGAGCTCTATGTCAAAACTCAGTAATTTCATGCCTTATCCTGTCTAACAGTTATTTAATAGTTTCTATATGTCTCCCAAAATATACATTACATTTCAAATATTTGACAAGCTTTACCTTCAGTCTCCAAGAGACCCGGGAAAGAAACAGACATTAAAAAGCCCGTTGATTCCAGTATAATTACAGGAAGCGTAAAAAAAGTAAATGATCTATGAAATTTGAAAAATACCACATATCAGAAGCAATTAAAAAGAACCTCGCCCTTATGGGTTTCAAAAGGCCTACGAACATACAGTTCAAGTCCATCCCCTCAATCATGAAAGGCGAGGATGTCCTGGCTATTGCTCAAACAGGCACAGGGAAGACGGCTGCTTTTGCGATTCCTCTAATTGACATGATCCACAGGGAGAAGAGCAGCAAGCGGTCTTATGGGATCAAATGCATTGTGATGGTTCCCACGCGTGAACTGGCAATGCAGATCGGGGAGGTCTTTGAAAAGCTTGCGCGGCACACAAAGGTCAAGGCCTTTGCTTTATACGGCGGGATTGAACAGGACCCGCAGGTTAAAAAGCTTCAGGACGGAATCGATGTACTTATTACGACCCCGGGGCGGATGTTTGATCTTATCAACCAGGGATACGTTGACCTCTCGCGAATCAGGACATTTGTACTTGATGAGGCTGACCATATGCTTGACCTCGGGTTTATTGATGACATCAAGTCTGTGAAGAGGAAGCTCACAAAGAAGCACCAGACGCTCTTTTTCTCAGCCACGATTAACAAAGAGATAAAGAAACTCGCCTTTTCGCAGGTTAAGAGCACTGCAATACGCATCCAGATAGCACCGGAGGACCCTGTCTCGAAGAATGTCTCGCACTTTGTCATGTTTGTGGAAATGGATGACAAGCGGTTTTTCCTCGAGAGGTTTGTTAAAGATAATCCGGGAAGCAAGATCATCGTATTTGTTAGAACGAGGGTCCGTGCCGAACGGGTACTTAAGGCTATGGAGAGGGTGAATATAGATACAGTTACTATCCACGGGGACAAGAAACAGAACGATCGGTCCGGTGTGATGAAAAAGTTCAAGGAGGGCCACTGCCGTATCATGATCGCAACGGACATTAGTGCCCGTGGGATTGATGTGCCTGATGTTGATTACGTAATCAACTATGATCTTCCGGACAAGCCAGAGAATTACGTGCACAGGGTTGGAAGGACCGGGCGCGGCATCAACCTTGGTGAAGCGATCTCATTCTGCAGTAAAGATGAAAAAGAACTTCTTGAGGATATCCAGCAGCTCATCAATAAAGATATTGAAGTCATAAAGCTCTACAAAAAAGATTACGATGAGATCGTCAGCTCACCCGGAAAGGACCTGAGCCTGCAGGAAATGCTCAATGAACATGAGCAATGGGAAGCAAACAGGAAGAAAAGAAAGAAGAAGTCCTCGAAGAAAGCAAAGAAGAAGAAATAATAAATGTTCCATCCTAAAGGCCCTACATTTTTTGAACTTACACATCAATGTTTTTCTTCAACAGAGCGCGGCTACGATCTTCTTGCCCCAAAGTTCGACTTTACACCGTACCGAACACCCGATACAGTTTTAAGCGTTGTTGGTGAACACATTAAGCAATTAGCCTCTATAGATAAGGCCCTGGACATATGCTGCGGCACGGGAGCAGTTATGCAGATGCTCCGGCCGCTGTGCCGTGACCTTGTGGTGGGTATTGACTTTAGCCGGGGAATGCTCGAAGTTGCCAGGCAGAAAAATGAGGCAGCGGAAGGCAGGGCGGGGCTCGATTATATTCGTGGGAATGTGTTTAAAATGCCGTTTGACGCCAAGTTTGACCTGGCTGTCTGCTTGAGTGCACTCGGTCATATTTGTGAAAGGGACATGACAAGGTTTCTTGATCAGGTGGCCGGCATTTTGAAACCGGGTGGGCGTTTTGTCTTTGTTACCTCATATAAACCACCGGTCTGGTCAAAAAATTTCTGGTTCAGTTATGCTTTTAACGCTGCAATAAGTGTACGGAACATGCTATTCCGCCCGCCGTTTATCATGTATTACCTGACATTTATACTGCCGGGAGTGAAGATCCTTCTGGAGAATCACGACTTTGAAGTTGAAATTAAAGAAGCATTCGAGGGAGAACTATCCCACCTGCGTTTAGTTACAGCTACACTTCGGTCAGTGGGGAGCAGAGGGGAAGGTCTTTGATTTTAGTTGAACCACTTAAGAAAGGACTTTCTTGAATTCTTTTTCTGCCTCGGCGGTGCCGATAAGAATCAGTTCTTCGTTCTTCTTTAACTTAACAGTTGGATCAGGATTTATATTAAAAGAATCGCCGGTACGGATCGCAATTACATTACACCCTGTCTTTCTTCTTATATGAGTTTCAGTAAGTGTTTTCCCTGTTAAAGAATCAGGAACATGTGCTTTGAATACATTTAGTCCTTCCGCCAGCATCAGGATTTCATCCGGTTTGAGAATGTTAAGAATTTTATTGACCCCCATGGAAGCATATGACATAACAATGTCAGCACCTACCGAATAGAGCTTACTGATATTGCGGTCTCGTGTGGCCCTGCTGATAATCTGTATATTGGGTCGCAACTGCCTGCAGTAAATAGTCAGGTAAATATTAATGTCATCATTGTGCGTAGTGATAAGCACAGAGGGAGATTCTGCAGAAATGCCGGCCCGTTCCAGTGCATGAATATCGGCTGCATCTCCCAGAATATATTTGTTATTGTCTTTTATGGAATGCCTGTTTTTTTCCACAACACGATAATCAAGTCCAAGTTCTTCTAACGTGTCAGCGGCGGCCTGACCCACGCGGCCGCCTCCCAATATCACAACAGGAGCTTCAAAGGTCCTGGAACTGGCGACAAAATCATCGTACTTTTTGAAATGCTCTTCAGATCCTGCAAGCAGAAGGGTAGAGTTAGAATGAATAACGGTCTGTGGTCTTGGAATCTCAAATTTCCCCCTCTGCCATATTCCAACTACTGTTACACCTGTTTTCTCACGAAGCCCGCTCTTTATGAGTTCCTTTCCTTCATAAGGTGTATTGGCTGCATAGGCTTCAGCGATAAGGACACCGCCGAGAGCGCCGACTATATTGGACTGTGTAGACATTCCGAGAGCATGATGCGCCATCGTAACACCCAGCATACTGGTAAATTGAAAGACGTGCGTTGCTCCGGCAAGTTCAAGGATATCAATCGAATCGTATGCATCTGCAATGGTACTAATGGGAACCGATTCAGAGACTTCCCGTACCGTGGCAATAATGTTTGTATTAAGCATGTCATCATTATTCACAAAAACGAGGGCGGCCTTTTCTACTCTCAGCTTCCTGTATGTTTCAGGCGTATCAAGTTCTCCGATAACAACCTTTATATTCATGTCCATAAGCTCTGCTGCAGCCTGCGTATCCTGCACGGCAACTGCATAATTGAGACCGTATTGGTTCAGTTTTTTTATGAGGCTCATGGCAATAGGCTCATAATTCGTAATAATTATATGGTTCTCCATGCCTTCGGGCAGTTCACGCGGGGTACGTGACTGGGCCTGAGACTCCAGCCAGGGTGCATAAAAAAAGCGAATAATGGTAAAGGGGAGCATGATCATCAGGAAAACGATACCCGATAAGAGAACAATCATCGAAAAGACGCGGCCCGGATCGCTTACAAATGTAATATCACCGAAACCGAGTGTTGACATTACAGTCAATGTCCAGTAAAAGCCCGTTATCCACGAAAACTGTCTCCCTTCATACTCCATAATAAAATGGAAAAGGATACTGTAGACCATTATGGTTAGCGCAATAACAGCCAGGAACTTGCTAAGGTTCCGTAGATTTTTTTTCATTGTCCTATTCTGGAAAAAGTAAGTCAGCTGGGAAGATAAAAATTTCATCTTTAGGGTCCTGTACAATCAATTATGATACAAAATTCAATCAGAATTACCTAACTCTACATAATGTAAATATACCAATTCACTAATATTGATGAAATGACTAAACTTGCTTTATCATTTTTCGTATCTTATTAATATGAGTTTTTTCATCAGCAACTACTTTTGCAACAGGTGTTTCATCATCACAAGACAATAGTTTAGCAATTAATTGGTTTGTGTAGATTTCTACCATTGATTCCTCAAGTTTAAGAGCCATTATTAGAGTATCTTTCACGGAGTTTGAATGATCACAGAGTTTTTCAGTTGCTTTATCAGCCGACTTGATGGTCTTCTTTATAATATCCATTGAAGGTGGAAAATCTAATTTTTCCATTTCAGTAATTAATTCAAGAGATTTAACATCATTTAAAAATGCTATGTGATCTCTCTCATCATTAAGTAAACTTCCCCAAAATTCTTTTTTGTCAGGGAATAGTTCCATTAGCTTGCTGTAAATAGATGCAACAGAATTTTCTACCTTGATGCAGCCATCAATAAAGTCTTTTTGTTCCATTAGTGCCCCCCTTTTTTTTGTGCTGCAAGTCTAAACTTTTATTTCTGATATGCTCCATTTCCTGCCCTCTGTTTTATCTAATTCAAGTAAAGCCGAACCAGCAAATATCGAATTTCCTTTCTATCTTCGGAAACATTATCATATTTTATTAATATTTTCACTTTCTTAAAACATCTTTCTGCTGCTGAGAGACAAATATTTGCCTGATAAAATTTTCGCGCAGCTCTGGATCATCATGAACTGATTCCTATTTTAATTTTGTCTTACATCAAAGGCCGATTTCCCATGTCCCTGAAGATTCCTCGGACACCGCACTTTTTATCTTCAGGTTATACCACGCAGTCATTGAGCGCATGTTGAATCTCGGTAAACTTAAATCTGAAACCCTTTTCAAGAAGCCGTTCCGGAACCACTTCCTGTCCGCTTGAAAGCATCTCTGCCCCTTCACCGTACCGCATACGAAGAACAAATTTCGGAATCCGTAACAGCGTTGGTCTTCCTAGAGCTTTTCCGAGCGCCTCGGTAAGCCCCTTATTGGTAGTCGAATTCGGTGATGTAAGATTATATATGCCACGATACGTATCATCCTCAATTGCTGCTTCGTATACATGAGTCAGATCATTCATATGTATCCATGAAAATGGCTGCGATCCGTCACCGATCGTCCCGCCAAGACCTAACTTAAATGACGTGATCATCTGCTGAAGAGCTCCGCCGCCTCTTCCAAGGACAATACCAAAACGGAAAATAATAGTCCGTATGCCGATTTTTTCGGCCTCAAGCGCTTCCCGTTCCCAGTCCTGTGCCATATGACCGAGAAATCCTCTGTCCTTCCTGTGTTTTTTTTCTGTGTGCGGCCCTCCTGAAGCATAATAACCGACTGCAGACGCAGAGATTAATAATTTTGGTTTTTTGTCCAATTTTGAACATGCCCTTACAAGGCCTTTAGAAATATTAATCCGGCTCTCGTACATTATTTTTTTGTACTCTTCGGTCCACCGTCTGATCACAGGAGCTCCGGCAAGGTTCACGATAATATCCGCATCTTTCATTTTTTCTGCAAGTTGATCAACGCCCGATTTGAAATCATTTCTTCCAAGCAACACAATGCTCCATTTATTCTTCTCAAAGGAACGATTCAGATTAGACCCTACAAAACCTGTTGAGCCGCTCATCGCAATCGTATGTTTAGCATTATTTTTTTTCATGGTTCTATCCCTCACCACACATGAATATTTTTACATTAATAATACAAAATTTATCTACCCCATATTATTCACTCGGCTTTGATTTAAGTTATTTGTGAATAATGCAGGCTAATCTGGATATTGTGTTTTAAATTGAAGCGTTTCTTAAGATTGTGGGGGGCAAGAGGTACTTAACGTATCAGGGGTCTTATCTTTCTTATGTGCAGGGAGCAGCATAAAATCATCCCGGCATGCATCGGGCCTGATAGACTCCAGGTCAAATACTCCGATTTTCTTCTCAAGTCTCCTCGCAAAATGCGACATGGAAAAGGAAACAAGCCAGAATCCTATTCCCATACTGATATACGCAGCATACATTTTGTCCGGCTGCCTCTGACTGATAATGATGCCAGCCTGGGTCAACTCTATAACACCAATGATATAAGTAACCGAAGTATCCTTAAACAGGGAAACAAAGAAACTCACAAAAGATGGTACCATTATTCTGAAAGCCTGAGGCAATATTACATGTCTCATAGACTGGTATCTTGACATACCGGTTGATAACGCGGCTTCCATCTGCCCTTTGGGAATCGCCATTACGCCGGCCCTTACAATCTCTGCTTCATATGCTGACGCATACACACTGAGGGCTATAACAGCGCTCCAGAAAATAGTTATCCCACTGCCAAATATATAAGGGAGAAAGAAATAAAACCAGAAGATAAGCATTATAAGCGGCGTTGATCGTATTAACTCTACATATGCAAAACACGGGAATTTTACATACATTCTGCATGAAAGTCTGCTGTAACCTACAATTGCTCCAACAACAAAACTAAAAACTATTGCAAGAAAGGCCATTATAATATTCAGAAAAAGACCACCCATCTCTCCTCTGGGGAATGGTCCGAAAAGGTAAAAATTCCAGTTGGCTAATTGATCAAGTAGCTGCATGATATTAACTATGCCTCTGAAGCGCTTATGCCTGACACATCAATCTTTAATACTTTTTCGAGTATGATGATAACTGCAATCATTGCACTTGCCAGGGCAATATAAAACAGAGTTGCTATAGTGGTTGCTTCGATACCGCGAAAGGTAAGAGACTCGATATTTTGCGTTGCCCATGTAAGTTCAGGCGCTGTTATCGCCATGCATAAAGACGTATTTTTAAAATTATGAACCATTCTTGTTCCAAGCGGAGGAAGTGCAGCCCTGTACATCTGGGGAAGTAGAACATGAAAATATTGCTGCACTCGGCCCAGTCCTGTAGATATTGCAGCTTCCCTCTGGCCATGAGGTATAGCAAGCCTGCCGCTTCGTAAAATGTCAGAAACGTACGAAGCATTGTCAACGGTCAGTCCAAGGATACCCGCAACCACCGGATAATATGTATAAGTATTCAATTTATCTCCTATCCATGATGGGAGTAATTCCGGGAAAATAAAATAGAAAAATAATATCCAGAACAATCCGGGAACATTACGGAAAATCTCAACATAAAGTGTTCCCAGCATCCTAACTATCTTTATTCTGGAAATCCTCATTATCGAAATCGCCGTGCCAAGCAATAAAGAAGTTATGGAAGTGGAAACAAGCAGAATAATGGTTACCTTGACTCCGGTAATCATCATTCCGAGATAGGGTTCACGGAAGGGGATGCTCCAATCAAATTCGTAATTTAATTCGAAAATTTTAGTCCTCCGCCAATTCTTCGTCAAAAATAGGAACGTGGAATACGCTTCTCATAAACTCTTTTGTACGTTCATGCTGTGGATTTACAAATATATCGGGCGGGGTTCCTATTTCAAGGATTTCTCCATCATTCATAAATACTACTTTATCTGCCACTTTCTGGGCAAAACCTATCTCATGAGTAACGACAACCATTGTCATCCCTTCTTTGGCGAGTGAAGTCATAACATCAAGCACCTCATTAATCAACTCAGGATCCAATGCGGAAGTCGGCTCATCAAAAAGCATGATTTTAGGTTCCATGGCAAGACTCCTCGCTATAGCAACCCGCTGTTGCTCCCCGCCTGACAACTGTGCAGGAAATGCGTCACACCTATGAGAAAGTCCGACTTTTTCCAGGAGTTTGAGCGCCCTTGCTTCTGCTTTCGATTTACTCAATCCCCTCACCTTGCGTGGAGCAAGAGTAATATTCTTAAGAGCAGTCTTGTGAGGATAGAGGTTGAAATGCTGAAATACCATGCCTATTTCAGCCCTTAGGGCAGTCAGGTCAGTTTTAGGGTCAGAAAGATACTTGCCATCAACGATTATCTCTCCATCGTCTATTGGTTCAAGTTTATTTATTGTTCTGAGAAGTGTGCTTTTTCCAGCCCCGCTTGGTCCGCATATAACAACGACCTCGCCTTTTGTAATCCCTAAATTGACATTTTTTAATACATGGATGGCACCAAACCACTTGTTAGCAGCGATAAACTTGATCAAATGTATGTTCCTTAAGTAATAAACAAGGAGATATTTGCGAGTAGATGCAACTATTATTATTTCAAATAATTAAAGCCTTTGTCAAATAAAGGAATAAGCAATGCTTATTACATATATTATATATGTTATAGAGTGTCCTATAGATTTATAAATTCAGATTTTTTGTTTTCAGTATCAAATATTATAATTGTCGCATTCCCGCCGAATCCGTGCACTGTTCCTGGATTGAGAACCAGAGTATTGCCGATCTTAACATCTTCACGCTCATGTGTATGTCCATAAATCACTACATCATATTTACCGCATTCTATCAAAGCATCTTTCAGCTGCGGTTCGGTGCCATGATAACAGGCAAATTTCATCCCATCGATAACACAATCATAAAATTCGCCTTTAATTTCCCCTCCGATTTCCCTGAACGCATCGATCATTCTAAATTTGTCTCCGTCATTATTTCCAAAAATCGCTATAAATTTCATGCCTTTCATAGCTCTGACCGAATTGGGATTGACAAAGTCACCGAGGTGGAAAATCAAATCAACTTCTCTTATTTTAAATATCTGTATGCTCTTTTTTACATTTTCGATATGATCGTGAGAATCTGACATTATTCCTATTTTCATAGACTGTCTCCTTTAGCCCATATTATTCACCCGGCAAAGCAGGTATCCAAAAAAAACGTTTTGGGAGCGGCCTTTGCTGATATGGTTTCTGATACACTGTAAATATTAATGAGTTATATGAATCTGTTTCATTTAATTGCTTGATGCCGTATTCAAACCGTTTTTTTTGGATACCTGCTTTGATTCAAGTTATTTATGGATAATGCAGGTTAGCTATCTCGGATGATTGCAATGTAAACCTGTAAATCAGGAACGCTTCCATATAAGTCTGTTCACGCGCTACCAAGTTACTATTCCATCCTGATAGGCGTGATAATTCCAGAACTTTTTCGGGATTCGCAATAGAAGAATAGAGCATTTGGACATATCCGTCCGGTGTAAGGTAATCTCCTGCTTCCCTGAAAAATCTGCTGACCAATTCCTTATCTGAGTCAAAAAGGGCATGATCAAAATAAGTTTTTGGCTTACCCTCCATATATGGCGGGGTAAACAGTATAACATCAAATCTTTGAGTTCCTTTTAATGGGGAAAAGAGGTCCCCTTCCAGAACCGACACAACTTTATCCAGTCCGTTAGCCTTAACATTATCTTTAGCATACTGAACAGCCTCAGGATTAATGTCTATTGCAATAACTTTTGATGCTGTCAAGCCAACTGTTATCGCCTGAATACCCGACCCTGTCCCCATATCAAGCACAATATCCCCTGGCTTCACGTTAATATGTTTTGCCATAAATTTACTCGTATAATAATATTTCGGATTAAATACATTCTCCGAAATTAAGTATGATCTTGAATGAACGCACATTTTATGAGGGCCATATTTCTGAACCTTTTTTATGAGCCATACTGCTAAAGACTGTCTCAGGTTTAGAAACATCTTGATTCAGATTAGAACTTGTAAACAACCATTCCTGTCAGAAGTTTAGGATAAAAGTACGTTGATTTAGGGGGCATTCTGTGCCCGGCAAGGGCAACTTCTTTTACATCATGTATCTTGGTGGGCTTCAGGAAAAAGACAGCCTCGAATGAGCTTTTTTTAGCCCGCTCCACAGCAACTCCGGCATCCATTTCATACTCATAACGCTCTACATTTAACAACTCTTCGAATATTAGTTTGTGAATAACAGACACATCCAGATTCTTCAGACAATCAGGCATGTCCATATCAATGTCTGTATCACGAAAAGATACTGTGTAATAAGTGTTCTCGTTTGTAAGGAACATCCCGAATGAATCCGCAGAATTCCTCATGGTTTCTAACATGCGCTGTCTTGACTCTTCATCTGACATACCATCTGATGTTATTTTCTGAATGGTAAAGTGTTTATTCAGTATATTCTTAATTTTAATATCCGAATCTACTTCGATGATTCGATGGGTAGGCAGAAGAGTCAACCATTCATCTTCCATATTGGACAGAAACATAAGCACATAGTCATATGGTTCCTCCCCGCTCTTAATCCCGCCTTCCGCGTCCATTTCTTTCTTGAAATCAAGTGCTGTTTCATAGCGATGGTGCCCATCAGCGATGAAGACATCTTTATCCGCCATTTCATTCTTGATAGCTTCGATCTCATCAGCATTCTTTATGCGCCAGAGCCTGTGAACAAACCCGTCTCCGTTTTCTGCTTTGATAAAAGGATCTTCTCTTACAGTTTTCTCCAGGATAGAAGACGCACTTTTTTCCTGGCTGCTGTAAAGGGCAAA
>Ga0255052_10002158_pt1 | contig 14381 bp, 8 predicted proteins | sample JV7_2_21_MG_FD_188632 | JGI IMG/M metagenome (GOLD analysis project Ga0255052, IMG submission 188632) | Seawater microbial communities from Jervis Inlet, British Columbia, Canada - JV7_2_21 | ecosystem: Environmental > Aquatic > Marine > Inlet | place: Canada: British Columbia | collected...
AAGGCCTGTCTCCAGGCTGCTGCCTCGTGCGCCCGGTCCGCGAAAACCAGTCCAATCTCCTGCTACTCGGCTGTTAATCCCCAATGAAAGTGCCATTATTATAAACGTTATCGAGTGCTTGATCATATTTGACCTGTCCCACCCAAGAATTCGAACTTGCTTACTTTCAACAACTTATATAAACCCCTGAATAACGATTGAGGATTAATTCTACAGGACTGTTCGGGAGGAAGCAACCTTAGAAATCCTTGCCAAGCTCATCTTTGAGATAAAACCAGCATTTGTACAACCTACTCCGCAGAGATTGGCAATTTTGCTCGCCATTGATCGGCCGGCTCCGGTTTCTTGGAGTCATCGTATAGGTCAATCAGGTCGTTCCATGCCTGCACGGTGTGTGGGTGCCTGTCTCCGAGCTTCTTGCGCATGCCCTGCAGGGCTGCCAGCAGCAGAGGCTCGGCCCGATCGTACTGGGTCCGGTTAACGTACAGCGCGGCCAGTTCATGCCTGGATTTCAGCGTGTCGGGATGGTCCGGGCCGAGTTTGACGGACCGGCCTTCCAATGCCGCGGTTAAGAACGTCTCAGCTTCCTCATAGCTTTCCTGTTCCCTGCATAGCACGCCGAACTCATGTTTGGTCTCCAGTGTGTCCGGGTGGTCGTCGCCCCACTTGCCCTGCCTGATCTCCAGTACCTCCTCAAACAATTGTCTGGCTTCCGCGTAACGCTCCTGCTTGGTGCGCAGCACTGCAAGGGCTCCCAGAGTCGCGGGAGGTAGCGATATTTCGCCGTATGAGTTTTGAACGTGTTGGCCCTTTGACAGATCAGTCAGCAATTGTTCTGCCCCCTCGAGGTCACCCTGATCCATACGCAGCATGCCAAGCCTGAACATAGTGGAGAGTGTTGATGAGTGATCCTCGCCAAACAGGTGGCGCTGCAACGCCAAGGTGTTAACACAGAGTTGTTCCGCCTCTGAATACCTGCCTTGTTTTCTATAGAGATTGGCCAGCCTGGAACTATAAGACAAGGTCCAGCGATCTTCCGGGCCCGATTTCCGTTGCGCAACATTCAGTGCTTCGCGCAAAAGCTGCTCGGCTTCTCCGTACCGCCCCTGGTAGCCTACAATCATCCCCAGATTGAGACTGACAAAGAGATGAAAATGCTTATCCCCATGCACACGGGCATTGAGATTCTGTGCCTTGCGAAGTATGGTTTCTCCTGCTTGATATTTACCCTGACGTGCGCAGAGATGGCCGAGACTATTCATATTATCTATTGCCAAAAAATGTCCCGGGCCATGAACTCTCTGTGCAATTTGCAGTTGTTCGGACCAGACCCGCTCCGCATCGTCAATCCGATCCAGGTCCAGGTAAACCCAACCCGTGCGGTTTCTTGTCCGTATCGTGGCGTCATCCTCCGGGCCGAGTTTCTCCAGGTAAACCTGATAGGCGCGCTCGAGGTGTTGCAGGGCTTGTTCCGGCTTAAGAAACTCGCGGTAGGTCCAGCCCAGCGTGCGACGGATCCGGGCTTCAATCAGGGGTTGGTCCTTGAACTTGTCCTTCAGGCTTTCAGTCGCGACATCGAAAACATAGCTAAGGTCTGATTGCCGAGCATCGTAATAGCTGACACTTTCAAAAACATCTCTTATGAGAAAATCGGCAATCGCCTGTGCTTCGGCCAGATTTCGTTCAGCCCTGAGGGCAAAGAGGGTCGAGGCCACAATACCGGCTATCAGAACCACCAGCACCGTCACCACAGCGGCCACCCATCGGGCGCGTCTTCGTATGAATTTCTTCAGGTGGTAAACCGTTCCGGGTGAGCCGGCTATCAAGGCGGCGCCTTGCAGGTAATTCTCGACATCGTCGGCCAATTCCGCCGCCGACTGATAGCGTTCCGCGCGCTGCTTGCGCATGGCCTTGAGGGGAATCCACTCCAACTCCCGGTGCAGGTGTCTTGCCAGGGCAGCCACTTCGGTCTGTCGATTCCTGGCAATCCTGATCGCCTCGTCGCCTAATCTTGTCAGTCGGGTGCTCGGCGTCTGGGGTTCGGTCTCTCTAATCACGCGGCAGATGTGACTGATGCCGTCCTTGCGCAGGTCCTCGGATGTAAAGGGCAAGGCGCCGACCAATAACTCATAGAGCAGCACGCCCAGCGCGTAGACATCTGAACGGGTATCCACGTCCTCGCTTGCCAGATCCGCCTGTTCCGGGCTCATGTACTCCGGTGTGCCGAACAACTGGCCCTGCTCGGTGAAGACGGTTCGTTCCGTGAGGGGTTGGGCAATGGCCTTGGCCACGCCGAAATCTATGATCTTTGGCACAAAATGACCATCCTGCTCCGACACCATGATATTCGAAGGCTTTATATCACGGTGTATGATCCCTTTCTGGTGTGCGTGATGCACGGCGTGACAGACCTGACCAAAGAGCCTGAGCCTGGCTTTGATCGGCAGCTTGTGCTGATCACAATAGTCGGTGATTGGAGGACCATTGATGTATTCCATCACGAAATAGGGCCGACCTAGTTCGGTTGTCCCGGCATCCAGAACCTGAGCGATGTTTGAATGGGCAAGCAGCGCCAGGACCTGACGTTCGGCCTCGAAGCGGCTCACGACTTTCTTGGAATCCATCCCCGGTTTGATGACCTTCAGAGCCACCTGGCGACGGATCGGGTGGATCTGCTCGGCCAGATACACGATCCCCATCCCGCCTTCACCCAGAACCTCAAGCAGCTTGTAGGATCCCACCCAACTGCCGGGTTGCTCGATCAGTGCGTCCATTGACGAGGCATGATCGGATTTTTCGTCGCCCAATGACAGCAATTCCTTCAGTTGTTCCCGTTCGATACCGAAAATGGAGTCTTCTTCCATGAGATCACGTCAAAATATAGTTTCAAAAACAGAAAGCCCTATATACTAATACGGGAAATTTCTGCTATTCTGCGCATTTTCTAAAGAATGAATCGTCTGATCTGCTCAAATTCTTCCATCGCATCGTCATCGGACATCACAGAATTGCGAATGTGCTGTTTCAGCTCGGTTTGGAAGATCCGTTTGACGGTAGTGCACATGTTGGAGGCCTTGACGATCTCTGCAATGCCGTATCTTTCGCAGATCTCCTTCATTGGGGGCGCATCGGTTCGGTTTAGAATAGGGTGCACCAACCGGTCCCTGAACACCTGCCAGTGCAACATAAGCTCACGCTCGCGGCATCTCGTCCGTACTTCCGCCAGAACCTGTTCCAACAAGGCAGAGACCCAGGCATAATGGAAGGTCTCTTCGGGATCCGACTGCATCAGAGACGGCGGCAGTTCAGGCGGATCGAATTGGTCCAAAGAAACAAGCCTCTCCCTGGGTATGCGTTTCTGGGCGTTTTCTTCCTGGCGCACATCGATCAGATAGCGATTCAAGGCCACCAGAAGAAAGGATCGAAACCGGCCTTTGGACTGATCGGCTTTCTGAATCAGACCGCGTCCGAGTACGACTTCGTGCAAGAATCCCTGAGTCAGATCCTTGGCCTGTTCATTGTCATAGCCCTTGCGCCGCAGATAGCAATATACCGGTTTCCAGTACTTGCTGAGTAATAACCCGATCAGCGCGCGCTTGCCTTCCTCTTTGGACTGTGCCTGGTCGATCAAGGACCAATGCGTGGTCAGGAACGCTTCTCCCACACCACCCATACTGGTTTGATCACGGTTCTTCATCGATACATTCTCGGATCATCTCTTCCATAGCGGGGACTCAACCTACCCGCCAACACCTTACGCATGAGTATAGGCCAACGGTTTGGGTCATTCAAGTACAAAGGAAGATAGCCCATTCGACACAAAATCCCGCAGCTTGTACCGGAAATAAAATTTTCATGAAATCCAAGATTCTTCGCAATGTGGGCTTTTTCTCCCGTAATTACTGGTAGATGCATCTAGTTTCCTTGTCCATGAACCAAGTAAGAAACGATTTCTAAAACAGTTTCGTCACCCTATACAAGAAAGGAAGGTGTTCGATGCGATAGCTCCTCCAATTCCACTCATCGGTAAACGGACGCATTACGTGAGTCATTGATGATCAAAGATCGGACGTGTGGAAGGAAACCATTTGAATCCTACATCCACCAAATGCTTTTTAGAAAGGATATTTCTCATGAAGTCACAAGAAACAACAAAAATCAACCGACAGAAAAGTCACACAATCCAACTCTTGAACAGGTCTCTTCTGGCGATTCTGCTCAGTGCCGCCTGTGTCACGCCGTTGATGGCGCACGATGTAAAAACTGTGACACTTCCCGCGGATTCAATCGATGGGTTGGCGGCCGCCATAGCGGAAGCCGGGCCGGGCGGCAAGGTTATTATTGCAGACGGTTTGCATCAGGAATCCGGGACTGTGCTGATCAATAATCCCGTCTCAATCATCGGTGAACCGAATGCGGTCATTGAAACTGCGACAACAGCGATGGAGCCAAATAGTTCGCCTCCCTTTGCCATCACACCTGCTTTACACATCCAGGGGACGCATGATGTCGCGGTAGAGCGGATCTGGTTTCGATCACCTCCTGAATCTTCAAGTTCTACGGCCATCGTGATTGAAGATTCACCCAGGGTTGCCATACGAAACAACAGGATTACGGGCCTCGACTTCGGGATCTTTGTCGAGCGGGGTGATCATGCCGAGATTGAAGGCAACCGCATTGAGAAGATTGACAAGCATGGCATTGTTGTCATAAACGGCCAACATGCCCGAATTCTGGGAAATATCATCACGGAGACCGGTGCATTCGGTATTTGGGCTTGCGATTACAATGGTGAATGCAAGTTCAATTCTATGTCACAAACCTTTATTGGATTGATTCTCTGCCGTGTCGGCGAAGACTCCTTTGAAATGGCCGGTGAGAAGATGGATGGCGCCTACGATTCTGCGAATGGCTGGCTGGTAGCACATAATGAAGCCAATGACAATTTTCTCGGATTTGCCGTTGATGAACGCGCGTACAACAACTATCTGATTGGAAATGCCGCTTCCGGCAACGAGTTGTATGACGTCGATTTCGTGTTCAACACACATGACAATATCCTGGTTCAAGGTCCGTTCAGCGGCCCTCTGTTGATCCATGTCTGCGGCGACAACAATCAGGTCAAGGGAAGCAACGTTACCTTCTCGGAAGATTCATGCGATCCCCCCAACTAACGGTTTGAGTATCAATCGGAGCGGTTCTATTGCTCACCACAAAAAAGGAAGGTGTTCCATGCAATAGTCCTTTTAAGTCTGCCCATTATGTGAGTCATTGACGATCAAGAATCAGATATGTGCAAGAAAACCTTCAGAAAGGATGTTTTTATGAATTCACAAAAGACAATTAGAATCGAACAAGGCAGAAGCCTCACCCTCGCATTCGTACGCTGGTCTCTGCTGGCGCTTCTGTTCAGTGCCGCCTGTGTCACACGATTAATGGCACAGGAGATAAAGACAGTCACACCTCCTGCTGAACACGTCCGGGGGGCGCATGATGTTGCGGTACCCACTGAAACGGTTACGCTTTATGACAATATGATGTTACCCTTCCTCCCGGACCGTGGGGCCGGGCCGGACGCCAGCGACGAACCGATCGCTCAACCCTTCCTGACCGGCGAGTACGACAATGTCTCGGCCGTTGATATCGACATGAACGGACGCCGCGGTTCCGCCACGGGCGAGTTAAGTGTCGAGATTTGGGACGACAACGGATCAGGCATCCCGGGAAAACTCGTTGGCGTATTGGGCGTACTCGATATGGCCTCACTGAGAAACCAGTGGACGCATTATATGTTTGATAATCCGGTGACAGGACTGAGGCCACACACCAAGTACTTCGTTCTCCTTGACTTTTCCGCTGGGAGCCATTTGGTTGAGGTGGCAACCTATGAATCGGCATTGGGGAGCAAAGGGGCCGATCTCTTGCTGGCTAAGTTCAGGCCAGGCAACACCTGGCAACCCATGAACAACTTTTTTTCAGGTAATTTCTTTTCCTATATGCAGATGACTGTTCTGTCGGCCCCAACTACTACTATCGACTTCAACGGCGACGGAATCGTCGACAGTGCAGACGTGTCTCTGATGATCGAGCACTGGCACACAGACAACGCACTTTATGATATTGCCCCAGCACCTTTGGGAGACAGCTTCGTCGATGTCCAGGACCTGGTCTTCCTTTCTGAGCATTTATTTGAGGAAATAGACGATCCTTCGCTCGTGGCACATTGGGCACTGGATGAAGCAGAAGGCGATATCGCCCAGGACAGTGCCGGCGACAACTTCGGATTTGTCTTTGGCGGCCCTGTTTGGCAGCCTGCCGGCGGACAAGTCAGTGGTGCGCTTCAGTTCGATGGGATAGACGATGTTGTTGTTGCCGGCCCCACTCTGCGTCCGTCAGGTGCACCGTTCAGCGTTCTCGCCTGGATCAAAGGCGGCGCTGCGGGACAAGCCGTCGTATCTGTGCCAAGTGGCGTGAATTGGCTGGGAACAGATCCGTTGAACGGTTTTCTGATAACGGAGCTTACACAATCCGGCCGGGGCGCCGCTCCCTTGCTGTCCGAGACTGACATTACCGATGGCCAATGGCACCGAATAGGTTTCGTGTGGGACGGTTCGAACAGAACGCTCTACGTCGATGGTGTTGCAGTGGCTCAAGACACGCAGAATAGTCTGAATAGCCCATCAAACGGCCTGTACATCGGCGCCGGCAAATACATGGTGCCCGGAACCTACTTCTCCGGCATGATAGACGACGTTCGCATCTACAACCGGGCAGTGAAACCGTAGGCTTCGCCGGTTGTTGGTTATTGGTTGTTGGTAAAAGACTAGCAACCAGAAACCAGAAACTAACAACTAAAAGATGATCGGGCGGTTAAGTCATAGATTCAGTTTTAGGTGTTAGGTTTTGTGTTTTATGTTATTGAATCTCAGTAAGCCACATAACCCTTAACACTTAGAACTGAGAAAAGGGACAAGCTCAAGGGCCGGCGGTCTGAAACACTGCCGGCCCTTTCCATTCACAACGCTGCTCCCATGACGCGAAGCTTTAAGAATAGCGTTTCTTGTGCATTCCTTAGCCACTGATTCTTCAAGAGAGCTCAATAATCAATAGTCAATATCGAAGATCCCGATCCATAGGGAATCAATTGCATGGGCCACAGAGGGCGCCGAGAGCGCAGAGAAACGGCCGATTCTCGCCGTCATTGTGTTTAGGAGAAGCGATTTGGACGAGTACACTTGCGTAAACGCTCTGGCTACTGTATGATAGGTACACGTGAGTCAATCCTGCTGGTGCACCAGCGAAGGATGGCCTACGAGGAACTGGCGTACTGGATGGTTAAGCGATGGATTTATCGCTACTGAGCGAACTTCATAAGCGGTTACAGTGGCCCAAGCCAGAGCACGTTGTTCAGCCACCTGGTGCAGGTCCCGCTGTCTATTCCCGTCTGGCCGATCTTAAAATAGAAAAACCACTTGCTCGCAAACTTGGCAACGACCAAGTGCGTGTGAATGTTCTTGCAGGGAATCCGCTCGATGATAGCACCGATGCTCCCATTGCATTATTCTGTGAATTCACCAAAGCGCTGACGCCAGAAGATCTGAATGAGACGCGAAGGTTAGCCTGGAACTTCTGCCGTTCTCCAATACTCATCACGATGGAACCGCACCTTATACGTGTCTGGAGTTGTTATGAGATACCGGACGCGAAATCTGGCAAGTTCCCCACAGAACCCATTGTTACCGAAGGTGACCGTGTGTCGCTCAATCTCGATTCTCTCGTCGATACACTCCATTGGATGTATCTTGCCTCGGGACAGTTTCTTGTACGCCATCGTGATCGTTTTGACCGAAACCAAAGGGCGGATACAACGCTCCTTAAGAATCTTCAATATGTACGGGAGCAGTTGACGTCCGAACTTCCTGAAGATATCGCTCATGATTTGCTTGCTCGCATAATTTTTGTTCAGTTTCTTTTCCATCGGACGGATAGCCAAGGAAACGCCGCACTCAATGCAAGAAAGTTGCTCGCGCTGCACCAAGAAGGTGTCCTGTCCAAGCATTATGAGGATTTGCCCTCCATTCTTCGGCATAAGTCCGACACTTTTAGTCTGTTCAAGTGGCTGAACCCACGCTTTAACGGCGATCTCTTTCCCAGCATCTATGCAAGGGAACTCGAGCATGTGAAGAAATCACATATGACGCTCCTGGCGAAATTCATAAGTGGAGAATTGCAGATGAATAAGGGCCAACAGTTGCTCTGGCCCTATTATTCCTTTGACACAATTCCGCTTGAATTCATCAGTAGCATTTACGAGGAGTTCGTCACCAAGCGGAAGGATGGCGACTCGGGCATCGGCGAACACTACACGCGACCATTCCTCGTTGATTTCATGCTTGACAAAGTCCTCCCGTGGAGCGGCAAAGAGTACGACTTGAAAATCTTGGACCCCTGCTGTGGCTCATCTGTTTTTCTTGTGAAAACATTCCAACGCCTCGTACATCGATGGCGAAACGCAAATCCTGGAAAAGAACCACCTGCTGCCTTCCTACGAAAACTACTTGAAGAGAACATCTTCGGAGTCGATATTGAACCAAACGCAATACGTGTTTCTTCCCTCAGCCTCTACCTCGCCATGTGCGACGAGATCGACCCAAAATACTATTGGAGCCAGGTTCGTTTCCCCTCCCTCCACAAAGTCAGACTGCGAACTGCCGATTTCTTTAGAGAGGATGTAGAAGGAATTTGTGTGGAGGATAAACAGACTGAAGAACACCAATACGACCGGATCATCGGGAATGCGCCTTGGGGTAAGCAAAGCCTGACGGATGTGGCGAAGGAATGGGCGAAAAAGAACGGCTGGAGCCAAGTCGGGAATCAGTCCGGCACGCTCTTCCTGGCAAAAGCAGCTAAGCTGTGCAAATCGACTGGACAAATCTGTATGATCCAGCCGGCGAGTTCCTTATTATTCAATGTTAGCCCAACAGCTCTGGAGTTCCGGAAAAGATTGTTCGCAGACTATAAAGTGGACGAAATCGTCAATCTTGCGGCCCTTCGATTCCTGAATATTTTTCCTACTGCTGTCGGACCTGCATGTATCATAAATATGCGACCAGGGCAGCCAAATGGGGAACCAATTGCCTATTGGTCTCCCAAACAGACGCGCACTGACGAAGAGCAGCACCGCATTGTCATCGACGCACAAGACCTGAATTGGGTTTGGCCTGAAGAAGCTGCTGCCGATCCTGCGGTCTGGCCAGCCCTTATGTGGGGCGGGCGGAGGGACTTGGAACTTGCAAGACGGATCATTCAAGCAGATGACAAAATCGAATATGAACCCAAGACAGGCTTGTTCGGAGGAAAGGGCTCTTATCCAGACTTTGTTGGCTTGAAAATACTGAAAGACAGTGCCCTTTTCGCCAAATGTCCCGTAGTGACAAATACGGAAGTTTTTCCTGTGAATGAGGATGAATGCTTTGGGCGCGGCAGGGAATTGTCAACCTACAAGCTTCCACTGGTTGTACTGAAGGCCACATGGAAAAGCACTACCGGCCGATTTAAGGCAATCGTGGTGAAGTCTGGAAGAGACGATTATTTGCTTTATTCAAAATCATTCAGCGGGATGCATACGGCGGATGAGAACATCCTAGCAAGTGCTACCCTAGCGTATAACAGCATGCTTTCAGTATATTTCTTCTTTCTAACATCTGGAAGATTAGCGAGCTATCGACCATCTCTTAGAAATGAGGACATCAAGACATTGCCTGTTGTCTTGTCTCCTGACCTGTCACTCGACCAGTTGTCCAATCTTTCCGAAGCGGAGGCAGACGAGAAGATCTTCGATCTTTACAACCTGAATCCAACTGAGCGAGTGCTTGTTTCCAATTTTGTCGACATCACTTTGCCGGATTTCAAGAATGCCCGCAATGCACTGGCCAGGCAACCTGTCAGCATCTTGCGCCAAGAAAACGAAGATGCATTGCATGAATACTGCGAGTGGTTTCTTGATGTTCTGAAAGCAGGATTTGGACAGGACAAGTCTATCTGTGCCACCATCTTCACTTCTGCCTCGGGTACAAACCTTCCATTTTGTATTGTCGCAATTCATCTGGACTGGTCGAAGCAGGACCCGATCTCTTATGAGTGTCTTCGGAAAGAAGAACTATTGCTCAAAATTGCAGATTTGGATCTTGCGTGCCAGAAGCAAAGCAATGGCGCAGTTTATTACAGGAGGGTATGTAGAGTCTACTGGAATACCGAAGTCACCGATCACGGAGTAAAACGCAACATTCCGACGGTCTTTCTGATCAAACCGAATCAGGTTCGCTACTGGACCCCATCAGTTGCATTGCGGGATGCCGATGACGTAGCGTCCGACCTTCTTCACTGGTCACAGTTAGGGGACCCGGAGAAGGAGCCACTGGCTCATGCGTAGTCGGCTCACTCCCATACAGGCTAATTATCCCGTCCCCAAGGATTTTGTCAGCCTGGCGAAACGTTGGCATCCGGATGCTATCGACATTCTGCTCGGTTACGTCTGGCAAGGTTTTGACAAGCTCGCAGCCGAAGAGTTCGATGTGAGCAAAACCGAGCAGAACCTGGAGGACGATATAACGTATGCAATCTACTGCCGAATTCATGATACAATGCCACCGTTTGCACCTTACCAGGTAGTTCACCAACCACCTGAACGCGAACGCAAGAAACTATTGGGACAAGCACCAAGCTCTGATCTTGGGTTTCGTCTACGGGGAGGTAATATTCGCTCGCATTTCACAATAGAGGCGAAAGTGATTCCAACCGAGCGAGCAGTTTCCAAGTATGTTGACGAGATAAAACGTAACCTTTTGATAGGTAGGTATTCCACGTTTTCAAGCGAAGCAGCCATGCTTGGCTATTTACTTTCTGGCTCTCCCTCTGTTACTTTCGAGGCCATTTCTCAAAGCCTACAATCCTCATTGCATTCCTATCCTGCTTTTAAGCAAAGAAATCACCGTTATTCCGACCACAAACGTCGTGCGAGCAGCGCTCGAATCTGCACGGCTTTTCGTTGCCATCATTTACTCATGTTGTTTCATTGCAGGAAATCAGGGTAGCCAGACATCCGCGGGCATCCATGAGCAAGCGTTTGTCAAGCCTGTCCTTGAAGCGATATAACGAGATGTAACGTTCGCGGGATTTTTTCACGGGAATTTCAAACATCTATCCGGTATTACCTGATCTCATTCCGGCTGGATTCCTGCTCTCCGATCGGGGTCGGGATGTATCACAGGTCTTTGATTCGACGCTATTTCTATACGGCTTGTTATTCTGTCGGGGGCGGAGTATAATCTTGGGGTGGTTTTGGTCAGAGTGGTTTACTGTCTTCAGAGTTTTGGAAAAGAGGCGATTCTATGGGACGAACAAAAGGTGAAGGCTTAAGTCGGCGCGGTTTTCTGCGTGGTGCAGGCGGGATGATCGCGCTTCCGACAATTATATCGGCTACGGCACTGGGGGCCGAAGGCAGGCCCACGGCCAGTGAGCGGATTGTCATGGGGACCATCGGATTCGGCGGACGCGCCAGCGGGGTCATGCCTGCGTTTATGCGCGAGGACGATGTGCAGATGGTCGCGATTTGCGACGTTAAAGGCAATCGGCGCAAACTCGCCCAAGAGACGGTCAACCGGCATTACGGAAATACCGACTGCGATGCCTATATCGACCTGCGGGAGCTGCTCGCGCGAGACGATATCGACGCCGTGCTGATCGCCACGGGCGATTACTGGCATTCGGCGGCGGCTTGCCTGACGGCTCGGGCCGGTAAGGACATGTACTGCGAAAAACCCATGAGCGTGACAATCACCGAAGGCCGCGCGGTAGCCGAGACGATGAAACGGTATCGTAGAATCTTCCAATGTGGAACGCAGCGGCGAAACGTGAGCCAGTTCATGTTTGCGGCGAACCTTGTACATAAGGGCCTGCTCGGTGAGTTGAAGGTCGTTCATGCCGAGAAGGCGCCGAAATGGCACGATACATATGAGACTCTTCTGCCCGCAGAGCCCGAACCGCATCGAGAGGTCCTGGACTGGGATCTGTGGCTCGGACCGGCTGCGTGGAGGCCTTACAATTCCAAGTATGCGTCACGGCAATTCTGGGGCGGTCATCTGGATTTTGCAGGCGGATCGTATACCGAGTGGGGCAGCCACACGGTCGATCTCTGTCAGTGGGCGGCGGGCAAGGACGATACCTCGCCTGTTGTTTACCATCTGGTTGACCAGGACGTCGAGGCCTACTACGAGGACGGGCTCAAGCTTATCCTGCGGGGCAACATAGGACGCGGCTCGTGCGCAGTACGTTTCGAGGGGACCGAGGGTTGGATAGAGGTGGATGATTCAGGGCATATCGAGATCGAGCCGGAATCGCTGCGGTCCAAACGCAAGCTCGGCAAGGGCTATCCTGTGGACGACCATGTTAGGGATTTTCTCAACAGTTTCAAGTCGCGAAGGCAGCCGGCGGCCCCTGCAGAGGGGGCGCACCGCTCGATAACCGCCTGCCATGCCGCAAACATTTGTCGCCGGCTGGGCAGGACCGTGAAATGGGATCCGGCGGCCGAAGAATTCATCGGTGACGAACAGGCCAATCGCCTGGCCTCGAGGGCCTATCGTCAGCCGTGGAGGCTGTAATTGACCTCTTGTGAGAAAGCCATCTGCGCGGACCGGCAAGATAAGGAGAATAGAATGAGTCATAACCGGTTGATTTTCGGTTTACTGATATTGGGTTGTATTATTGTGACAAGTACATCGCGGGCGGATACTGGGACGGTCGATACCGAGATAGCCGCTGCGGCCAAGACAGGTCCCGCAGGACTGAAAGAACTCGAGCTGCGCGCGATAGCGACGATAAAGGGCGGCGCGCCGAGAATGGAAAAGGACCATGCATGCCGAATACTGCGAGTCATCGGGACAGAAGATTCCATCGACACACTGGGAGCCTTGCTGGTCGATGAAGAGCTTTCGCACATAGCCCGGTATTCGCTGGAGTCCATGCGCTATCCCGAGGCAGACAAGGCCTTGCGCGATGCACTGGGCAGGACCGGCGGCCGAGTGAAGGTCGGTATCATCAATTCGCTCGCCATGCGGGGCGGTACGCAGAACGTCAGTGTCTTGCTGGCGTTGCTCAACGATGTCGATCCCGAGATAGTAGGCGCCGCTGCATGGGCCCTGGGCCGGATCGGATCGGCGCACGCGGTGATCGCTCTTTCCGAATGCTACAAGAACGCTCAACAGCCAGAGCGGCGCGCTGCCGCCGCAGACGGATTGCTCAATGCCGCCGATCAGTTGCTCGCCAAAGGTTACCTGACCGAAGCGCTGGCTATCTACAAGCAGCTTAATAGTGCAAACGCTCCTGAACACGTCCGGATGGGGGCGTTTGCAGGTACGATCGAGGCTCAACCCGACAAGGCGGCGGGCATGCTCATCGAAGCCGCAGCGAGCAACGACTGGAAGGTCAGGGGCATGGCGATCGACATGATTGTCGCCCTCGACGGCGAAGGAGTCACCGAACGGTTCTCGGCGGACCTTAACAAACTGGACGCCGAGACGCAGGTGCTGATGGTCGGCGCGTTGGTCGCAAGGGGCGAAAAGGACGCACTGAGACCCGTAATAACGAAAGCTGTATCCAGTTCGAATGCAGGGATGCGTGCGCTGGCGATCAAGTCGCTGGGCGATATCGGCGATATAAGTTCAGTGCAGGTGTTGGTCAACGTAATGGAAAGCGGCAAGAGCAATGAAGACAAAACTCTGTCGGCGTCGAGTCTGAGGCGGCTGCCGGGAAAGAGCATTAACGGGCAAATCGTCAAGTCCATGAAGACACGCAGCGCCGAAGGCAGGGCCAAATTGATTGGGATTCTGCAGGATCGGGATGCCACAGAGGCGGTCGATGAGCTGTTGGTTGCAGGTTCGGATAAAGATGCCGATGTTCGCAGGGCGGCTTTTAAGGCGCTTGGCGATTTGGCCAGGCCCGAAGATCAGAAAGCCCTCATCGAATTGCTGGTGAACCTCAAAGCAGACGCCGGGCGGGCCGAAGCGGAACGGGCGGTCATATCGGTCTCCCGTAATATCGACGAAGCAGCCGGCGCCGAGCCGATACTTGCAGCGATGGATTCGACAACAGCAACAAAATGCTCCTTGCTGCGCGTGCTCGGCGGGATCGGCAATGCAAGGGGATTTGCGGTAGTACGCCAGGGGCTCGGCGATCGTAATCCCGAGGTTCGCGATACTGCTGTGCGGACGCTTGCGGACTGGCCGGATTCCACGGCGGTGCGTTCACTGTTGGAAGTCTTTCAGACAACCTCGAACCCAACGCATCGGATCATAGCGCTTCGCGGCTGTGTTCGGCAACTGTCT
>Ga0255052_10002159_pt1 | contig 14378 bp, 13 predicted proteins | sample JV7_2_21_MG_FD_188632 | JGI IMG/M metagenome (GOLD analysis project Ga0255052, IMG submission 188632) | Seawater microbial communities from Jervis Inlet, British Columbia, Canada - JV7_2_21 | ecosystem: Environmental > Aquatic > Marine > Inlet | place: Canada: British Columbia | collected...
GGCGAGCTCTTCGAAATCGATATTTCGATAGCCGGGGTCGTTCACGTCGGGGGATATTGAAGTGGTTCGGTTCGTCGGACCGAGAACGCCGGCGACAAATCTGGGCTGACCACTTTTCGCCGCATGAGTATCCGCGCATTCCCGTGCGATCCTTGCGGCCGCGAGGTTGAGTTCGGCGGCCAGCGACTCCATGCCATAGTCGCCCATCGACGGCGCGTTCGAATTGAATGTGTTCGTTTCGATGACGTCGGCGCCGGCGTCCAGAAATCCACGGTGAATGTCCTGGATTACGTTTGGGCGTGTAATCGACAACAGGTCGTTATTGCCCTTCAGGTCTTGCTCCCAGTCCCTGAAACGATCGCCCCGGAAGTCGTCCTCAGCGAGACCAAAACCCTGAATCATCGTGCCCATGGCGCCGTCCAGGAGCAGAATCCGCTCGGATAGCGCCTGGTGCAATGCCTCGATTCGCTGCCTGCGTTCCATCGTCGCTTCCTCAGGCAACTGCCTGCTGCGGACGAACACCGAGCGCATGACAAATGGCAAAGGTCAGTTCGGAGCGGTTCAGCGTATAGAAATGAAATTCCTCGATACCCTGCTTCTCAAGCAGTCTTACCTGTTCTATCGCGACGCTGGCTGCAATGAGCTGGCGTGTCTCGGCATCGTCCTCCAGTCCGTCGAAGCGTCTGGTTAACCATTCAGGCACACTGGCACCGCACTGCGCGGCAAATCTCGTCAACTGTGGGAACCGTGTTATTGGCAGAATACCCGGGACGATGGTCGAGTCGATCCCGGCAGCGGCACACAAATCCCTGAAACGCAGGTACAACTCCACGTCGAAGAAAAACTGCGTGATTGCGCGCGATGCGCCCGCATCGAGCTTGCGCTTGAGGTTGTCGAGGTCGAATAGTGGGCTCGGTGCTTCCGGGTGCACTTCGGGATACGCAGCGACTGATATATCGAAGTCGGCAACTTTCCTGAGACCGGCCACCAGATCCGACCCATAGGCATAGCCGTCCGGATGTGGCAGATATTCCTGGCCGTCCCTGGGCAGATCACCGCGAAGCGCAACCAGATGCCGGATACCCATGTCCCAGTATTGCCGCGCTATATCGTCGATCTCGCCCTGGCTGGCGCCGATGCAGGTCAGGTGCGGCGCGGCTGTCAGATCTGTTTCGGTAAGGATCCGTGCCACTGCGGCGTGCGTTCTTTCACGCGTAGAGCCATCCGCACCATAGGTCACGGAGACAAAACGCGGGCGCAATACTGACAAGCGCTCGATCGATTTCCACAGCGTTTCTTCCATTGCACTGGTAGTGGGCGGGAAAAACTCGAAGGACACCTGCGGCATGCTGGTAGCGGCGTCGACACGCATCTGCTCGCTTTGTTCGCTAGTTGTAATTTTGTGTTCCTGCATAGTCTTTACTTAAACAGGCCTTCAGGCCGCGGCACTTTGACGGTCCGAAACCGTCGCAACCGACAAGAGCCACTGTGGATCGATTCTTGGTGCAAGCCGCGCAGGCGCCAGGCGCAGGCCGGCAGTCGCACTCCATGCAGCTAACTGACTTTGCAACTCGGCCGGTGAACGGTCACTGACCGCGAGCAAAACAAAAAGTCTTCCCCCGGCTCGCAGCAGACGCCGCGCCTCCGTCAGCACCCGAACCGGATGCCTGGCGTCGGCGAGGACGTCATCCAGAATGATCGTGTCAAAATCCGCATCGCCGAACGGCAGTCGGTACATGTCGCCCCTGCGCAGGCTGCAATTCGGCAACCCGGCGAGCATCAGTTCGGCGCGGGCGAGGCGGCGCGCGTCGGAATCGATATCGACACCCACGGCACGATTCGCCCGGCTGGCAAGCAACTTGAGAATCCGGCCCCGGCCGCAACCAACATCAAGCAGATCGCCGAGATGCGCCGTCACGGTCAGTTCCAGGAGTGCCTTGTGAAGCGCCCGGTCTCCGGGCCGTTCCGTGCCGACGTCTGTCCCGGAATCCGCTACCCGTTCACCCCGGTATTCCTGCAGGCGAGCGAGGTCGTTCTGAAAAACCGTATCCTCGTCAGGGATCAGTTCGAGCAGCCGGCGTCTTGCTACCGCCTCGTCACCGTGCACGGGTACACGATAAAAGACCCACTGGCCGTCCCGAAAGCGCTCCAGTATCCCGGCTTCGCAGAGCCGTTTCAGGTGCTGCGAGACCCGTGGCTGACTCAGGCCGACGACCTGCGTGAGCTCGGAAACACTGCATTCGCCCTGCCGGCAGAGCGCAACGAGCCGCATGCGGACCGGATCCGCGAGGGCTTTGAATCGTGCTGCAAGCTGCTCGGTCTGATTTGACATTAATATATAAATATATCTTTATATAATTAGTCAGATAGTTTATCACGATAAATCATGGATGTCCCCAATTTGCCACCCAATTTGGTGTCCCCAATTTGGTGGCGCCAGTCCAGCGACCGGGGACAGGGTTGCTCGATGAGCGTCGTAGTGTCCGAGCGGAGCAGGATGCGGGAGCGAGGACAAATCGCAACTGATTCGCCCGTCAGGACGGGCTCCAACAAGTGTTAATAAACGTATCGTAGGAGCCCATCCTGACGGGCGATTATAGGTGCCAATAAATGCAAGGAACCCGTCCTGACGGGCGAATCAATGGACCTGGTCGGTGCCCTCTACGACGTGATCTGAGAAGAGGCGGGAGACATCGACAGCGTCGAATGAACGCGTGCGGCCGCAGTATTCACAGGTCACATCGACACGATCTTTTTCCGCACAGGCAGCGCTTGTCTCTTTTTCGCCGAGCATTCGCAGCACAGCTTCGGCCCGCTTTCTTGAACACCGACATTTGAATCTGGCCCCTTTCGGCCTGAAAACCCGGACGTCGTCTTCAGCGAACAATTTGCCCAGTAAATCGATGCCGACGCCGGCGGCGATATCGGCGGGGCGCAGCGTCGCAGCGAGCATGCCCAGACGGCGCCAGTCATCTTCGAGCGGACTGTCTTTGCCCGGCATTTGTTGCAAAAGAATCCCGCCGCAGCTGGACGGCTCACTTACCAGTTGAATGTGACTCGGAATTTGCGCGGATTTCGCGTAATAATTTTCGAGACTGTTAGCGAGGGACGCTCCCGTTACCTCGACGATGCCCTGATGGGGGCGTTCCATCGCACCCGCATCGACGGTGATCGCGCATCTGGCCTTCGCCACAAGCTCTGCGAACGAAGCGTTATTCGTCAGATCCGGAGCACTGGCCATGCCGCGCAGCTCGAGTTCGCTGGTGCATTGCATGACCAGCATGGCCAGTGGTCCGTCACCACTGAGCTGCATCGTAATTGTGCCGTCGAACTTGAGGCTTTGGGCGATGAGTCCGGTGGCCGCTGCAGCATGGCCAAGCGTTTCGAGCACGCTCATTTGGTAGTTATGGCCGAGCTGCATTCGCTGCCAGGATTTTTGCAGCTGAATGAGTGCGCCTCGCACCGGTAGCGCTTCGAAGACGAACGGAACGACAGCGTCGCTATGCGTCTGCATGCAGACCCCTACCCCTTGCGAAGGCGGCCCTTCAACACTTCATTGACCTGGCCTGGATTTGCCTTGCCGCCAGTCTCTTTCATCACCTGGCCAACGAAGAACCCGAGTACTTTGTCCTTGCCCGCTCGATATTGTTCAACCTGATCGGGGTTTGCGGCAATGACGGCGTCTACAATTTTCTCAATCGCCGAACTGTCCGTGATCTGCCGCAGACCTCTGGCCCCTATGATTTCGTCGGCACCACCGCCGCCCGTCCACATGGCTTCGAATACTTCTTTCGCGATCTTGCCGGAGATTGTTCCGTCCTGGATACGACCCAGGAGTGCAGCAAGGTCCACCGGGGCGATCTTGCTGTCGGTAATATCTATGCCGTCGCGGTTCAGTGCTGCGGAGAGTTCGCCGGTGATCCAATTTGCCGCAATCTTCGGGTTGTCTTTGAACGCAGCCACCGTCGCTTCGAAGTAGTCCGCGAGCGCGCGGCTGACCGTCAATATCCCGGCGTCGGCTGGTTTCAGGCCATACTGCTCCACGAAGCGGGATTGTTTCGCGTCGGGCAGCTCCGGGAGCGTCTTCCTGACCTCTGCGATAAAAGCATCGTCGAGCACGACCGGCAGCAGATCCGGATCCGGAAAGTACCGGTAATCGTTTGCTTCTTCCTTGCTGCGCATCGATCGGGTCTCGTCCCGGTCGGAATCATAAAGGCGAGTTTCCTGTGCCACCTCACCGCCGTCCTCCAAAACGTTAATCTGACGTTCGATTTCAAAGTTGATCGCTTTTTCGACAAAGCGGAACGAGTTGAGGTTCTTGAGTTCGGATCGTGTCCCGAGCTTTTCCTGTCCCTGAGGTCTCACCGATACGTTGGCATCGCAGCGGAAGGAGCCTTCCTGCATGTTGCCGTCTGAAATCTCTAGGTAACGGACGATCGAATGAATCTTGCGCATATAAGCAACAGCTTCCCTGGCTGAGCGCAAGTCCGGTTCGGAGACTATTTCGAGCAAGGGCGTGCCCGCACGATTGAGGTCGATACCCGATGATTGATTCAGGCCTTCGTGAATCGACTTGCCCGCATCTTCTTCCAGATGTGCACGCGTGATGCCAATTCGTTTGTTCTCGCCCCGATCGTCCTTGATCATGAGTTCGCCGTCGTAAACGATCGGCAACTCATATTGACTGATCTGATAGCCCTTGGGCAGGTCGGGATAAAAATAATTTTTCCTTGCGAAGACACAACGTGACGCCACTTTCGCGTTTATCGCGAGGCCGAACTTACAGGCCATGCGCACGACTTCGGCATTCAAGACCGGCAACACGCCTGGATAACCGAGGTCGACGAGGCAGGCCTGGGTATTGGGTTCGGCACCGTACGCTGTCGACGCACCGGAAAAGATCTTGCTGGTTGTTGCAAGCTGCGTATGAATCTCGAGTCCGATCACGACTTCCCAGGCACTATTCATTTATAGGCCTCCGGACAGTGCTTGTGCCATTCGGTCAGTTGCTGATACTGGTGTGCACAGGCAAGAATGGTCTCTTCTGCGAAATGCGGCCCGACGAGTTGCAGGCCGACCGGTAGATCATCAACGAAGCCACAGGGCACCGAGATTCCGGGAAGTCCGGCGAGGTTTGCGCCGATCGTATAAATGTCGTTGAGATACATCGTAATTGGGTCGTCTGTTTTTTCGCCCAGCGGAAACGCCGGCGTCGGTGTCGTGGGCCCCGCAATAACATCGACTTTCTCAAATGCGTTCCTGAAATCCTGACTGATGAGCTGACGCACTTTTTGTGCTTTCAGGTAATACGCATCGTAATAGCCAGCCGACAAGACATAGGTACCGGTCATGATGCGGCGTTTGACTTCCGCGCCAAATCCGTCGCCGCGACTGCGACAATAAAGGTCCAAGAGATCTTTGGCGTCATCGGCACGGTAACCGAAACGTACGCCATCGAAACGGGAAAGGTTTGACGAACATTCGGCCGGCGCAACCACATAATAGGTTGGAACTGACAAGTCGAGGTTGGGGAGATCGACTTCGATCAGACTGGCGCCTTGTTGCTCGAGCATATGCAGCGCGTCTTTGACCCGTGCCGCACATTGCTCATCCAGGCCTGAGTCGAAGTGCTGTCGAACAACACCGATTTTCAGGCCCTTCAATGGCGCGGTCAGACCGGTCACATAGTCGGACACCGGATGATTAACTGAAGTCGAATCATGTTCATCAAACCCGGCCATGACAGAAAGCAGCATCGCCGCATCTTCAGCAGTCCTCGTGATAACGCCCGCCTGATCCAGGCTGGAGGCGAACGCGACCATACCGTAACGGGACACACGACCGTAAGTCGGCTTGAGACCAACGGTATTCGTCAGTGCAGCAGGTTGCCTGATCGACCCGCCGGTGTCAGTACCGGTCCCGGCCGGGGTCAAGCGCGCGGCGACCGCCGCCGCCGAGCCACCGGACGATCCACCGGGCGAGCGTTCAGTGTCCCAGGGATTCCTGACCGGGCCAAAATAACTGGTCTCGTTTGACGAGCCCATCGCGAACTCGTCCATGTTGGTTTTACCGAGCATGACGGCGCCTGCAGACGATAACCGTTTCACCACAGTCGCGTCATACGGAGATACAAAGTTTTCCAGAATGCGGGAACCGCAAGTGGTCAGAACACCTTTCGTGCAAAAGATATCCTTGTAAACAATCGGAAGGCCAGCAAGTGTGCCCGCGTCTCCTTTCGATCTTGCTTTGTCGCTTGCATCGGCGACTGCCAGCGCCTGGTCCGCCGTGACGCTAATAAAAGCGTTCAACGACGTGCCATGCTTTTCGATACGCGATAACAGGATCTCGATCAGCTCGCGTGACGAGAACTCGCCGTCTGAGAGACCCTTCGCCAGCTCGGCCAGTGTCTGCGTGTGTAATGCTTGTCGCTGCCCTGCCATGATTATTCGATTACTTTGGGCACGAGATAGAAGCCGTCCTGAGTAGCGGGCGCGTTAACCTGGAACGCATCGCGCTCGTTGGCTTCTGTAACCACATCCGGGCGCAGGCGTTGCACCTGGTTCAGCGGGTGCGCCATCGGTACGACATCGTCGGTCGGCGCCCCCTGCAGCTGATTGACAAAATCGACGATGCTCGACAACTTGGCGACGATGTCGTCGAACTCGTCCTCGTCCAGTTGCAAACTCGCGAGCGTAGCGATGTGTTGAACCTGTTCTTTGCTTAGTGACACGATCTGATACCGATATGCGACCGCCCGACAGGGTACCGGGCAGCTTGAGGGGCGGCAATGGTACACGCCACCTTGTGCAATGTCTTGCGCATTGTTAGATTACGAAGTTTATTTGAATCGCGGGATTCTACCCCCACATGTTAAAGAACATTCTAGGTTATTTCTCGAATGATTTGTCGATCGACCTTGGAACGGCGAACACCTTGATCTACTCCCGCGGTTACGGAATCGTCCTTGACGAGCCCTCGGTCGTCGCTATTCGGGAAGACAGTGCCCGCGGTGGCCGCGTTGTCGAGGCAGTCGGTGCGGAAGCGAAGAATATGCTCGGCCGAACGCCCGGCAATATCACGGCCATCCGCCCTCTCAAAGACGGCGTCATCGCTGACTTCACCGTAACGGAAAAGATGCTGCAGCACTTCATCCGCAAGGCACACGGCACGCGTTATTTCCGGCCGAGCCCCCGGGTACTGATTGCTGTGCCGTATGGTTCAACGCAGGTAGAGCGCAGAGCCATTCGTGAATCCGCGGAAGGCGCAGGCGCCCGCAGGGTACATCTCATTCCGGAACCCATGGCGGCCGCGATCGGTGCCGGCCTGCCCGTGCACGAGGCCCGCGGTTCCATGGTGCTCGATGTCGGTGGCGGCACATCGGAAGTCGCTGTTATTTCATTGAACGGCATCGTTTATGCAGCATCCGTCAGAATTGGCGGGGACCGCTTCGACGAAGCCATTACGAATTATGTGCGGCGCAATTACGGCATCCTGATCGGTGAAGCCACGGCAGAACGCATCAAACACGAAATCGGATCCGCGTTCCCTGGACAGGAAGTCAGGGAGATCTCGGTGAAAGGCCGCAACCTGTCCGAAGGCGTGCCCCGCAGCTTCACGCTGAACAGCAACGAGATACTCGAGGCGTTGCAGGAGCCCTTGCAGGGCATCATCGGCGTGGTCAAGGAAGCGCTGGAGCAAACTCCACCCGAGCTTGGCGCCGACGTCGCAGACCGCGGCATTGTGCTGACGGGCGGAGGTGCCCTGCTCAGGGATCTCGACAAGTTGCTCATGGAGGAAACCGGGCTGCCGGTTGTCGTCGCCGATGATCCACTGACCTGTGTTGCCCGCGGCGGTGGCCGTGTCATTGAACTTATTGACGAGCATGGCCCCGCCGTATTCGGACTGGAATAAGGTCACAGCAGCAAACGGTGCTAAAGCGGTATCATGCCGCTAATGCTAACCGCAAGAACAGATAATCAGCATCGATCGCAAAGAACGCCGGCCCTGGGCCTGCGCTTGCTGCTGTTTGCCGGCCTCAGCATTCTGATTCTGGTTATCGACCACCGTGAAAATTACCTCGACGCCGTGCATCGAGCCATCGATGTTGCGGTTCATCCGCTGCGTGTCGTGGTCGACGCACCAGTCGCCATGTGGCGCTTGATTGGCGAGACCGGCGCAGACCGCAATGAACTCCGCCTGGAGAACAGCCGGCTCAGGGCCGAACGCCTGCTAACCCACGCCCGACTGCAAAGATACTCGGCGCTCGAGGCTGAAAACGCACGCCTGCGCGCGATGCTGGAGGCACGGACCAGAGTCAGAGAAGAGGTCCGCGTCGCCGGCATCATGTCGGTCAGCGCTAATCCGTTTCGTCACGATCTTGTCATCGACAAGGGACAAAACGATGGTGTTTATGACGGCCAGGCGATGGTTGATGCTGAGGGCGTGGTCGGCCAGGTCATAGAAACCGGCCTGTTTTCGGCACAGGCAGTCCTGATCAGCGATCCCGATCATGCGCTGCCGGTCGAGATCAACCGAAACGGTCTGCGTACGATTGCCGTTGGCACCGGCGAATTCGACCGACTGGACCTGCCCTTCCTGCCCAATAACGCTGATGTTAGCCAGGGAGACCTGCTCGTCACCTCGGGACTCGGCGGTGCCTTCCCGGCGGGCTATCCCGTTGCGATCGTCGATAATGTAACCCGGGTTCCACAGGAACCTTTCGCGGCCGTATCCGCAAGACCAGCCGCCAAGCTGAACCAGATCCGGGAAATCATGCTGATCTGGTCAATCGCGGACGAAGACGACCCGGAGCCTCCCGAATGACTCAGGACAGGGCACCACGGCGCTTACCCGTAGTCGCCTGCCTTGTCGCGGCGCTGATGCTGGCAATCGCTCCGATGCCCGACTGGGCCAGCCCGTTCCGCCCTGATTGGGTGGCGTTGACACTTATATATTGGGCGATGATGTTGCCGCGCACCTACAGCATTGGCACTGCCTGGATCGTGGGGATCGTCCTGGACGTCGCTCAGGGCACTTTACTCGGTCAACACGCCATTGCGCTTTGTTTCGTGGCTTATATTGCGGTCAAATTTCATTTGCAGTTTCGCGTGTTCCCTGTTTCGCAGATGTCAGCGACCGTGTTCGCACTTCTCGCGTTTTACCAGTTCATTCTTTTCTGGGTCAACGGTGTCGCCGGCGTGAATGTCCCTGCTGTGACGTACTGGGGACCTGTTATCACAGGCGCAATGATCTGGCCGCTGCTGGCACTGGTTTTCGGCGGTGTGCGTTACCGGGCGAGGTCATGAGGCTGCTCCCACCAATCAAGGACCATCACTCCGAAAGACGCTTGTTTGTCGGGCGCGTCGTGCTTGCCACGATCATCGGATTCCTGATGTGCGGTAGCGTGGTTGCCCGCCTTGTCCAATTGCAGGTTTTCGACCACGAGCTGTTCGCCGAGAAATCGCAGGGCAACCGCATCCGCATCGAAGCCATGCCGCCGACGCGCGGCCTGATTTTCGATCGGAAAGGGCGGATTCTCGCCGAAAACCTGCCGGCCTATCAGCTCGAGTTGATTCCGGAACAGGTTGCGGATCTCGATGACACGCTGAACCGTCTTGCGGCAATCAAGCTAATCGACAAGGAAGAAATTCCGCGAATCCGGTCGCTCAGTCTGAGTGGGCCGCGCTTTAAACCGGTCACGTTGCGATTCCGGCTTTCCGAGGCCGAGATCTCAAACTTCGCCATCCAGCGCCCACGGTTTCCAGGCGTCGATTTTCAGCCCAGGCTGATGCGTCGCTACCCGCATGGGGAAAGTGTGGCGCATGCACTTGGCTATGTCGGCGCCGTGGACACGACAGACCTCGCAAGACTTGATCCGGGCGCTTACGTGGGCACTGCTCACACCGGCAAGACAGGCATAGAAATCAGCTTTGAGTCGGACCTGCACGGCAACCCCGGCTACCGACACGTAGTGACCAACGCTCGCGGCAGGCAGGTTCCGCCGGACTTCCGGGAACTTTCTGTTTCGCTGCCGGAAAGGGAGTCTCCCCTGCCAGGCGCAAATCTCTATCTGAGCCTGGACCTCGATCTCCAGATTCTTGCAACAGAAGCTCTGCGCGGCCATCGTGGATCCATCGTCGCGATTAACCCGGAGAACGGCGAGATACTTGCCCTTGTCAGTGCGCCGGCATTCGATCCGAATATTTTCGCGGCGGGCATGAGCACGGACGAATTCAGTGCGTTGGAAGCCGACGCCGGGCAACCGCTGTTCAACCGGGCTGTTCAGGGAACTTATCCGCCCGGTTCAACGATCAAACCGATGTTATCGCTGGCGGCGCTTGAGACCGGTGCCACCGATCTGACCCACCGAAATTTCTGCCGGGGCTTTTATACGCTGCCACGAAGCACGCACCGTTACCGGGACTGGAAACCCGAAGGTCATGGCGATATGGACCTGCATGATGCAATTACGCAATCCTGCGACGTCTATTTTTACTCGATCAGCACCGCCATCGGAATCGATCAGATGCATTTCTATCTGGATCAATTCGGGCTCGGGGATTACACGGGCATCGACATGCTGGGCGAGAACGAGGGGCTGGTGCCATCACGTGAGTGGAAACGGCACGAATTCCGCGAACGGGCAGACCAGATCTGGTTCCCGGGGGAAACGGTCATCGCTTCGATCGGTCAGGGTTACATGCTCGCGACGCCTTTGCAGCTGGCAAACGCGACGGCGGCATTGGCAACCAGGGGCAAGCGCTTCGAGCCACGCATTGTTGCTGCAATAGAAGACCCGCTCACCGGCACGAGAGAAATCATTGCACCCAAACAATTGCCGGAAGTCGAAATCGAGAGCGAAATTTATTGGGAAAGTGTGATTTCCGCGATGCACGATGTCATGCAAAGCGACAAAGGCACAGCCCGGGCTGCCGGGCGTGATGCGGCGTACGAGATGGCCGGAAAGAGCGGGACGGCACAGGTGTTCTCGGTGGCGCAGGAGGAAAGCTACGAAGAGGAAGAAATCGAGGAGCACCTCAAAGATCACGCCCTGTTTATTTCATTTGCACCACTTGGAAATCCGAAGATTGCGGTCGCGGTTGTTGTCGAGAACGGCGGTAGCGGCAGCGCCGTGGCTGCGCCGATAGCACGCACAATCATGGACCGCTACCTCGGGGTGAATCCCAATGCGCTTTAGTGACACGGAGCAGTTGCTCGAACGCAAAGCGGCGCCACTGGGCAACGCGGCGAGGATCATGCGGCGTTTGAATATCGACGGGCAGTTGCTCGGCGGCCTGCTGCTGATATGCGGCTTGGGACTGGTGGTTCTCTATAGCGCCGTCGGCGAAGACATGGATCTGTTGTTGCAGCAGTGCGTCAGGCTAAGTGTCGCAATCGCTGGCATGTTCGTTGTCGCCCAGCTGCCACCCGACGTACTGCGGCGCTGGACACCGTGGGGTTATGGTGCCGGGCTCGTCCTGCTGATTCTCGTGCTCGGGTTTGGCGAAGTCGGCCAGGGAGCGAAACGCTGGCTCGATCTGGGTATTCGATTCCAGCCCTCGGAAATCATGAAGCTGGCCGTGCCGATGATGGCTGCCTGGTACCTGCACGACAGGCAGCTGCCGCCCAGGGCCTTCCACATGCTGATCATAGCGGTGCTGGTTATCGCGCCGACCGCGCTGATCGCCATGCAACCAGACCTTGGAACAGCGTTGCTGATCGCGACCGCTGGATTTCTCGTGCTGGTGCTCGCGGGCATGTCACTTTGGCTGATGGCCTTCCTTGGCCTGATGTCGATACCGGGCGCGATGGTCATGTGGAACTACTTCATGCAGGACTACCAGAAGCAGCGTGTATTGACTCTCCTGAACCCGGACAGCGATCCGCTGGGCGCCGGTTACAACATTATTCAGTCAAAAATTGCCATCGGCTCGGGCGGCTTGTTCGGCAAGGGATGGACGAACGGCAGCCAGGCACAGCTGGAGTTTCTTCCGGAACGTCAGACGGACTTCATATTTGCGGTTATGGGCGAGGAACTGGGCTTGCTGGGTGTCTTGAGCCTTCTGGGTCTCTATCTTTTCGTTGTCGGCAGAGGCTTGTATATCGCCATACAGGCCCCGGACACCTATGCGCGGCTGCTCGCCGGCAGCATAAGCCTGACTTTTCTTGTCTATGTTCTTGTAAATACGGCCATGGTCACAGGAATTGTTCCCGTAGTCGGCATACCCTTACCGCTGGTTAGCTTTGGAGGCACATCGATGGTGACCCTGATGATTGGATTCGGTATTCTGATGTCGATCCACACACACCGGAAGTTGCTGCCACACTGATGAAATTCGCCATGGACTTACGGCACACAGGACTTCTGATTCTGCTTATATGCAGCGGACAGACCGCCCTCGCCATCGATACCGAAAGATCGGATGTTAAGCAGTTCATCGATTCGATGGAGTCAAAACACGAATACGACCGTACGACTCTGACCAGGGTGCTGCGACAAGCCAGGACGCAGGAATCGATTCTCGAAGCGATAAGCAAACCCGCCGAAAAGACCAAGTCCTGGGAAGAGTATCGCGCCATATTTATGACAGAGAAGCGCATCGGGGCAGGCGCGGACTTCTGGCGCGAGCACGAGTTGGAACTCAATAGAATCAGCGAGGCAACTGGTGTTCCCTGCGAAATTCTGGTCGGCATCATCGGTGTCGAAACCTTTTTCGGCCGTATTACCGGCAGTTATCGTGTGCTCGATGCACTAACGACACTGGCGTTCGATTACCCGCCCAGGGCCACTTTTTTCAGACGGGAACTCGAGGAGTTCCTCCTGCTCGTGCGCGAGGAGAATATTGAAGCGTCCGAGGCAACGGGGTCGTACGCCGGCGCGATGGGCACGCCCCAGTTCATGCCAAGCAGCTTCCGTGCCTATGCCGTCGATAGCAGCGCCGACGGAAAAAGGAATATTTGGACTGACTGGTCGGACGCCATCGGCAGTGTTGCGAATTATTTTGTTGCACACGGCTGGCAACAGAGTGGCGAAGTGGTGACCCGGGCCACTCTCAGCAATGGATGGCAGGGTACGCTACCGGAAAATACTTTGAAACCCGCCGAGACCGTCAGCTCGTTGAGCCGTCAGGGCGTCATGTTTGCGACCGACCTGCCGAACGATCATAAAAGCCAGTTATTGACGCTCGAGGGAGCCGACGGTGACGAGCATTGGGTCGGCTTTCATAACTTCTTCGTTATTACACGATATAACCGCAGCATCATGTACGCCCTGGTCGTACATCAGCTCGGCCAGGAAATCGCGATCGAGATCGGCCACCGTGAGACCTGAGCGATATCTGCTCGTCTGGTGGCTCGTTCTGGTTTTGCTCCTGGCTGGCTGTGCCGGCAAGTCCCCAAAGGATGGTCCTCCTCGCAGCGACTCAGTAATTCCGCGCGACCTGCCCGAAGACCCGGTGCCGCGCAAGGAACCGAAGAGCCGTTATGGCAATGGACCCTTCTATGAAGCACTTGGAAAACGCTATGAAGTGATGGGCTCCAGTTATGGATATCAGGAGCGCGGTGTCGCTTCCTGGTACGGTAATAAATTCCATGGTCGCCAGACGTCGAGTCATGAGCGGTATGACATGTACGCGATGACTGCAGCACACAAATCGCTGCCATTACCGACATATGTCCGCGTCAGAAACCTTCGGAACCACAAGAGCGTGATAGTTCGGGTCAATGACCGCGGTCCGTTTGTTGCTAACCGGATTATCGACCTCTCCTATTCGGCAGCGCTGCGCCTGGACATGATCAGGCAAGGCACGAGCCTCGTTGAAGTAACAGCGATTAGCTTCGACACGCCGCCATCCCCGCCACCTGTCGCACGGGTGGCGCCCGAAGTTAAACCCGACAAAACGAAAGTTAAATCCGACAAAACGAAAGCGATCGTGCCAGAGAAAGCCGAAGTCGATATCTATGTTCAGGTCGGCGCATTCGGCGATGCGGAGAACGCACGCCGCCGCTTCGCCCTCCTGAGGAGCGGTGGCGTCGGCAATGCTTTCGTTCTGGAGGATTACAGTCAGTCGCCGGCCCTTTACCGGATTAGAATCGGGCCGATTACCAACGTCGTTCAATATGACTCGCTCGTAGCGCAACTTCAGAAGCTTGGCATCGCCGAAACGCATCTGGTTACTCAATAACAGGGGTAGGCGGCCGATTGATGGGCGATCTTTTCTTGCCACAGGCGTTACAATACGCGCGCCTATTTCAATGCTGTGCAGGACTTATGCGTTTCAAAACCCCTATCCTACTGATTTCTCTATTATTTTTTCTTATTCCTTCGATGGCCCCGGGTGCCGTCGAGATGCGCCCGGTTCCGTCTGCACCGATCATTG
>Ga0255052_10002160_pt1 | contig 14378 bp, 14 predicted proteins | sample JV7_2_21_MG_FD_188632 | JGI IMG/M metagenome (GOLD analysis project Ga0255052, IMG submission 188632) | Seawater microbial communities from Jervis Inlet, British Columbia, Canada - JV7_2_21 | ecosystem: Environmental > Aquatic > Marine > Inlet | place: Canada: British Columbia | collected...
GTAGTAGGGCAGCCGTAATTCGTTGCCACTGCGACCTGCACTGCCAAACTCAGGCGTCAACAAACCCGACTTTCTCGCATCGCCAATCGGAAACGACAAGTACGGCGCGTACAGTATCGGCACACCTTTAAATTGCAGCTTGACACCCTTGGCGGTGCCGACGCCCGCGCCCGTGTCGAGCTTGATGGATTTGCCGCGCAACAACCAATCTTCGGATCCGGGCGGACAGGTTGTGTATTCGACGCCATCGAGTATCAACGTGCCGTCTTGATTTATTTCAAGTGCTTCGGCCGCACCTCGTGAGTCGCCGCCGCCGAGCGTGAATTCTGCGGTATCGAAACGAATTCGACCGTCCAAATAGGAAAATTCGGCCGAGTCGCTGAGTATCCTGGTGCCAGGGTCCTGATAGCGGACGTCGCCCTCCAGGTGCAAAGCCTGCCGGACCGGGTCGAAGCGCGCCGTCTCTGCGCCGGCGAGCTTGTTATCGCGTCGCAACTGCACACCACCACTCATTTTCGCTGTTGGCTCATCGCCAATCTGTGCCTCAACCCGGCCAGCCTCGAGGATGATGGTATCGGGATCGCCAAGCGGCACGCTGGATAAGGTCGAATCAACCGTCAACGGATCGGCTCGCGACGTTCCGCATGCAAGCGGGTCTGCCGCGTGCGCGTGGCTCACGGACAGCAGGCAGCAGGCAAGAATGAGTGGTTTCGCAGACAAGTCGGTGATCAGGTCAGGTGGGGGCCGAAACGGATACGGCCTGGATGTTAGCGTGCATTACGTGTGTTACCTTCGCATAGTTTTTGAGGTGCTTCAACGCGTTACGGAGAACACACATCGATACCCCGGACGTCCCGCTCGACGTGCGTCAGGCTGCGATGAAAGACTGGGTCGATAGCATTGATGTGGTCGCGGGCAGTAATCCTACGCTCGCGTCGGGCGATGCCAGTTTCCGCCAGTACTTTCGATTGCGGACCGCCAGCAAAAGTTTCATCGTCATGGATGCGCCACCCGAACGAGAAGATTGCCTGCCGTTCCTGCGCGTTGCAGGCTACCTGGAGGCGATGCAGTTGAATGCGCCAAGGGTTATCGAAGCGAATCCGGACGATGGTTTCCTGTTGCTCAGCGATCTTGGTACGCGCTTGTACCTGGATGAGCTACAAAAAAACCCGGATGCCGCGGAGTCGCTTTACTCGGATGCCATATCGGCGCTACTTACAATGCAGCACCGCGGCGTTGCGTACCAGTCGGTGCTGCCGCCATACGATGACGTACTGCTACGCTTCGAGCTCTCGCTGTTTCGTGACTGGTTGTGCGGCGAGCATCTCGGCTTAACGTTGAGCACGTCGGAAGAACAGTCCTGGCGAACATGCTGCGACTTGCTAACCGAGAACGCGCTTGATCAGCCACAGGTTTTTGTACATCGCGATTACCACTCACGAAATCTTATGGTAATGGAACATGACAATCCCGGCATTCTCGATTTTCAGGACGCTGTCGAAGGGCCGCTGACCTACGACCTCGTTTCAATGTTGAAGGACTGCTACGTGCAGTGGCCTGCAGAGCAGGTTCGGCACTGGGCGCTGCAGTTTTATGCGGGACTCGATCAGTCGACCCGCGCGCAGGTTGACGAACTGCAATTTCGTCGCTACTTCGAACTCATGGGCGTCCAGCGTCACGTAAAGGCTGCGGGTATCTTCGCGCGACTCAATCATCGCGATGGCAAGTCAGTTTATCTTGCCGATATTCCGCGAACGTTGTCTTACATCGTCGAGCTCGGTCCGGACTATGAGGAGCTTCAGTTTCTCGCCGGCCTGATCGAATCACGTGTGCTACCTCTGTTGCGTGCGGACAAATGATAGCCATGATTCTGGCCGCAGGGCGCGGGGAACGCTTGCGGCCCTTGACCGATGAAATCCCCAAGGCGCTGGTTGAGGTCAATGGGCAGAGCTTGTTGGAGCGGCACCTCGAGACAGTTCGTGATGCTGGCATCAGGATGGTTGTTATCAATCTCGGTTGGCTTGGTGAGAAAATCGTCGAACGTGTCGGCTCCGGCAGGCGTTATGGCCTCGAAGTCATTTACAGCCCGGAGGGCAACAACGTGCTCGAGACCGGCGGTGGTATTCACAAAGCGTTGCCCATGTTGGGTGATGAGCCGTTCTTGGCTATGAACGCCGACATAGTCACAAACATGCCAATCCCGGATATCAAGATGGCCGCGGATCACTTGGGTCATCTCGTCATGGTGCCGACACCCGCCTATCGTGACTACGGTGATTTTGAATTACGCGATGGACTTGTCCGCAACGACAAAGCCGCGACGCTGACGTTTAGTGGTGTAGCGATTTACAGAAGAGAGCTCTTCGATGGCTGTGAGGCCGGCAGATTTCCGCTGGCGCCGATACTGCGTGAAGCAGCCGATGCCCGTCGACTATCCGGTGCGTTGTATGAAGGCATGTGGGCCGACGCGGGCACGCCCGAGCGGCTGGCGGCGATCATCCGGTAGCCGCGGCCGGCAATTCGTCCGCGGCGCGCACGATGTCCGCGCCTTCGAAGCCAAGATGATTAAGGAAATGCGGCAAAAACCTGGGCCACACACCGTGGAGATCGAGGTCGACACCCAGTCTCCGGAGGTCAGTCATCTCGAGTTCTGCATAACCGCAGGGATTGATGCGTGAGAACGGCTCGAGATCGATATCGACATTGAGCGCCATCCCGTGAAAACTGCAGCCCCTTCGTATTCTCAGGCCGACACTGGCGAGCTTGTCACCCTTGACGTACACGCCGGGGGCGTCCGCGCGGCTCGCCGCCTCTATGCAGAATTCGGCTGCCAGGTCGACAACGCTCTGCTCAAGCGCCGTCACCAGTGTTCGTACGCCCATATTGCTGCGTCGCAAGTCGAGTAGCGGGTAGATCATGAGCTGGCCGGGCCCGTGAAAGGTCACCTGCCCGCCGCGGTCGATCTGCACGACAGGGATGTCGCCCGGTGCAAGCAAGTGGTCTTCACTGGCGTTCAGGCCCATGGTAAACACGGGCGGGTGTTCGGTGAACCAGATTTCGTCGGTGGTCGTTTCCGCACGCGTATTAGTGAAGCGTTGCATTGCATGCCATAGCGGCACGTATTCGCGTCGTCCGAGGTCGCGCACGGCGATCGATTGTGCGGCGGCCTTGCTCACAACGCCATCAAAACGTCGGCGTGCGACGACGCGTCACGGTAAATGTCATCGAGTTGTCGCTGGCTGGTCGCGCTAATCGTGACAGTCAACGACACGAAACGGCCGTTTCGGCTGAGCGAAGTCTGCACTGCCTCATCCGCAACAGGACCCGCGTGATTCTCGACCAGCTCGCGCGCCAGCCGGCGGAACTCGGGCGTGTCGTGACCCATCATCTTGATCGGAAAGTCGCAGGGAAACTCGAGGACAGGCTCTTCAGACATATTTACTCAAACCAGAGGCTGACGCTGTCCCGTACACGTTGCCATACGGATCCAATCGGGTTGTCGTCCAGGGCGCGCAATGGCGCTCGAAGGAGTTCTTCCTCGCCGAGCCGAATCTTCAATTGGGCGACCGGTTGGCCGGCAGACAGTGGTGCTTCGACGATTGCAGGAATATCGAGCGTGGATTCGAGTTGATCGTAGGCTCCGCGGCGAACTGTAATGTAGAGATCCTGCAGTACACCGAGCCTCGAGTTTTCGTTTTCGGACTTCCAGATTCGTGCCGTCGTTATTTCGTCGCCCGCCTTGAACAACAGGCGAGTCTCAAAAAAACGAAATCCATAGTTCAGTAAGGCCTGGCTGCCATCGGTGCGTGCTTTGGTGCTCGACGTGCCGAGTATCACGGAAATAATTCGCATATCGTCGCGCTTCGCCGATGCGACAAGGCAATAGCCTGCGTCGTCAGTGTGCCCGGTCTTCAAGCCGTCGACGGATGGGTCACGCCAGAGCAGCGAATTGCGGTTGCTTTGCTTGATGTCGTTGTATGTAAATTCCTTAACAGCATGCCACGGGTAATAATTCGGGAACTCCTCGATGATGGCTCGTGCAAGCGTGGTGAGGTCGCGGGCCGTTGTCGTGTGACCTTCGGCCGGCAGACCCGTCGCATTGCGGAAATGGCTCGAGTGCATTCCCAAAGTTGCGGCATGTTGATTCATGAGTTCGGCGAACACGGCCTCGGTTCCGGCGATGTGTTCTGCGAGCGCGACGCTCGCGTCGTTGCCTGATTGTACGATCATGCCGAGCAGCAATTCCTGAATTGAGACGCGCGTTCCGACCTCGACGAACATCCTCGAGCCTTCGGTGCGCCAGGCTTTTTCACTAACAGTGACCTCGTCATCGAGCCGAATCTGGCCCTCTGTCAGGGCCGTGAAGACCACATACGTCGTCATCAGCTTGGTGAGGCTGGCAGGCGCAAGCGCCGCATCCGGATTCAACGACGCCAGTTCGTGCCCGGTCTGACTGTCGATAACAAGGTAGCTCTTCGCGCCGATGATCGGCGGTGCGGGCGTCGGCATGGGCTGGGCGGCGTACGCCGTCGCAGCGAAGACCAAAAAGAGCGATGTGAACGCAATAGTCAGACGATGAAACATAGGGTCTCTTGAGGGGCAGCTACTGGGTGTGGGCGCGTATTGTACGCGTCTATTCGACGATGAGGTAAGGGTCCATGATGCCAATGTTCTCGAGCTCCTCAACCAACAGGTCGTATTGGATGACATCGGCGACCGGTCCGATACGGACGCGCAGGAGGGCAGGGCTCAGTGAAAAATCCTCGAGAACAAACGCATTGTTGACGCCCGAAGACGTCAACAGGCGCACTCGTTTTTCGGCATTTGCGCGATCACCAAAAGCACCGACCTGAACGAAAATCTGAGCGGCAGGGTTTGCCGGTGCAGGCGCGGTCGTACTCTCAGGTAGGGGCGCCGGTTCCTGCGGGGTTATTTCGCGAGCCGGTTGATCGCCGCTCGGCATGTCGAAGCTGATAGCAGTTACTTCGACGAGGCTCGTGCCAGCGCGAATCATGTCGAGTTTCAACGCGGCAGAGTAAGACAAGTCGATTACGCGATTGTGAACGAACGGGCCGCGATCATTTACGCGTACCACGATGCTCTTGTCGTTCTGTAGATTGCGTACGCGAACGTAGCTTGGCAGCGGCAGCGTCTTGTGAGCCGCAGTCATTTCGTACATATCGTAGGTTTCACGGTTCGATGTCAGTCTGCCGTGAAACTTTTTCCCATACCAGGAGGCAACGCCGCGCTCCTGGTAGCCGCTACTGCTGGGCATCACGGTGTAGCGCTTGCCAAAAACCTCGTAGACAGGGCCATTGCCATAGCGACTGTGTGCTTCCGGACGCGGCACCGCATCGTCGGGCAGCCCGGGAATGCGCGCGCTACCCGAAGACGGTGGTCCATCACCCCGGATACTGCCGCCGCTACATGCAACGAGTAGCAATGCGGCCAATGCCACGGGCAGTAACCTATTCAGCATCGGTCCCGACCTGTGCTGCGATTTTCTGCCCAAGCTGATGCGCGGCAAGCGCATACATGGCACTGCGATTGTATTTCGTAATTACGAAAAAATTGTGAAACCCGACCCACTGCTCGAGGCCATCGTCGCCTTCATAGCTGAGCAGCTCCGCCTTGCTGTCAGCGCAAAGATCGGTCGCAAAAACCACACCTCTTTTACTCAAAGCTTCAACCGTGGCCGTTGCTTGCAGCGTATTTTTCGGTTCAGGCACCGCGCCGTTCCAACGCGAACCGAGCGTAGCTTGTGCGGTCACTTCTTCGCCAGGGCGCCAGCCGTGCTTGAGGAAATAATTTGCGACGCTGCCGGAAACATCGGCCCAGTCATTCCAGATATCGCGCCTGCCGTCGCCCGTGGCGTCCACGGCGTAGGCTCGGAAACTTGAGGGCATGAACTGCGGTCGCCCCATTGCGCCAGCATAGGATCCGACCGGTTCTGTGGGCGCGATATCTTCTTCACGCGCAAGGATCAGGAACTGCATTAGCTCGTTGCGAAAAAACGGCGCGCGTTTCGGGTATTCGAATGCCAGCGTGGCTAACGCGTCCAGAACGCGATCGTTGCCCGTGATACGACCGAAATAGGTTTCCACGCCGATAATGCCAACAATCATTTCGATCGAAACGCCGGTCTCTTTCCTGATGCGCTCCAGCACGTCACGATTGTCGCGCCAAAAAGTGGCGCCAGCCTTGATGCGTTCTTTGGTGATGAAGATCTTGCGGTATTCGGCCCACGTCAGGGTCCGTTCGGCCGGTGTCGAGATTTTCTTGATGATCGACTGTTTAATTTCAGCTTTGCCCAGCACGATGCGCAACGCTTCGCGGTCAAATTCGTGCTGATCAACCATTTCGTCAACAAACGCGACGACGTTTGCACTGTCGATATCGACAAACACTTGCTCGATGTCCTCGATGGCCTGTGCACAAGAGACGGAAACCAGAAATGCCGCGGCGGCGGCGAATAATCGACTTTTCATTGGGGCCTGTTAACACTTGGCAGCTCGTCGCGTTGCCGGCTCAAATGGCTCGAGGCAAGGCGCGAGGAGAGTGGTTTGGTCATTCCAAATAAGTGACGAGCAACGCCGCATGGGGCCATTTGAGACGACAACCCGAAGGGACGGGCGCCATTTTGCTCACTACGGCGTCTCTCTTCACTCAAGTACATACAGTACATCACATTCATCGTTCCTTGTATTGAGCAAAATGGTTTCCCGTCGCAGCGATCTGCCAAGTGTTAACAGGCCCTAGTGCGGCAAGAGCTTCCGGTTGGAGTGAATCGACATCAGAATACCGAATCCTGCCATAAGGGTCACCATCGACGTGCCACCGAAGCTAACCAGTGGTAACGGCACGCCGACGACAGGAATCAGGCCGGTGACCATTGCAGTATTGACAAACACGTACACAAGAAAGGTCAGGCTGATGGAGCCCGCCAACAAGCGTGAATAAGTGTCCTGCGCCTGCACGGCGACATACAGGCCGCGCCCAATCACAAACACGTAGAGAGCGAGCAATGTGAGGACGCCAAACAAGCCGAATTCTTCGCCAAGCACGGCGAATATGAAGTCGGTGTCTCGTTCGGGCAGGAACTCGAGCTGCGCCTGGGAGCCATTGGTCCAGCCCTTGCCGAACAGGCCGCCCGATCCGATCGCTATTTTTGACTGAATGATGTTGTAGCCGGCGCCGAGCGGGTCACTGTCTGGATCCAGTAGCGTTAGCACGCGTTGCTTTTGGTAATCCTGCATAAAATTCCAGAGCACGAGTGCGCCAGGGACGGCGAGCACTCCCATACCGACGATCAGCCGGAATGACATGCCGGCCAGGATGACGACGATGACACCGGCTGCGGCGATCAAGAGTGCGGTGCCCAGGTCGGGCTGGCGTGCGATCAAAACCGTCGGCACAAAAATCATCGCTGCGATGATCAGCAGCTGGCCGAGGCGTGGCGGCAGCTGCCGGTCGTGCAGATACCAGGCTGCCATCATTGGCACACCCAGCTTCATGGCTTCGGACGGCTGAAACCGAATCCCGAGATTCAGCCAGCGCCGCGCCCCTTGCCCGACTTCGCCCGATACCAATACGAGCACGAGCAGGATGAGACCGGCGAGGTAGCCCCAGGGGGTCCAGCGACGCAAGAGGTCCGGCGGTAACTGCGCGACAATTAACATGCCGACGAAAGCGATGCTCATGCGCACGACCTGGTTGGTTAATAGTCGATTGTCCTCGCCGACGGCACTGTAGAGTACGAACAGGCCGAAACCACAAATCAGTGTCAGGCCGCCGACCAACGGACCGTCGATATGCAGGCGACGAATAAGGCTCGCGAAATCAGATAGCGGCGCCGCCTTGGGTGTCAGCAGGCGCTTGGCATCAGTGAGTGGCATCGTCACCGTACCCCAGGTACTCATCCATTATTGCTTTCGCGATCGGCGCGGCTACGCCACTGCCGCTCCTGCCGTTTTCGACAATAACCGCGACCGCAATTCTCGGGTTATCGAGCGGCGCGAACGAAATAAACAGCGCATGATCTCGTTGTCGTTCCTCGAGTTGCTCTTCGTCATATTCTTCATCCTGCGCGATCGATACGACTTGCGCCGTGCCGCTTTTGCCTGCCATCTGATACGGCGCGCCAACACCAACGGCTCTCGCTGTGCCGCGTGGGCCCTGCATCACGTCGTGCACGGCATTAATGATATTGTCCCAGTAAAAACTGTTGCTGATTTCGACATCCGGCAGACGTTCGGGTCTAACCAGGGTGCGTTCGCCACTCAGTGCGTCCTCGACGGCGGCAACCATGTGAGGACGGTAGCGCACGCCTCGAGTCGACAACGCCCCGGCGGCTGCGGCCAGCTGCAGCGGCGTAGCCAGCATATAGCCCTGGCCGATTGACGCGATAACCGTTTCACCGTGGTACCAGCGTTGGTCGTCCCGGTCGCGAAATGAAGCACGCTTCCAGTCGCGAGACGGCACGAGTCCAGGGTGTTCACCACCGACATCCACGCCTGTCTTACTGCCTAGCCCAAAGCGATCGAGATAATCGTGCATGTTGTCGATACCGACTTCCTGGCTGATTTCGTAAAAATAGACGTCACACGATTGAGCGATAGCGTCATGCAGGTCGACGGGACCATGTCCTTCGGGCTTCCAGTCGCGGTAGCGGTGCGTGTTATCGGGCAACGTGAAATAACCCATGCACACCGTCTTGCGCGTCAGGTTTGTCGCGCCCGTCTCGAGCGCGGCGAGTGCGAGCATGGGTTTGATCGTAGAGCCCGGAGGGTAGCTGCCGCGAACGGCGCGATTAAATAACGGTCGATCGGGGTTGTCCCGTAATTCAGCGTATTGCGCAATACTCATGCCAACCGCGAACAGATTGGGATCGAAGGACGGTGCGCTGACCAAGGCGAGTATTTCGCCGTTTTGCGGATCGAGCGCCACTATGGCGCCGCGCCTCCCTTCAAGCGAACGTGTTGCGAGTAACTGCAGATCAAGGTCGATGCTCAAATACAGGTTGGCGCCGGGACTGGGTTTCTCATCGATCGGCAACGCGTCCAGCAATTCACTCGAGTCACCGGGTACCTGGCGGCCACGAGCATTAGTAATCAGGTGCCGATAACCGGCATTGCCATGCAGATTCGATTCAAAACTGCTTTCTACCCCTGTTTTGCCCGTGTGCGACGTGCCCGCATAACGCGCCGAATCAAGCCGTTTAACGTCGTCGGTGCTCAATGCACCGACGTAACCCACGGCATGAGCAACCGCTTCCCCGTCCGGGTAATGGCGAACCAGTCTCGGTTGAAAGTCGACGCCCGGAAAACGCGGCCGCTGGATCGCGAAATTGGCAATTTCTTCCTCGGACAGCCGGAACTTCAAGGTAACGGGTCGGAATCGCGGACCGCTCCGACTGAGTTCTTTGAAACGAGGTATGTCCTCGCCGTCGATGAGGTCCAGTGCGGCAAGGCGCGTAAGCGTGTCGTCGATGTCCTCGACCTGTTCCGGTATTAGCTCGAGTTGGAACGCGGGCAGGTTCTCGGCAATGACTCGGCCTTCGCGATCGAACACCAGGCCGCGAATCGGCGCCACAGGTTCGATGCGAACTCGATTGCCTTGCGACTTTTCGGCAAACAGTTCGTGATCGACGACCTGCAGCTGCACGAGTCGAGCGATGACGAAACCCAGTAACAAAGCCGCAACAACGGCTGACAACACGACCCGACCGACAAACAGGCGGCGCTCGGAATAGTGATCTTTGATCGGTGACAGCAGGCTCAAGCTAGCCACCCGCCTGCGCCCTGTAGCGCACGCCGGACAGGAACATGTAGAGGAATGGCCAAATCAGCGTGCCGGTAATAACGGGCGCCCAATAACTCATGGATGGCGCCGAAACGCTGGCGACACCGTTGATCCAGAATAGCAGAAACTGGTATAGCGCCAATAACGCGAATACGGTGGCGGTCAGTTGCGACAGAGGAAACACACGCATCAAAAGATGAAAGCGCACCGTAATGAAGACGATGACGCACAACCCCAGCGCATGCTGGCCCAGCAGCGTGCCGTAGGTAACGTCGAGTATGAGGCCAATAATCCAGGCGCTGCCAACGCTCCATGTGCGTGGCAACTGCATTGCCCAGAAGATCGCGAGCAACGCCAACCAATCCGGGCGAAACGCTGCGACGGCATCGGGCAGCGGCATGATAGACAACATCAGGCCCACGACCAACGTCACGATGACGGGCAAACGGCGCGATGCGCTGTCCCTACTCATCTTCTGGCACCGTTGCTTCTTCCGAATCTTCTGCAGGAGAGGGCACCGACCAGATCAACATGACTTCACGAACCTGGTCCAGCGCGGCGGAGGGTTTGGCCGCGACATCAGCAAAAGGCTCTTGCGGCAAGCGCGTCACCGAATCGACAACCGCGACGGGGTAACCCGCCGGAAAAGCGCCGCCGAGTCCCGAGGTAACGAGCAAGTCGCCAGCACGAATGTCAGCGTTATTTGGCAGGAATGGCAGATCGAGGCGATCGATCTCACCCGAGCCGACGGCAATCGTGCGCAAGCCGTTACGGTTCACCTCGACCGGAAGTGCATGATCGGTGTCGCTGATGAGTACCGCCTGTGCCGTCATCAGGCCAGCCTCGATGACCTGGCCGACTACGCCGTTGGCGTCCACGATTGCCTGACCGTCGTAGACGCCATCGCGGCTACCAATGTCGATAACGAGATTGTGTTGGTAGGGATTGGCATCGACCGCCATAATCTCGGCGACGCGTACTTCGTCGCGCACTTTGCTGCGCGCATCGAGCAGTCCCCGCAAGCGCGCATTTTCGGCCTCGAGCGCCGTCAACCGCTGCAGGCGCGCATTGGTGAGCAGCCGCTCAGCTTTCAAACGGCTGACTTCGCGCTGCAAGTCACTTCGCGATGTCGTTGATTCTCCGAGCCATGCCCAGAGGCGTACCGGTGCGTCGACCGCCAGTCGAACCGGGAGTACCGCGACGCCGATTGCTTTGCGAACGGTGTCGAGATGGTTCTCGCGATGGTCGAGATACATCAGCAGGATGCTGGCAAATATCAGGACCAGAACCCGAATGCCGAGGGCCGGGATGCGGGCTGGATTACTCGAGTTTCCCCGGGGAGCGACCATCGCGTCAGTGGAGCCTGTCGTCAGTCGACCCGGCCGTGAATCACTCCAGGCCGAATACAGTAGGACCGTGTTCGTCGATGAGCTCGATAACTCGTCCGCCACCGCGAGCGACGCAGGTCAGCGGATCATCGGCGATAACGACTGGCAATCCGGTTTCCTCCATCAAGAGTTTGTCGATGTCGCGCAGCATGGCGCCACCACCGGTGAGGACGATGCCGCGTTCGGCGACGTCCGCACCCAGCTCGGGAGGCGTCTGCTCAAGCGCTTCTTTAACAGCACCAACGATGCCTTGCAGCGGTTCTTGCAGAGCTTCGAGAATTTCGTTGCTGTTGAGTGTGAAGCTGCGCGGCACTCCCTCTGAAAGATTGCGGCCTTTTACCGAGATCTCGAGGACTTCCTGTCCCGGGAACGCTGAACCGATCTCGTGTTTGATGCGCTCAGCTGTTGCCTCACCGATCAGGATACCGTAGTTGCGTCTTACGTAGCTGGTGATAGCTTCGTCGAAGCGATCGCCGCCGATTCTGACCGATGCCGCATAGACGATGCCATTGAGCGAAATGACGGCGACCTCAGACGTACCGCCACCGATATCGAGCACCATCGAGCCACGCGCCTCGTGCACAGGCATGCCGGCACCAATGGCGGCAGCCATTGGCTCATCTATTAGGTGTACCTTGCGAGCGCCTGCGCCCTCAGCCGACTCGCGGATGGCCCTACGTTCGACCTGGGTCGAGCCGTAGGGGACGCAGATCAGGACTCTCGGGCTGGGCCGAAAATAGCGAGATTGATGCGCTTTCCTTATGAAGTGCTGCAGCATTTTCTCGGTGACCGTGAAATCGGCGATGACACCGTCTTTCAGCGGCCGGATAGCAGTAATATTGCCGGGCGTACGGCCCAGCATGTTCTTGGCTTCCATGCCGACCGCCTCAACAATGCGGCCGCCCCGTCCGGAGTCCTCCCGAATCGCCACCACGGACGGCTCGTCGAGCACAATGCCATGACCCCGCGAGTAGATCAGGGTATTGGCGGTGCCAAGGTCGATAGACAGGTCATTGGAAAAATAACCCAGAATATTCTTGAACATGTCGGGGCGGGGTCTCGATACAGGATTAACGGCGTAATCTAACAATGCGCACGACATTGCACAAGGCGGCGTGTATTATTGCGTCCCCGCCGAAAAGCGGCGGTTCTGACCACCCTTCGATCCAACATTCAACGCCGGAATTGTCCCGTGTCTCTTAGCAAAGATCAGGTCCAGCACATCGCCATGCTGGCGCGGTTGAAACTCAGCGAAGACGAGTACGCCGAGAGCGTCGAGAAGCTGTCAAAAATTGTCGATTTTGTCGATCAGCTGTCGCAGGCGGATACAAGCGGTGTCGTCCCGATGGCGCATCCGCTCGACGCTGCCCAGCGACTCCGCCCCGATGCTGTAACCGAGGTCGTAGAGCGGGATTACTATCAGGACAACGCGGCTGCCGTCTCTGACGGGCTGTACCTCGTACCCAAAGTCATAGAATGAGTAGGCCCGAGCAAGAATGGCACGCCCAGTCGATGACCGCACTCAAGGCCGGTCTCGACGGCGGAGCGTTCACGTCAGTCGAACTGACGCACGCGTTGCTCGATCGCATTGCTGCATTGGACGACAAGCTTAACGCACTCATTACTGTGACCGCCGACGAGGCGCTCGCCGCCGCCGAGCGTTCAGACAAAGTGCGTGCCACTGGCAACGGCGGAGTGCTGAATGGTTTGCCAATTATTCACAAAGACATTTTCTGCACGCGTGGTGTGAAAACGAGTTGCGGCTCGAAGATGCTCGACAATTTTATTTCGCCGTACGATGCGACCGTTGTTGAGAAACTGTCGAATGCGGGTGCAATTGTTTTGGGTAAGTCAAACATGGACGAGTTCGCCATGGGCTCGTCGAATGAAACGAGTTACTACGGACCCGTCAAAAACCCGTGGGACTTGTCGTGCTCGCCGGGCGGTTCCTCCGGCGGCTCAGCGGCCGCTGTTGCCGCACGCCTGGCGCCGGCTGCGACGGGCACTGATACGGGCGGCTCCATTCGCCAGCCGGCCGCGCTCACGGGAACCGTCGGCATCAAACCGACCTACGGTCGCGTTTCTCGTTATGGCATGATCGCGTTTGCCTCGAGTCTCGATCAGGCAGGCGTGATCACGCGTACAGCCGAAGACGCAGCGCGCATGCTGGGCGTGATGGCCGGCTTCGACGAACGTGATTCTACATCGATCGACGAGCCGGTCCCCGACTACGTTGGCGGCCTCAAGGAATCGATCAGGGGTTTGCGTGTGGGCGTCGTACGCCAGCACTTCGATGCGGGACTCGATGCGCACTGTGCGAAAAAGATCAGGGAATCGATTGCAGTGCTGGAGTCGCTTGGTGCGAAAACGATTGAAGTCGATTTGCCGAACCTCGATTTGTCGGTGCCGACCTACTACGTTGTTGCACCCGCTGAATGTTCTTCGAACCTGTCGCGCTTCGACGGCGTGCGTTTCGGCCATCGTGCCGACAATGCCGAAGATTTGCTCGACCTGTACTGCCGCAGTCGTGGCGAAGGTTTCGGTGACGAGGTCAAGCGTCGCATCATGACGGGTACCTACGTTTTGTCGGCGGGTTACTACGACGCGTATTACCTGAAGGCGCAGCAGGTGCGTCATTTGATCGCAGATGACTTTAAGAAAGCGTTCGCCGACGTTGATGTTATCGCCGGACCTACCGCGCCATCGCCCGCATTCAAGCTTGGCGAAAAAGTCGATGATCCGATCATGATGTATTTGAACGATATTTACACGATCGGCGCGAACCTGGCTGGCCTGCCCGGCATGTCAATACCGTGCGGTTTCGTCGATGAACTGCCGGTCGGGTTGCATCTTGTCGGCGCGCATTTTGCGGAAGAGACGCTGTTCAGATGTGCACACAATTATCAGCAGCACACAGATTGGCATAACGCCTGCCCGGAGGATTTCGAGTGAGGGCCGGCTGGGAGGTTGTCATCGGTCTCGAGATACATGCGCAGCTCGCGACGCAATCCAAGATTTTCTCCGGCGCATCGACGGCCTACGGCGCGGAGCCCAATACGCAGGCGTGCCTTGTCGACCTCGGGTATCCGGGTGTATTGCCCGTACTCAATGAAGAAGTGGTGCATATGGCCACGATGTTCGGCCTCGCCGTTAATGCGACGGTCCAGCGGCGCTCAGTATTTGCACGCA
>Ga0255052_10002161_pt1 | contig 14377 bp, 6 predicted proteins | sample JV7_2_21_MG_FD_188632 | JGI IMG/M metagenome (GOLD analysis project Ga0255052, IMG submission 188632) | Seawater microbial communities from Jervis Inlet, British Columbia, Canada - JV7_2_21 | ecosystem: Environmental > Aquatic > Marine > Inlet | place: Canada: British Columbia | collected...
AAGTTGATTCGAGCATTCGCTATTGCAAGTTGTGTTGGTACATTGACTGGCATTATTCTAGCTCCCGTCCAGCACTTTTGTTATATAGATAGCTTCGTTCTGTTAGAGTAATTACTTTGTCGAATAGACACCACTGGTCTAAATGAACCGTGACTTCATTCCCTGTCTTCAAGGCCCCAAAATGTAGCCGATCAATCTTATCCTCATCAAAACTAACAGTAGCCGATTCGACACGATCTCCTAAGTCTACTGATATACCAATTGTTCCATTGGCAGAGTCGTAGTAACATTCAACAAAATGCCAAATCTCGGGTTCCACAACACCGGTAGGTGGTACCGCATCTTTCGCCTCTTTATTAAAGAGCTTGAATTTCATGTCATGTGGATCGTTTTCCCACTCGCATTTTCCCTTTTCTGAAGTCCCTTCTAGCAATCGAAAGATTTTTTGATTCTTATGCCCAGAGGTTGATGTATCAAGATAGAACCAACCACATAAAGTAAAATCAACATCGTTGGCAAACAATGAAGCTATTACCCCCAGATGTTCGTCGTTGTCGGGGTCGAATACAGCGGCATTTCCTACCACTCCGTTTGCAGTATAGCCTACGGTATTGTAATCAGTTAAGTGATTGGTACTGATGGAATCGTAACGAGTACCACTCGTCTCATTCATTGTCCAACAAGCTTGAGCCGCCGCCAGTAAGGTATCTTCGGCATCTGTGTTATCGGCATACCATACTCGATCTCGACCCCACGAACCCTGATCTAACATCTTTCGCCAAGTGACACCATTGATTGTAGCCTCAAAAATAGCCACCCAACCCCATGCATTCGCCGTCTGATACACGTCTAAAGCTAGCGAACAATCTATCGTATTGGGGAGAATTACTAAATCGTCCCAGTCTTCGACTTGATCGGTGGGAGAGTCTGCAAGATTCTCGGGTGCTGAGCCTTCACCATCCACTGGCAGCGTATCATGCGTTGCCACTGCTTGTGCGTACTTTCCATTGGCAACAAGATAGTCTGCTTCCAAATCAAGGATATCTTGCCAGTACGTGGCGATATCCACGTCTATAGCTGCTAACGTGTTTTCTACATTTACACTCATAGTTTACTCACACAGAAAAGGTGGCACTTGTCTACCATTACTACTGTTATACATATAAGTGATCTCATCCGTACTCAGAATTCGTTTCCAGAAGTGAACTGCATCAATGGCACCATCCATTGGTCTCTTGAGTTCTGCGTCACCACTAATTGTGAAATCCGCAGAACCTACATAAACCCCATCTGCATGTGATTCAGTAGCAAATGTTCCATTATTGATACTCACGCCAAGTTCGTCATTAACAGCGTCGTGATAAACACAAACAAAATACCAAGTATTAGCTGATAATGCGGTACTATGTTTTGCTTCTTTTTTTCCATTACCGTCTTTAGAAACCGTCCAAATTAACTTCCCATCGGCTTTAGCACGTAGTAAATATTCCCGTTCACTGGCACCTTCATCCCATTTGCCCCAAAAACGACATTCCTGGTCCCAGTTATCGACTTTTATCCAACCGGTAAACATAAAGTCAATGTTACCAGTTTGAAGGGTAGCGTCATTTGCCGCAATCAATTGTTCGTTATTGGTTAGTATAAAGTCGGCAGCGTTATCAACTTTTCCGGTTGTGTATCCAACAGTGTTCCAATCCGTGAGATCATTGTCACCCCAGGAGTCGTATCGAACACCACTTGTCTCGTCCAGATGCCAGGCTGATACCATATCAGCCGCAAGTATACAGAGATACTGATCTACGCCTACTGTACTACTAGCGTTGGCGAAGATAACTTTGAATAGAGCCACACTGTGACCAATTCCAATATCGCTGTCAGCTTCTCGGTTAAAGATAGCTTGCTTTTCTACATCTTGACTCAATGTTAGAATTGAACTACCAGCCCGATTGAAAATACCTTGGTAACTGGCCTCTTGAGTCAATGTTAAGACACTATCACCAGCCCGATTGAAAATACCTTGATACTCCACATCATGGTCTACACCAATAACCGAATCAGCATCTCGTGGACGTACTGCTGTTATATCTACATCATGGTCTACACCAATAACCGAATCAGCATCTCGTGGACGTACTGCTGTTATATCTACATCATGGTCTATCCCAATATCTGAGTCGGGATTCTGGAACGCAAGACGTTGATGTGATACATTGTGGTCTACGCCAATATCACTATCAATATCTCGTGACATGACTTTTTGATTCGTGACGGTTTGATCCAAGGTTAGGTTAGAATCACCACCCCGTGGTCGAACCATCGAGATATTAACATCTTGCCCCATCGTTAAATTACTAGCACCATCACGGGGATATGCTGGGGCAGCGTCGGCCAGATGTGCTATACCGATAATGTTATCTAATGAACGATTGAATATGCTACCGCTTGAAATCACAGTTGAAGTAAGATTTAGGTCCGACTGTGCAGCACGCCCATGAGCGTGTTGCATCCCAATATCCTGGGTAACCCCGGTGTCCGATTGAACCGCACGGTTCCAAACGCTACCCGCCGCACTGGCGTCATGTGATATACTCAAATCACTCTGAGCACCACGGTGGAACGTTCCTTGATAGCTCGCCGTGTGGTCCAGGGTTAATTCCGAGCTTGCCCCAAGCTCTCTAACCACCGATAAACCGACATCTTGACTCAAGGTCAAATCAGATTGAGCAGCTAATTCTCGAACGACTGATAATCCCACATCCTGTGACAGAGTAAGGGTATTACCAACATTGAGAAGGACTGCTCCTTGAATAGCTAATTCATGTGAAAGGGTAAGGGTATTGCTGGCCGACTGGTTAAAGACGTGTATGACTGAGGTAGTATGATTCAATGAGAGGTTAGATTGAGCCGCTTGATTTGATACTCTCGAAACCGCAACGTCGTGACTCAGAGTCAAGGCAGACGTAGCAGTCTGTGTAGTGACATGTGATACCTGTGCCGTTTGATCCAAACTCAACGTCGAAAAAGCTGTACGATTGAACACAGCGGAAGCCACCGCGTCATGGTACAACATAATCTGGTTGCTGGCAGCCAGTTCTCGAACAACCGAAAGACCAACCTGTTGCCCCAAGCTAAGGGGTGAGGTAGCTGATCGGTAGATGATTTTCTGGACATTTACCGCGTCAAGAATGCTGAGCGTGCTGCCAGCGTCCTTGGACATAGTCTTCTGCACGGCCGCTGTATGGCCCATAGAGAGCGTGTTAGCGGCACCCCTGTTCCGAATGGCCTGTGTATCAACTTGCTGCGTAAGGGCCAGTGTCGAGCCTGGGGCACGGTTCCAGACGCTACCAGCGGCAGACGCGGTGTGAGTTAATGAAAGGGCCGATTGGGTACCCCTCGAACGGACTATGGACAGTTGTGCAGACTGCCCCAGAGTGAGGGTATTTCCGTCCAAGGTGTTATTATCGGGACCTCGATTCCAAACACTTCCTTCAAGACTCACACTGTGGCTGCATACCAGATTGCTGATTCCGCTGCCTTCCGCACCAACCTGATAGTTGCATTGATGCCCGATCCCTATGTCAGATTGAGCCGAAGCATATTGGACTCTTTGAACAGTTGCAGCCTGCGACAGGGTAAGAACATTGTCGGCACTTCGTGGTCGAACAACTAGGACACCAGTACCATGGTCAAGAGTCAGTTCTGACGCTGATCCACCACTCTGAGCCCGCGTCTTAGCTACGTCTTGGTCTAAATCAATATCCGATTGTGGGTCACGATTAAACACGCTCCCCGCACTGATTACATCTTGTGTTAAGATCAAGTCATTATCGGCATCTCGATTATAGATACCTGTAACTCCGACACTTTGATCTAAGTCAAGTGTAGTCCCCTCGAATGAGTTGTTGTCAGGATTACGATTCCAAATACTTCCTTCTGTACTGACAGCTTGGTCAACCCCAATCACGGACTCGACATTGGGGAAACGGAAGACTTGAACTTCTACTGCGTGCCCAAGTGAATTAGCCGAGATATTCGAGGACGCCCCTACGTAAATAGCTTTGATGTTATCCAGATCGTGGGTGATACCAATGTCAGACTCAGCATTTTCATACTGGACTCGTACACTAACTAACTCCTGCCCCAAATTAAGCGAAGTTCCAACATCTCGGGTTAGAGTCTTAGCAACACTAGCACCGTGGTCAATACCAATAGTGGATTCGGCATCTCGATACCAAATACTACCTTCGAGACTGACCGCTTGGTCCATGTTTATATCAGAACTCGCATCCCGATTGAAGACGGCAGAGTAACTAACCGTCTGGTCTAAGTCAAGTTCTGATCCAACGAGGGTGCCAAGTATGGTGCCAGAGGTGCTAACATCGTGACTGATACCTATTGTATTCTCAGCCGTTCGATTATAGATACTTCCTGAAGGATCTGCCGTATGATTTAAGTTAAGTTGGTTTCCTGGGTTACGATTATAGATGCCTGTAAGTCCGACATTATGGTCGAGATTCAGATTTGATTCTGCTTGTCGATTCCAACGACTTCCTTCGAGGCTGACTGTATGTTGAAGCTCAATCTCACTTGCTTCATGGCCAAAAATACGATTTATGACTTTGACAACTACAAGACCCTGCCCCAAGGTATTGAAAACTAATCCAGTTGTGACTACACTCCGATACATAGCCTTGATCTTATCAACCGATTGACCCAAGGTTAATGTACTTCCCGCACTTAAAAATTGATCCTGACCTAAAGAGGCTGAATGACTAAGAGTTAATGTATTCTCAGCCGAACGATACATTATTTTCTGTACCGTTACATCTTGATCTATTGGAATGTTGTGGCTCGGGTGGTGAGCAGACCAAGGGACAACTTCTGCATAATGATCGAGATCGGTTAATCTATTTTCCGCATCTAAATGAAAAATCTGTTCCGCATGTTGCCCGACAATTGCTTTCGCATCAATAATCCATCCAGCATGATAGTCTAATCGTACTATTGTCTTAATTTCAAATCGTTGAGAATTGTAGACAATCCAATCGTCATTCGTAATGGTCCAATCGTCTGGAAGATCACGAGCATCTATTATAAAGGTCTTACTAAGACCGTCGAATGTTCCACCATACACCATCGCCTTATTAGCGGAGATTTGGGAGATGGATTGTATGGCTTCACGAGCTATCTTGGTAGGAATAACGACCGCTTCCAACTCTTCACTCAGTTTATGGATCGTTTTCAGACCTGTAGTGTAGTCTGTGTCAGCATCCAACAGCTTGTATACAGCAATATCAGCGCCATACTGACGCTTCAGCCCGTATAGGACTTGCCGTATCATTCGTCGGTAGCGGCGTTCTTGATAGCTCATAATGGTTCCGACTATTAGTTACGCTCGGGCGGTCTTGGACAATTTTCCAACTCTGGACAACGATCACAAATCTTTGACATTACCGCACCAACCCACTTCATACAATCTGCACTGTGGGTCAGAGCTATCGTAGATTGCGATACAAGTTCCGCTAGTGTCTCTTTTTGATAGTCCTCTAATGAACTGATTCGTTCACTGAGTCTATCTTCGCGTTTCCAATCCCTCCAGATAAAGAAAAGAACGACGCCAATCAGTGGACCATACTGGGAAAGTAGGTTGGTCCAAATCAATGGGTCTACCTGTGAAAAAAGTACAAAATCCATAAGAATACCTCCCCAGTCGTGCTAGAAAAGGGAGCCCAGCCCATGGGGCTGGGCACCCGTAAAAAACTTGGTTTAACCAAGCAGCACGCAGCCGAGGCGATCATCCAATGTCTTCACACCACAGAGAATGTCGAGTGTGACAACGGTGCCTTGGGCATGAACGTCGTATTGCATGGTTACACGCATTGCAACGTTGTTGTACACACCAACTTGCGCACGCACGCCGAGAGCGCCAGAAGGCAGAGCCAACGGACGACTAACGAGAGCGACAGCATCTCGGTGGAAGCAAAGGTTGAACGAACCAGCGGGACCTGGGAATACGTCTGCGCCATCAAGCACAGCCGCGTCCAGAGGACGGTCCAGCCAGACATTTCGGTCACCAGCGTTATCATCAGATTCGATTACGACGTAAGTCGATGCACCGATCCGAAGAATTTGGCCAACGCGGGGGTACTTACCAGCGGTGAAGCTGTCAAGGTTGATTTCCTTGGTCCAGCCAGCCGCATAACCACCACTCATGTCAATCGCGCACTTCTTGTAGACGGTGATCGGATCGCTTGCAGATACCGCATACTTCAGAGCAGCATCAAGAGCAAAAACGTCCATGTCACCAGCGTTAGACGAAGCAACCGCCAACGTGGTCGGTTGACCGTCACTAGAAATTACGCAGAACTCGCCAACACTTGCCACGTAGTCGGGGTCCAGATCACAAGTCATGTTACCACTGTAGCCAGCGATATAGCCTGCGGTTACTTCACCCGGTGCGGTGTCAAGATCAACAGAGTTCAGACCAGAAACGTTCTGATCCATCCAAGTATCGAACCCAAGAACGCGACCCAAAGCCGCCTCACGCAGGGCACGACCACCATCACCACGCTCGTTGGCCTTCAAGAACATTTCTGTCTTGAGCATCGCCGTCTCAGCAGACGGAGCCAATACGCAGTTACGGCTTTCTGGAAATGCGAGATTATTATTCATAGTCTCGCGGGCTTCCAGTAAGTAATCCTTGGCGTTGAGCGCACTCAAAGCACCAAGCTTACCAACCTTGTTACCCAGGAAATCGGGAACTGCACCCAGAATGGCACGGTCGATACCACGAGCGATACCCATCATACCTGGCAACAGATAAATGTCCACGAGTTCTTGGAAGGACTTACTCGCCTCACCATCCTTGATGGTGAAGGAGATGTACATGTGCTGATTCAGAGGAACCTGCACGTTCGTTGATTGAGCATCTTGAAGCTCAATCGAATCCGCATCCGTCTTACGCCGAGTGGCGAAAGTTCCGGGCCGTCGAGTATTTACAACGTCACCATAGTTGGCAATCTCGGGCGAAAAGTCACGATGGACCAAGCCCGCCATTACCATATTCTCTTCGAGAATATGCAGACCTTCCATTGCCCAAAGCTCGGGAATGAAAGCGCTGTTGTCGTTGGCATACAAGGCGACCATTTGGTTGTTAAGATAAAAATTCATCTTAGGTCTCCTGTAAGGAAGTTACAAATTTAGTTGTTAAACGAACACCCCAAAGCTTTAGCTGCCCGGTTTGAGACCAAGAAGGCTTGGGTTCTCTTTCCTAATCTTCATGTACTGCTCAGGTGTGAGCTTTCGTACATCAATCCGTCCAGCAGAACCCGGAGTAACGCCTCCGGTTGCGGAACCCGCTCCGATGCCGCTAACGACATTAGATTTGAAGAGATTTCCATACTGTTCAGGTATTTCTTTCATCCTCTTGACAGCTTCATCTGGGGTTCGTTGTGTCATCACTGGTTCCCCTGCCTCATTCACATCTGGGAAATCGAGCATTGGAACTAATTGCCCGGTCGGTTGACCATCCGGCCCCTTGGCTTCCATCATCTTCGTCATAGGACGAAGAAGAGCAACCACTTGAGACGGATTAAAGGCTTCACCACCGGTTGCAGCGTCGATCAGAGCACGATCAGTCACAGATGTCTTGTACTTGGACTCCCACTCGACCGCTGCGGTCTTGTAGGTTTCAAGCTCGCCCGACAGGCGTTCTTCAATCTGGTTCTTCTCATGCGCCAATTGTTGTTCCTTGGTCCGGAATCGCTTCTGGATATCCTCCAATTCACTCTCCAACTTCTCTCGTTGATCGGTTGACAGTGATTGGTTTTCCAAAAGGGTTTTGTATTCCCCTTCCAAGTCCCGGTATTTTTGTTCTTGTGTCTTTCGGTCTTTAGCTAATCGGTCCTGCACAATACGATTTACATCGTCTTGTGAAAATACTTTACCCCCGGTGCCGTCCCCAGCGTTAATAGGTACTGAACCTCCGGCCGGTGCCCCTACTGGAGGAGTAGCTGCTGGCTCAATAACTGCCGCTGCTGGTTCACCTGCGGGGTTGCCCCCAAGGTCGCCAGTAGGCTCAGCGTCATCATACAGTCCGAGTTCGATTGTCGAAAGATAGAGATCAAAATTCATTGGATTTCTCCTAGACCCGCTTACTACACCATTTTCTGTTGTTCGCGGTTTACAACAGAGGCTAATTATGAAACCCTACTTACTTTAAGTTTTTCCCCAGGCCGTAAGAACGGCTTAATGTATCGCCAAGCCGTGGGGCTTGGGATGCCATGAAGCAAGTGTTCAATTGGCGCTTGGTTACGGTTGTAGGTTGTCCGTACCGATGCCACCCCTTGACTAACTACAGAGAGTTGTTCAAGTTCGGAATCGGGATCAATGCCGTCCAATAAGGCGTGCGCACATTCAAAACAAGCGATCTTAATGACCTCAGGCTCGACTGTGTCAGCGCCTCGCGGAAATTCTAGCAACTGTGCTATTTCCGCTTCTCGGATTTCTTCGTCTGTCGCGTCTTCATCTGCCTCTAATAATGTCCATACGCTATGCTTGTTACCCTTATAATTCAAAGCGTCCATACACTGAGTAGCTCGTAATAATGCCTTGGGACGGTCGATTGGGCTAGATCCAAACCACGCCTCTTCATGGAGCCGATTTTCAAAGTATGCTGTGGCTTCGGCAAGCGTACCGTAATACATATTTTCTGTAATAGCCATCGTTACTCCTTAATTACGACAGTTGCCATGCCGGTGTCGATTAGTAAGCCGCGTCCATGCAAAGTTGTGGTGTGACAGTGCGTGAATGGTACTCACTGCCTCGCCTGGTAATTGACCAAAGTCCCAATTATAGTTTACACCTAAGTCTGTATTACCTGGGAATGTCGCATCAATAGTCGTCCCTGCATTTGCGTCACTATATCTTACTGATACATCATAAGCGTCAGCATTTGCACCTTGTACATCTAAATACCACGTACCTGTCGCGTTGAAAGTTACGTTAGAAACATAGAAATCGTTACCCACTGTTATGTCTGTTGCATTCATTGCATCTGCATCTGATACAATGGTGGCGTCCGTTCCATTAGCTGCATTGATTGTAAAATCACCGGTTGTCACTACGGTTTGACCGTTAAAGTCCAGTTCACCATCGACTGCTAAGAAGGATTCTGAGGTCCAATTACCTGTAAAGGTTAATGTACCACCACCAACTTTATTCATAGTAAACTCTTCAAGAGTCCCATTCACATCCAAGTCTACAGATTGGTTTGCTGTTCCAGTGAAATCAATTCCACCGGTACCCTTAGTCCAGACTACTTCACCTGTACTAGGTTCTGTGAGTGTTACATCCCCTTGAATAACCCATTCTAAATCTTGAGTAGCGTGATTATTGTAGATGAGAACATCACCAGAGCTATCAGCTTCGAGCCCTAAATCACCTTGAATGGTAAGCATCGTAGGTGTATTAGTTCGACCATCAATAGTCAAGTTAGTAGCATCAGTCGCCTTAAAAGTAAGGTCATTAAAGGTGTAAGCTCCATCTTGCCAGTTGAATATTCCAGCCCCGCCAGTAGCTTGGGCAATCCTAACCTCGCCTACGGTACTGTAATCATAGGCTGGAAGAACACCGGTTGATTCAGGAAGGGAAAAGAACAACGTCCCCATCGTCAAATCTCCAGTAGTCGCTAAAAGACCACCACCGCTCGCGGCTCGAATCATTTGGAGGATACCTGCACCAGTGATTTCCCCACCTCCGTTGACGTATACACCACCAGTCCATGTTCCTAAGGCCGCATCTTGCATCCCCCAACGCTGCCCTGTTATGGTTAAGGTGCCATTGACATTCAAATCGCCATCTTGCCAGATATACTCTGAACCCAAACCGGCTGTAGCAATAGTTCCGTCGATATTCACGTCATGGAGTGTATTGGCTGAGACGTTGTTACCTTCGATAGTCTTGCTGGTACCGTCCATGACAACCAAGCTGGTTTCTTCTGTCAACGTACCACTGAAGTCGCTGTAATCGAAGCTACCACTTAGAGTCCAGGTACTTCCTGCACCCATTGAGATTACACCATCGGTACTCCAATCAGTATCATTTGGACCCACGGTTACATCGAAGTCGTTAGCATCAAAATCACCATCACTAATTGTGAGAGAGTCTACATCCAAGTTCGAGTCTAGTATGACACTACTATTCTTGTCTACCGTAAAACCACACAGGGGAATGTCGTTGGTGTTAGCAGTGTAGTTTCCAGATCCCGACATGAACATCGTACCATTTGTTGACCAAAGAAGGTCACCGGTACTACTTTCATACACATCCAAGTTACTTGTAGTATGGAGATTGGCTGTGCTTATGAATGTAATGTTAACATCATTTGCTGCCAGATTCTTGATTTCTACATTATCAAACTTGATATCCCCAGCCGATGAAAGTTCAAAGGCATCCGAAGCAGTATGACCTACACTAACTTCTAAATCAGTGCCATTAGTAGCAAAATCGTAAGCTGGTAAAATCATACCTGTTCTTGTATTCGAGGCTACTACCTTAGAAGGACCAAAAACGCCACCTCCTGCTACAGTCATAGCACCATACCAATAACGAAGCGTCAATATCCCAGCACCACTAATAGCTGCACTGGCACCTACTGTAATGTCTGAGTTATAGTAAGCCAAGAAATTGGTGGCAATGTCAACTGTACCATTGAAAACAATATCATCCGCACTGCCTGTGTTAGGATTACAATACATTGATCCATTTAATACACCATCAAAGGCTGTAGCAAATTCGATTTTGTGTACATAATCTGAACCTGCCGTAACGGTTACACTTGTACCATCGAAGATCATTTTTGAGCCATCCTTGACAAACGATCCACCACTGGCAAAGTCAGCATTACCTGAAATTGTCCATGTGCTGTCGCCCGCATTGAGCGTACCACCTGGGAAATCAAAATCTCCAGATATTGTCATAGCATAGGCGTCGGAATCCCATGTACCGGCAGTTAACAAAAAGCTTTCAGTGTATAAGTGATCGGATAAGGTATACGAACCAACGCAATTCACGTCGATATCTTCAACTTCACCCAGATTCCATTCGATAGTATGTGTGCTAGCACCAGCAAAGGTTACGAGTCCTGTACCCTTGAGCCATTCACGAGCGCCTGAACTTGATGTGAGATCGTCAATACCACCATTGAAAGTTAGATTAGCATTGGCTGTATTATCAACAGTCATTTTTCCTGTGCTGGCAGTACGAAAACGTACTAAAGGTGTATCAAAAATATAGGGTCCGGCCCCAAGGGCAGTTGATTTATCTCCAGCCGTATCATTATAAAATTGAATTGATGTTGTCGCAGTATATGTACCTGCAACCGGCAATAAATCGGTAGCTGCCGTAGCCCTGGGGTTGATGTAAAAGACATTAACATCAAAGGTTCCGGCCATGGTTCTCATACCATGTGTCACTAATGTCCCTCTCTGCCGATAATCACCATTACCGTCGCCGAGAACACCAGTTCCGCTGATATCAGTTTGTTGAGCACAAACTATTTGATCTCCAGCCGTAATTAAAAGAGTGCCGTCAACATTTACATTTATAACGTAACCGTAACCAAAGGTACCACCTACTGACACAACCCAAGTAACAGATGCACCAGTATCAATATCCAATGTACCGAGTGTTTGTGCATAACGCCAACCCAAGACTTTACTCGTACCGGTCATTACAAGAGTCGCAGACGCGGCTGAAACAGTTACATCCGCATCGTCAATATCGAAGTTTCCAGAGCATGTCCAAGTACCACTTCCCATTGTGATGGTATCCGCATCCCAATCGACATCGCCAACCGCCACGTCATAACTAACACCGTTAAAATCACCATCGGCATTCTTGAGTGTTAAGCAAGTTAGATTCGATCCAAGAATCAAACCATTGGCAGTCTTATTGACCCACACATTCTCTACATCGAAGCCAGGACAATCGTAGGTACCATTGCCGCTACCGTCGAAGGTCAGATTAGCTGAACCCTTCGTATAGACGTAGGTTCCAGTTGCACCCGTAGTGAAATTACCTTCAATCGTCCAATCATTGGCTGTTCCGGAGCGGTCGATTGTCAGTTGATGCGCTGTGGCATTATCGAAGGAAACAAATCCGTTTGTATCAATTGTGGGATCATTTGAATCCATATCAAGAATGAAATTCCCACCATTGGCTGCGACTGTGATATTCTTGGTGGTCCAAGTACCTGCACCCATTACTAATTCTGAACCTTCGTAGATTTCAATATCATCTACGCTATAGTTACCTGAACCAGCGATAGCCCCAGTAACAAAACCACGAAGACGCAATATACCTGTACCATCAATGATACCAGCATTTGTGACACCATAACCACTCCCAGGCAGGTATGAATAGGTTGTAGAATTTGTTGTAAGCTTACCACCACTCTCGATTGTGAGATTATTGTTACCTCGAATCCAAAGTGTATCCTCATTGGTAAGTGTTCCACCATTAACAATCTTGAGCCAACCGCCTGTACCTTCGTAGATGGTACAATAATTAGAAGCGGCTGTGATAGTATAAGTACCACTTACAGTGAGCTTGTAAAAATCATTGATAAACCCGTTACAATAGGTAACAACGTTTCCTGAACCCGTTAATTGAATTTCACTAGTTTCCGCTAAGAAGTAATTGTTTGCCCCTAAGGCAACGGTACTAAATCCACCACCCACATTCCAGGTGCTACCGACACCTGCCCAACAACGGGTGCTTACTTTCATCTCGAAGTCACCACTCAGAGTCAGATCAACGTCATTTACATCCAGCCGCCCGGTGTTGAGGGTGAGATCCGCACAACTCAGATTAGAATCTAAGGTAACGTAGTTGGCAGCCGGTTTCTGAACGAATACATCACTACCAATAGGGATAGCGTTGGTATCGGCGTTAGCATTTGCTGTTCCTGACAGGTACAAGTCGCCAGTCGAACCCCAAAGAACGTCGCCTGTACTATCTTCACGTACCTCTAAGTCACCAGTGACATGGAAGTTACTCGACGCTGGCACTGTAACAAATGTATCATTGCCCGACGCATTGTAGATTTCTACATTGTCGAAAGTCGTGTTCCCCGTTTGGAGTTGCAACCCTTCATTAGCCCCCTGGCCACCCATAGAGAATAGATCAACGCCACTTGCAGCGTAATCACGCGCAGGCCAGATCATAGAACTATAGCAATTGTCAATTCTTACGTAGTCGGGGGCAAATACAGTTCCACCCGGCATAGTTACTTGAGAGGATGCCCACTTCATTCCGAAGCTTCCAACACCACTAAAGTTGGCACTGGCACCGAAGGTTGCATCGGAATTGTAATACTGTGTGAGCGATCCAGTGATATCGACTGTACCATTGATTACAGTATCGTCACTACCTGTGTCACCTATCACCAGCATATTCAGAGCTAGTACACCATCAAATGCTGTGGCAAATTGAACCTTATGCATCCACGCATTCGTATAACCACCCGTTACTGTGACGCCTGAGCCATTGAAGATGAACAAGGATGTATCCCGTGTCATTACCCCGGTGCTAAGGAAGTCAGCATTACCTGAGATTGTCCATGTACCATCACCAGCACTCAAGGCTCCACCAGCAAGATCAAAATCACCCGAGATGATTGTATCATAGGCATCGGCATCCCAAGTACCAGCCGTCATCGTAAAGCTCTCAGTGTAGAGATGATCGGTTAAGGTATATGATCCAACGCAATCTACGTCGATATCTTCAACGTCACCCATGTTGAAACTGACAGTATGTGTTCCTGAACCGGCAAAGGTTACGAGTCCTGTACCCTTGAGCCAAATTCGCTGCCCCGTAGAAGCGGCATTGTCTGCTATACCACCGTTGAAAATAAGGTTTGCATTATTGGTATTATCAACAGTCATATCACCCGTAGTAGTAGTCTGCATGTAGACAGACGGAGTATCAAAGGTATATGTTCCCGCACCAAGTTCGGTTACGGCATCCGTAGCTAGATTATTGTAGAAACGAATGGTATTGGTAGCGGTATAGGTACCTGCAATTGGTAGGATTGCGGTAGCTGCCGGAGCCCTGGGATTCACGTAAAGGAGGTCTACATCAATCGGACCATCATACGTCTTGACTCCATGTGCAGTCGTAGTCCCTCTCAACCAAAGTATGCCGTTACCATCTCCCAAAGCACCAGTAGCACCGATATTCACAGGGCCAGTACAGATCAACTGGTCGCTCGCTGTTATAGCTAAAGTTCCATCGACATTCAAGTCAGTCACATACCCATAATTGTCAGTCTGCGATATAATCCAGGTAACACTTGCTCCGGTATCAATATCCAATG
>Ga0255052_10002162_pt1 | contig 14377 bp, 10 predicted proteins | sample JV7_2_21_MG_FD_188632 | JGI IMG/M metagenome (GOLD analysis project Ga0255052, IMG submission 188632) | Seawater microbial communities from Jervis Inlet, British Columbia, Canada - JV7_2_21 | ecosystem: Environmental > Aquatic > Marine > Inlet | place: Canada: British Columbia | collected...
TCCGTACCCCGGCAGGTCGAGCGACTGCAAACGACTGGTTCTTCGTCGCTCCCACTGGCCTTCGCCATTTCGTAAGCGGCTCGGCACCTACAAGGCCCTTCCGACGGTTCTTGAAGGGACGCGTAACGAGGCTGCAACGTTCGCTTAATGCTACGGCCCGGAAGATTGCTTGCCCTACACCGACAAGGACGTTTACGACCAAGCTTTCACCTCCTTTGAGTCACCCCAATGGGGTGTTGGTTATAACTACCCGGGCATCCAGTCGACTCCCGGGGCCGGACTCACACCGGCTAGACACGCGGCCCTATGGGCTGCGATACGAAAGGCGCGAAATAACGCTAAAAGGTTCACTTCAGCTTTGCTCTTTCGCGTACTTTCGCGCGTTTCGTAGTTCAAAAACCAATTGGTTGCGGCCGGAGGCCGCACAGGGTTCATTCGTGGTTAATTTCAAAAACGGAACAAATTAGTAGGCGGGTCTCAAGAAGAAATTTTTTTTAAAATTTTACTATATGGCATTGACAGGTAGATGGCATTGCGATATAGTGGGCGTTATGGATGATAAATTCTTCGACAACTGGACTAATCAGGTTCGCAAGGGGATGCTGGAGCTTTGCATTCTGAACGAGATTCGCGGCCAGAGGATGTACGGCTACGAAATCGTCAGGCGCCTGCGGAAGATCGACGGGCTGATCATCAGCGAAGGCGCAATATATCCGATCCTGAGCCGACTGAAACGACAGGGCTTTGTGGAGACGTCGATACAGGAGTCGGCCGAAGGCCCGGCGCGAAAGTACTACGAGCTTACCAAACAGGGCCGACAGATGGTCTCGCGGATGAACGACTACTGGCGGTCGATCAGCACGGTTACGGACTCTATCGAGAAGGGGTAAGAGATCATGATTGCATTGAGCAAAAGTGCAAGAAAAAGTCTGGACGATTATCTTCGGCAGGCGAGGGCATATCTGCGCGGGTCAAGGACAGTCGATGCCGATGAGGTCGAGCAGAATATTTCCGAGCACATAGAGAATGCGCTCGAGGGCGCCAGCGAGCCGGTCTCGTGCGATGAATTGGAAGCCGTGCTCGATAAGCTCGGCGATCCTCAGCAGTGGGTGCCCGAGGAGGAGCTTGCCTGGTGGCGGCAGTTAATCCTGAGGCTGCAAACCGGGCCGGAGGACTGGCGCCTGGCGTACATATCCTTCGCTCTGTTCGTAGCGGCTCTGGTGATGGCATCTTATACCTCAACGCGGGTCCTTGTGTCGCTCATATTTGCGAGCTTCCTTGCTTCGCGGGCGGCTATTTCGCAGACGCCCGACTCGAAACAGCTAAAAGCCCAGAAGTGGCTTCTATATCCACCCCTGATCGTTGTGTATGGGTTTATGCTCGGGGCATTATTGATACTACCCCTTCTGTTGTTGATCCCTCTGGCAGAGCAATATGAAACGCACTTTGGCCGCCTTCAGTGGGAACTCGATTACTGGTTCGTCGCTTTCTCGGTAATGTTTGCTGCGACGGGCGTTTGGTGGGGAATTCTGGCCTTGCCGGTCCTGATATTCGGCAAGAAGATGACAGTTCTTTTGCGGCCTTTTGCCGATGCATACAGGGTAAAATGGCCACTCGTAATGTTGACAATCGGTCTGGGTGTGATGATAGTCTCAGCGATTGTGGGTTTGGTGTACTACACGTACTTCACTTAGCCGGTCTGCTACGGTGTCCCAATCACGATTGTCACGTCCCCTATCTCCTGACCGGGCTCGGTTTCGAGACCTGTTTTCATGATGTTCCGGCCGTCATGGAGAATCTTCAGGACTTCGCACCCCTCTTTCTTGGGAGAGAAACCCACCATCGTATGCCCTGGCATCATGCCCTGAAGAACAAATGAACTTGTCGTCGGGAAAATCATGCTACCGCTTGTGTAATCACCGTCGCCTGAGGAAAACTCGCCGCCGGAACCTTCTCTGGCATCTTCGGGTCTGTATTTATTGCGAAAGTCTGTTTGGCTAAAACTGGAGGACGTCAATACGGTCGCGTCCGGATCAGAGTCCGGTTTCGGGGGATCTTTGATGTAAGCGTGGCCGTGGCTTTCACCAATTTGCCATTTGTTGCCAGCTTCGTCCACGAGCCTGCCCGAGATCGTAACGCCCCGTCTCAACTTGAAGTCCCGTTGAGTTGTCGCCTTTGTACTATCAAGATCAATAGGGACCCGCGTTCTGACAAATCCACGGTGTACCGCATCGACATGAACCAGAAACTCGCCATCGCCCAGGCCCTGGATTTGATAACCTCCCTGCTGGTCGGTGTAGGTCGTGACAAAGTCGAAAAGCATGTCACGTCGATGCACGACAACAAAAGCCTGCGGTACAGGTTTACCGGTTTCGTCGACCACAGTTCCTTTGAGAATGAGGCCGCCTTCTTTTTGCAGTGTGATGTTGACGTTATCGTGCTCCCGCTTTTCGTCAAAAGTAATCAGCTTTGCACCGTTTCTGGAAAAGGTGCCGGGATAGTAGATTGGCGGGTGGGCATCGCCTTGTCTCGCCGCTCGCCAGTCGATTGCCATAATATAGACCGGCCTGTCGCTGAGACCGTCAATATAGTACGAACCATCTGCTCGATTTACACGTGCCTGCTTGTGTTGATATCCCTTGCCGTTGTCTCTTTCAGACCAGGCCAGCACATGCAAAGTGCCTATGTTCTCCGGTATTTTCCCATCCTCATCCAGGACTTTGCCGGAAATACGATGGGCTTGCTTGACCTTGAATACGATACCTGACCTTTGCTCGCCGTCTTCAAGTGAGAATCGCGGGTATGAACCGGATTTGCCATCGGGATTGTAGACGGCGTCCTGGTATCCGGCGACATGTGTCGTTCGCAGTGAAAACGGACCGGTGGGGATGTCCTTGAAAACGAAAGTGCCGTCGCCGGCGACATCAATAAATATCGAGCCACCGGTGCCCGAATAGTGCAGGTACATCTTTGCATGATCGACAGGCTCACCGGTCGCCGCGGAGACGACTTTGCCGCTGATCGAGCAGTTTCCTGCGGGACGTTCGCCCATCACATTTTCCGTTTGTGCCTTGGTTTCTACGTCTTCTTCTTCGTCTTCTTCGAGCGGATAAAGCTCATGTCGCTGGCCCGAAAGTGCTCCACCACGGTAAGAAATAGAGATTTCATCGTCGTCATTGCCATAGATTCCATCCTTGCCACAACTGCTGAGGATGAATCTACTTCGCTGTGCTTCGTAGCGATAATCCTCACCGGCCGGGCTGTAGACATCCTTCGGTAACGGCTGGTTCAGTTCTTTGAGGGTCTTGGGATAGCGGCCCCTTCTCTGCTTGTATAGCGCAATCCAACGGCTGATATCCCCGGTATTCAATCGCAGTTGCCCTTCTTTGCCCCGCGTCAAGAGCATGGCATTAATCTCATCCGGCGTGGGCATTTGAGCGAAGAGCACCTTCACTTCAACAGCAACGCGATTACGACCCTGGCGCGTCGGAGCCAGTTGGATCTTGCACATGATGTTTTTCCCGTCCGCCGAGAAGTGCTTGGGCAGGTGCATTCTCATGGTCTTGGTATCATGAATTACCGACGAGGTCATTCTTGTCCCCGCAATCGCTTTGCCTGTCGCATCGAAACCCTCCAAGTCGAACTGAATCCCATTGGTCACAAAGTGAGCCGTAATCCGTATCGCCCGCACCGGAGTGACGTTCTTTTTGATTTTCATCCGGCGGGTTTGGCCCTCTTTGAGTTTTAGGGTTTTCTCATCCGAATAGGTGGTCAATCTCTTGTGTACAGCTTCGCCAAGTTCCTTGACGTCGGGGTCAACAGAAGCATTCTCCTGAGACCTGGCCTCGAGGCGAACCGTGACCAGCGCCAAGCACATCAGGACGACAATTCCGCACACAGCCACTGCTCGTCGAGATGCCTTTGTTCGAGTGTTACGTTTTGGGTCGAGCAGGAATCTGACTCTTCGCACCAGTCTGCCCTCGAACAGGGCAACTGCCTGAAACCTGGTCTTTCCGGGTTCTTGCTCGGCGATCCGTGAGAGTAGTCTTGTGTAGTCCATAACAGGCGCTCCTTTCTCGATAACATAATTGTCACAGATTTGCTCCCGCTGCTGGGTAAGCTGAAAGCTTGCGTACCAGAGGAGCGGATGAAAGAAGAAGATCGCTTCGGTAACACGCTGAAAAAGGTTGGCCCAGCAATCCCCCCGCTCGATGTGCGCCAATTCATGGCTCAGGACCATTCTAAGGTCCTCAGCCGGAGCATTGTCGTACATTTCTCGCGGCAGCAGGATGACCGGCTGCAATATCCCCAGGCACACGGGACCATCCACCTGAGAAGTCAGCAGAACTTTTGATCTCCCACGACACATTTTCTCGAAGTGCCCATTTCCAGATACAGGATCGGCTGACAGACAAATCCGTCGAAGTCGCAGCCAGCCGACAAGGAGCCGGGTTAACATGAAAATGATTCCAACGAGCCACAGACCAGCCAATACTTCCCTGACTGGGAAGGGTCGTGAGGGATTCGTGTCACCGACTGCGGCCGTCTCGGCAGATGCTGACGCCGGTGAATTGATCTGCGTTGTTGCGTAGCGGACAGGTCCAGCGTCGTCGCCGTGATGTACCTCCGGGGTTGTGGCTTTGGCCGGTTGGCCCTCGGGAGCAAGGACCTCAAGAGTCAGTCTGGGCCCGTGCAGCCCTATTGCCGGCAGCGCCACTACACTAACAAGCGCGCACAGCCAGAGCATGTGGCGATGAACAGGTGCTTCGATTCTCGCCACTTTGATAATTAACCATACCAGCAGCGTCAGCAGCACACCGGCCACGGAAGCTACCAGAAGGTAACGTACAATTCCATCAGTGATCAGAATTGATGTGTGGCTCATGATTCTTTCCTCTCGGCGATAAGTTTCCTTATCTCACGTTGATCTTTCTCGCTGATGCGGTTTTGCTCAGCCAGACTGTTTAGCAATCGCGAGGTGGAACCATCGAAGAGACGATCGAGAATGTCACCCAAGACGCCGTGACGCACCGCCTCCCGGCTAATAGTGGACCGGTACACATAGGTACGATCATCGACATCGTGCTCAAGGTAGCCTTTGGCTTCGAGCTTGCGCATCATGGTCAGTATTGTGCTGTACGCCGGCTTTCGCTGGGACAACGCACTCTTGACATCATGAACCGTCGCTTTGCCCCTGTCCCAGACAACATTCATGATCTGCAGTTCCAGTCTTCCCAGCCGAATCTCAGAATTGGTCTTCTTCGCCATATCAAGCCCCTAATCAAATTCTTGTCATTACAATGGTAATATTACCACGGTAATAGATATGTTCGAGAAAAAATGAAAAATTTAGCAAAAAATTCTTCCATCCTATTTTTTCGCCAGGAAAGGCACAAAAAAGTGCCTTGACTCGCCCATACGGGGCGACTCTAAGATATTAGATATCGTCCGTGATTTGAAGCCTTCGCCTGTTCGTTAACATGGTAAATCCTGCCTGGAATTGCCAATGAAAAAGCAAATCACCCTTGCATTCAAGGCCTAAAACAATAGAATTACTCTGCATGAACAATGCCGAACTTACTCGTCGTAGATTTCTACAATATACGACCGGCGGCGCGCTGGCGCTGCCGGACATTGTCGCCCTGGCTGCCGGTGCCGATTCTAGATTAGAAAACTCCCCTGCTGTCCGGGCCATCACCGGCGGGCCGAAATTCCATTGGTTCAGCTACTACGACAAGCTCCAGTTCGATCCTTCCTGCCGATATGTGCTCGGGATGGAGGTGGATTTCGAGCATCGCAGCCCGAGGCCCGACGGTGTCATTAAGATCGGATCGGGATGGTGGATTTGAACAGCGGCGATACCTGGACTCAGTTGGGCGAGAGCCGTGCGTGGTGCTGGCAGCAGGGTTGTATGCTCCAGTGGCGACCGGGCTCGAAAAACGAGATTATCTGGAACGACCGGCCGGATGGTATTTTGTCAAAGTACCGCAAGGTGCACACGTGGACGCCCTGGGAAGTGCATACCAGTCCGCACGATCTGGCCGGCTACGATGAACCGATGTTTCCCGTGGCCGAGACGGAGATCGGCAAGATAGGTGCGGCCATCTGCTACGACTGGTTCTTCCCGGAGGCAATCAGACAACTGAGTCTTGGCGGGGCTGAGTTGCTCATACGGGTCTCGGCGTACATGGATCCGTGGGGAACGACCCAACCCATGGATTGGTGGACGATGGTCAACCGGGTGCGAGCACTGGAGAACATGGCCTATGTGGTCGCAGCGAATCAGGCGGCCAGTCTAAAAAACTATCCGCCATTTAGCTGGCCCGGAAGCAGCATGATAGTTGACTACGATGGCCGGGTAGTCGCCCAGGCCGAGTACGGAGCGGGCGAAAAGATTGTTGTCGGCCCGATTGATTTGGCTGCCCTGCGCGCTGAGCAGGAGCGTCGCCGTGGACATAATATGCTGGCTCACCTGCGAACCGAGACCTATCCAGCCTACGGCCAATCGATCTACCCGGCCGGCCGGGGCAGCGATGGCCCGATTACGGCCGAGAAGAACGAGGCTTCGCATCGTCAGGCGCGTGAGGCTTTGAGAGGCATATCACGCGACCGGCCCTGACTGTGCCGAGGCCAACAGGCCGGGAATTGCTTCCGAGCGAGTCCCACCGGATGCTCCCTGTTACCCCTTGCCGGGGGGAGAGTTCCCTCACCGCGTCACATATACGCGGGCGATTGAGCCCGGCTTTGCGTATGGCGGCGATTAGAAGGCTCACTGAATCGTAGGTGTGCGCAGCAAGATAGTCAGGGCGGTTTCCAAAACGGCAGGCAAATTCTTCTTCAAAACTGTCCGATTCTTTGCCGGGTGTGTATAACAATGGGAAGATGACTCCCTCGGCTACCTTGCCTGCTTTTTCCAAGAAACTTCTGCTGCCCATACGGGGGCCGCCGAAGACAATGCCTTTGAACCCTTTCTCTCGGAGGGTACAGATCACTTGTGCGCTTTCTTCGGCAGCGGCAATCAATACAAGGGCACGAACCTCGGCCTGCACAATCTTGTCGGCAAGCAGGCTGTAATTCTTCTGCCCGGGCTTGAACTCAAAGTGGAAACACGGAGCCAACCGCCTTTGAGCAAGAGACCTGCCAAGTTCAACCGTAAGAAGATGGGAATCGTGATCGGTGGACGACACAAGGAGAAAGGGATTTTCCATAGGCTCTGTCGGAAAACCCGATCTGGCTTCGAGCGGCCTTTCTTCCGCCTGGCGGCATCTCCGCCGGAGCCCGACATCGACGATAGAACCAATCCGCCTTCGGCTGACTTCGCCGTCTTTACCAGGCGAAAGAATTGCTCGCTCTCGGGCCGACGACGGAGTTTTCCGACAGAGCCTAACATGCGAAGCAATTGCCCGAGCCAAAATCGGAGCCTGCAGGTGATCTCCGGGCAGGCATGAAAACATCCACGGCACATTCACAAGGTTCGCTGACCTGTCGGTGCTTCCGGGACTCAGCAGAGTAAGCCGAGCCTTGGCAACGACTTGTTCGGCCACATGTGTCGATGGCCCGTCGATTCCGCCGACGATTGCCCAGACCTTTTGTGTGTAGGCCATGCGGATGACTTCTGCGGCGCCGGACTGCCAGGTATTGTCCGACCACCCCGGGACTAATCGAAACGGCACGCCATTGAACCCGCCTGCCTGATTGGCCCGATCAATCGCCAGGGACGCTGCACGATACATGTCGCTCTCTTGCGCATCAGAAGCTTTGTTGGGGCCAAAGTACCCTATCAGTACTTCCTCGACATCGGCGGGAGCAAACTCCTGGCGACCCGGTCCTGCGTAGAGCGTTTGCCGCGTTCTCGCGTCGAAGAATACTTCGCGAGACGAACCCTTCCTGGAGTTCGTCTCACCTGTGACTGTCGTTACATACACGGCCAGTAGTATCAATGCTGTTCTGACGTTCATACGCGTTCGAGTGCAGCATCCTTTCGAAGGCCTGGCGGTGCCGAGTCGCTGCCAGCCATCGCCAGACCTTGTTCCGTGGGGCAATACAGCCTCACGGAATCTTCAGGTCATCTATCGAGTAGAAATTCCATTTGCCATGTTCTCGTTTTGCCAGGTATGCATCGCCGATGTCATCAAGGGCGGCGCTAAGCATTATATCGCCTGTTACGCCTTCCCAGGGGTTGGCTCTATGTGCCAGCACATCACGGATTTTTGCCCGGTTCAAACCCGCAGCCTGAACTGCCCAGATGACCATGTTCATGCCGTCATAAGCATGGGAGGCGAATGTTTCGGCGTCTTCTGCGAAGCGCTGCCGGAAAGCTTCGCGAAATTCCTCGAGCTTGCTGCTCTTCCTTGTCGGATTCCACGGATAAGTGAAGACAGCACCTTCGCAATTTGCGCCGGCGGTCTCAACAAATTCATCTGAAAGACAGCGATCACAGGCGAAATACGGTTGTTCCATACCCATCGCTCGCATTTGGTTGAGAATGTTTGCTCCGTCCAGGGCGTCGCCCCAATGCACAATCGCGTCCAGATTCTCGGCCTTGAGACGTTCCAGTTGCAATGAGAAATCTTCAATTCCCAGTTTGTAGGACATCTCCAGAACAACGGGATTGCCCAAACGCCTGCTTCCGTCACGGATCTCGCGGACGCCGAATCGGCCGTAACGATTATTCGCGCGAATAATTCCGACCCGCTTGATGCCCAGCTTTCTGTACATGTAATCAACGAGCAGGTAACCTTGCTGCCGGTCATCGCTTATGCACCGAAAAGCCCAGGGGATGTTCGTCTCGACAAACGTTGGATCTGTGTCGCCGGAATTCATCATAGCGATCTCGGCCTTGAGCGCGACGCGGATGGCAATGTGGCTGTTGGCCCCATCAATAGTGCCGAGAATCGCCCAGACCTTGTCTTTGTAAGCCATGTTGACGATTTCATTGCCTGATGCACCCCAGAGTCCGTTGTCGTTGGTGACGACAAGCTCGAATGGGATATTCCGTTTGAGGTATCCGCCCTTGGCATTAGCTTGCTCGATAGCAAGCCGTGCGCCCTGGAGCATCTTAATCCCCAACGGTTCCTCATGGCTCTTTCCACCGGTCGCGACCGAAACAGTGGACGTGATCGGGCCTATGAAACCGAGTTTGACTGTCTCTATATCGTTCGGCTCGGGTATGACTCGACCTGGCCCGGTGTACTCGATTTGACGCAGGAAGTGTTCCTTGTACGGCCTGACATGCCGAAAAGGCTCGAAATCCCCGGCAGTTCTCGCGTAGCTCTGGTCCTCACGCAGCACCAGATCCGGAACTTCATAGGCGTTGACACGGTTGATTTTCCGAAGGACTTCGCGCGTCTGAGCATCAACGCCGGCAGATACCTGCGGACCTTTCGTTCCTCCTTTTTCGGACATCGCGCAAGACAGAACACACAACATGAGGATTGTGAAAAGCAAAACAATATGTCGCTTCACCATTCTAACCTCCCGATTACCAATGAAAATTGCCGCCAAATGCACGCTTCTACCTTTCTTGAGATTTCGCTGCTGCGACTACCTCGGCATGAACCGATCTTTTCTTCAGTCCTTTGTAGTATCCCGAACCGATCCCCCAACCAACTCCCTTTGAGGTACCTACCCAAACGTCATCGTTGTCAAAATCGACCCACAGGGCGTAATTGTGAGGAATACTCTTCGGCATGTCGATTATACCAAGCACTTTCTGCTTGCGGCTAACAACCGCTCTGCCTCTGAGAGTATTAGGATCCCTCGTGTAGGTTACCCATGTATCTGTCGGAAAGTCGGCCACGACGCCTACACCCTTGTCGGTCGCAAACCATGCTTCATTGCCATTGCGACCTTTGACGGCGTTGCCGAAGTCGCTCGGCAGACCGGTTTCATGAGCGTAATAGCCTCGCCAGTTGCGGCCGTCATAGCGGCTCATGCCGAAATATGTTGAAACCCAGAGAATGCCGTCGACATTGCTCGCGCCGCTCGTAACAACGTGGACAATGCCATCATCCCGATAGAGGTCGATTTCCATCTCGCCGTCCGGGTCGAGGTAATCTTTCCACCTCTCAGTCGCCACGTCAAACTCCAGCACGCCGCTGCCCCAGACAGCAAGGTGGACCTTCCCATCGTTATGGCAGACACCATAATTCCATATCTCTTCCATCGGAGCATTCTTCTCCGTGTAGATGGTCCATTCGCCGGTTATGGTATTATACCTGCTCGCTCCGGCAGTGGTGGCGGCCCAGATGTTGTCATTCTCGACGGCCACCCCGTAGACAACGTCGTTCACGAGCCCGCTGTTAAGCTGGTTCCAGTGGTCAAATCGACCGCCACTGAGGCGGGCGAGACCACCCCCGAACAAGCCGATCCAGAGTTCTCCGGTTTTCGGATTCACGTCAAGTGCCGAAACTACGCGCCAGGGCAGGCCATCATTTTCGTTCCAACTTCTGATCTTCCCGGTTAGCTTGTCAATGCAGGCCAGGCCGTCTTCGGTGCCGACCCAGACCTTCGAGCCGTCGGTCTTGAGCGCAAAAACGTGGTCGTTGGGCAGACCGTCTTTAACTGTAAAGTGCCTCCATTTTGTGTAGACGTAGGGAAGCTCCTGCACGGTTGCTTCGGCAATCTGTGGATTCATCGCCTTACAGAATGATGTCGGCACGAGCCATGAGACTGACAGGATTGCCAATACGCAAACAAAATACTTCATCGTGACACCTTATTCCTGATAAGCGGACGGCTACAAAGTCTTGATGTATTCGATCAAATCGTTAAGCTGGTCCTTCGTCATATCATTAGTGACCCCATGCTCATCATTAGGATTGTACCTGGTCCAGATTTCTTCCAGGGTTTGAGCAATTCCGTTGTGCAGATAGGGCGCCGAGTCATATATATTGCTAAGATGCGGCGTGTCAAAGTCCGATACCCGATCAAACTGCAGCTTGGTCCCGACATCATGCCGCTGTCGGTCGGTGAAGAGCGGCGGAAAATGGCAAGTAATGCATCTCTTCTCCTTCGCAATGTCGCGTCCGTCGTCTGTCATTGACCGTTCGAATAACATCTTGCCGCGTCTTTGTGCGTCTGTCAGTTCCGCTCCAAGTGGACGATAGCGGTTGGGTGGCCGGGGAATTGTGCAAATATAATGCTCCAGAGCAGAAAGCTCTTCGGGTGTGAACGGTTGAATTCGCGTAAAGAAGACCGCCAGTCGCGGCCCGCATTGCCTCTGGAGACTTGGGTTGGTTCCTTCCCACTTGAATGGAGCCGTGTCAAGAATCCCACGGAGTGTGCGGTTATCAACGGGGCTGATTCCGATACCGTCAGGCTCGATGTCGTAGGTAAGCCCGTCAACGTGCCCGTCGGGATGACACGAATGGCATGAGAACTGACGGTGAAAGGTAATATTGGCGCTGTGGAAGACCCGCTCGCCCAGACGCTTTTTTGTAACAACTTCGGGACCTCCCAGATCAATCCGCGTTGTCACTTCGAGCCTGTCGAGATCGATTGCCGTCAACGAGTCATCCAGGGCATTTGCTGCAAAGGCCGTTTTCCCATCCGGGGTAATGGCAATCCCCCGGGGGCTGTGTCCGGTCGGAATATGGGTCACAACAAATTCCGTCGGCTTGCCTAAGTGGTTCGGAAACACGTGCCGGCGTTCATAATCTGTGGCAGCTTTGAGCATCGAAATAAGCTTCACAACATCAACAACAGCGACACGGTTTGAGCCCGAACTCGTCACCAGCGCCTTGGTGCCATCAGGCGTGATTGCTACATCGGCCGGATCTGGAAGACACATGCTGGGCTCATCGAGCAGCACCTGATCCACACGACCGTCCTTCCAGACGATCCCGAGCCCATTTGTGATGATCCATCCCTGAAGCAGGCGGGTCATCGGGACGAGATTCTTCGTGCGATTGATAGTTATCAGGGCAAAGTCCCCGCTTGGATGCCAGTCGACACCCTGCAGGAGGTTTGCAGCCGCGACAACAGCGCGGTCCTGTACAACGGCCCGGGCAGTGTCAATGACAGTAACCTCCGACACTGAAGCGGCGCGGAACTGCACAAAACGCGAGAGGTTGTTGGTGACGTAGATCATAGATCCGTCGGGAGAGCGTGACAAAGACCAGGGATTTCGACTCGCGCTAAGACGTTTTAGTTCTTTGAGAGCAACCGTGTCAATAACAGAAATACTATCAGCGGATGTGTTGAGTACGTATAAGTATTTTCCGGAGGCATCGGTAAGCACACCATGCGGCTCGTCACCAACGGGAATCGTGGCAACAACTTTACGGGAAGACACTTCGACGACTGACACCGAGTCGTCAAGACGATTGCTCACATACGCCCGGATCCCGTCGGGGCTGAAAGTCACATCCGAAGGCTGTTGCCCGACCTCGATTTCCGCGATTTTTTGAAGCTCCCGGGTTCCCACAACAATTATCGTATGAGAGGCTTCACAGGCAACGTAGATCTCTTCGCCGTTAGGGCTTACAGCCATATTGACCGGTGTTTTGTATCGCGGGGCCTGTGAAGCCCTGGGCAACTTGGTTGGATGGGCGATCTTCTTGACCGCTTCTTCAAAGTTGAAAGGCTTATCGTGTGCATTTTCGTGACATCCAAGGCAGGTTTGTCGCGTCACTTCCCTGAGCCCGGCGGCCTTCGCTGCACGGGCGTCTTTCATTATTGCTTCCGGATAATAGTCGCCGCCTGCCCCGTGGCAGGCTTCGCATCCAACGCCTTCGTACAAGGAGTCAAATCCCGCTGCCCCTTTCTGAGGCTGATGATAAGCAGTAGTGTGACATCTCAGGCACTCGGCGCTATTCTGGGGATCACCTTTAAGGTTTTGCCCACTCGCAATTTCGTACGCTTCGGCAGTCGCAAGCGTGGCATACGCACGGGCGTGTGCGCTCATCCGCCATTTACTGAACTGGTAACCGCTTGTCGGGCCTTTGTGACAGTTGGCACAGGTGATAGTCCCTATGTATTTATGTTCGGTCTTATTGGAGGCCGTTCTATCCGGCAATTGCGTCCCGGGTCCGAAACGGAAGTTTTCGCCGGTAGGATGAGCAATCACGCGCATGGCTTGCTCGGTGTCAAGAGCGGGCAGGTTGTGCAAGGCGACGTGCGAGCCCTTCACCTGATGACAACCCATACAATCCCGTACAGTCGGCATCGTCAGACCCGCTTTTGTAGCTGCCTGGCGATCGGTCATAATATTTGCGTCTATGTACTCGCTTCCCGGGCCATGGCACCTCTCACATTGTACGCCATCCAGGGTCGAAAACGTCTCGTCCTTTTCCCACTCCTCGGCGTGAGCGCCGGTTGCGTGGCATCCCAGACAGGTGGGCGATTCCTGCGGTTCCTGCGGAATGCCGCTCAGTTCGGCAATCCTCTTCGCCTCCGGGTTGGCCAGAACCGCAAAGGCACGGGCGTGCTTGGAGGCCAGCCAACGACTGAATTGATGGCCCATACCCTTACCTTGATGGCAGGTCGCGCAAACTTTAACTCCGACGTACACCGGATGCCTTCGGTCGGCCTCCTGAGCCCGGGCGCCAACAGAACAAACCGCCGCAACCACAAGAATTGTCAGGATTCTGCCACACTCTTTGCTTGTGCCGCCCATATCAGGGTTCCTGGATCACTTTGAGAATCTGGTTTGCATCTACGTCTTTGAGCTTGACAGTCCGTTTGTCGGGCCAGCGGATTTCCACAATATCTGCTTTGGACGCTTTGCCGAGGCCGAAATGGCCTCTCGGGTCGCCCTGTGAAAGATAGCCTGTCACCGGGACCAGATCCCGCACTTGTCTGAGCGAGCCAACTTCGACAGTAACGCGCGCGCCAACGGCATCGCTCTTGCCTGGCGGCAGCTTGGCCTCGACAATAAGCCAGTTGTTCTTGTTGCCACCGTCGTTTCGCAAGAGCCTTGGAGTATCGTTGAGGTTGATCACTAGAACGTCAGGGTCTCCGTCATTATCGTAATCGCCGCAAGTGGCGCCGCGCCCGACATGTTTCTCTCTAAAGTACGCGCCGGATTTGTCGGCGACATCCACAAAGTTTCCCTTACCATCGTTTCGCATGAGCACGTCTTCTTCGGTATATTCATGATGGGCGTTGCCATTGGCGACGAAAATATCCAGATAACCGTCGCAGTCATAGTCTAGTAAGACACCGCCCCAACCGGTGTACTGACCGCAAACGACGGCAAGGTTGGCCGGCTCGGTGCGATCTTCGAAATAATCTTTTCTGTTCATCAGAAGGCAACCGTACCCCATATCGGGAACGTAAATGTCGAGCCAGCCATCACGGTCCACGTCGCCGATAGCGGGTCCCATGGAAGAAACGCCCTGGCCTCCCTCGCCAAAAGCCATGCCCATCATCAGCC
>Ga0255052_10002164_pt1 | contig 14372 bp, 15 predicted proteins | sample JV7_2_21_MG_FD_188632 | JGI IMG/M metagenome (GOLD analysis project Ga0255052, IMG submission 188632) | Seawater microbial communities from Jervis Inlet, British Columbia, Canada - JV7_2_21 | ecosystem: Environmental > Aquatic > Marine > Inlet | place: Canada: British Columbia | collected...
AAGCTCAGGCGTATGAAATTCCGGTATCTGTTGCAGGGTGAAAATATCAGGCCCGGCGCGATGCTGATGCCGGCCTCGATCGCCAGGTCGAAAAGAATTTCAGAATCGACTTTATCCGGCAATTCGAGCCAAAGCACGCTGCCGCCAACGGGCTTGGAGGTCCTGGTTTGCGGCGGAAAATACTGCGCGACCAATGCGCTCATCCGCTCGGCGTTGCACTGCAGTTCGGGTCTTAGCGTCTTCAGGTAGCGGTCATAGTCTCCGGTAGCAAGAAACTCGCTCAAGGTGAGTTGCTGGAGGAGGCCGGATGAACATGAGAAAGACCGTTTGAGCTGCGTAATCTGATCGATGTACTGTCCCGCAATCAACCATCCTATGCGATAGCCCGGTGCTATCGTCTTGGAGAATGATCCACAGGTCAAAACGCTTCCTGAGCGTGCGAAGAATTCGGCCGGCTTGGGCCGGTGGCCGTCAAACAGGAGGTCGCCGTATACGTCGTCCTCGATGAGTATGACGCCATGCGCTTCGATCATCTCGACCAGCTCTTGTCGCATTTCCTCCGGCATACTGACGCCCAGCGGATTACTCAGCGTCGTGGAGAACATGCAGGCCTTCACAGGGTGCGCTTCCAGGGTCTTGCGCAGTGCACTGAGTGTTATGCCTTCCTCCGGGCAGGTCTCGACTTCGATAGCGAGCATGCCGAGACTGTCGATAAGCTCGAGGAGGCCATGATAAGTCGGCGATTCGACGGCAATTACATCGCCTTTGCCGGCCACAGCCTGCAATGCAAGCAGCAAGGCTTCCTGGCCGCCGTTAGTGATACAAATGTTGTCCGGATCGATTTTTCCGCCGACGGTATCCAGGTACCGGTAGGCAATCTGACGCCGCAGGCCCTCTTCACCCAGGGTAGGCGCGTATGCAAGGCTTCGTTCCTGGGTACGCGCCATGACCCGTTTCATCGTTCGCTGCAGCGCTTTTGCAGCGGGCTTCACCATGCAGGGATTTGCGATACCGAACGGGACCACGCCGGGGATATAGAGACCATCATAAACGCGGTCCATCAGGCTGCGACCAATGACCGGGATGGGCTTCGCTGAACGGCGGAAGGGCGGGGCCGGCCTGACCATTTCGTTGGTGGGGACGCCACGGACATAGAAACCCGACTGCGGCCTCGATTGAACACGCCGTTGGCGCTCGAGCTCGACATAGGCCTGGCGAACAGTTGGGATGCTCACGCCGATTCGATGGCTCATCCGTCGCAGGGACGGCAGGCGGTCGCCCGGCATCAGTGCGCCGGACTCAATGTTATCCGCTATTAAATCAATGACCTGGCGGTAGAGGTAATCGCTGCTTTCTTTATCGACGGCAAGCATTAACTGTTCACCTTACATTTTCACAAAATTGGATCTGTTATAGCTCCAATAGACCCGTATAGTCAAGCACTTCGTTCAACAAGAGACATCCAGGAGGCAGCTATGAACGGTCAAAATTGCCACTGCAAAGACGCCTATCAGGATCGCCTGTTTAGCTTGGCGGGCCACATTCGCTCTCCGGTAATGGTAGCCAGAAGGCATCAAATAGCGTGGCGCAGCGCAATCGCCAGGCTGGCAACGCCGATGCTTCGGCTACATCATCTGCGCAACATTCGCACACAGATGGTGGACGAGCTACTTGACGACCTCGATGCCTGCAAGAGTGCCGGGATACCGCACGAAGATGCGTAACTGGTTCCTTTATCTTGTCACCGTACTGGTCTGGGGAACGACCTGGCTTGCCATCGAGTTTCAGCTCGGGGTGGTGTCGCCCGAGATTTCGGTCTTTTATCGGTATGCATTCGCAACTGCACTGTTATTTGCCTGGTGCCTGGCCCGGGGATTGAATCTGAAATTCGATCGTCGCGCCCATTCGCGATTCGTTCTCCTTGGCATGTTGCTCTTTTGCCTGAACTACATCGTGATGTATCACGCACAGCAGTACATTACGTCGGCCTTAACGGCTATCGCGTTTTCCACAATGCTGTGGATGAACATTATCAATGCCCGAATCTTTTTCGGTGTTCGTGCGGGCGGACGAGTAATCGTGGGCGCCTTACTCGGTATCGTCGGGATTGTCGTTTTGTTCAAGCCACAAATCGACAACGTCTCGCTTTCCGATGCAACGCTTTACGGTGCAGCCCTTTGTGTACTCGGCGCTTTGATCGCGTCACTGGGCAACATGGTGTCTCAGTCGGCGCAAAATGATGGCTTGCCCGTCATGCAATCAAACGCCTGGGGCATGCTGTACGGTTCCATATTGACGGGAGCGATCGCGTTCGGCCAGGGACAGGAGTTCAATTTCGACTGGTCTCTAACGTACGTCACGTCACTTCTGTACCTGATTATCTTCGGTTCGATTATTGCGTTCGGTGCGTACCTGACGCTGCTCGGCCGAATCGGCGCCCACAAAGCCGGCTATGCGGTGGTGATGTTCCCGGTCGTGGCGCTGGCCGTGTCCGTCTTTTTCGAAGGTCTTCAGATCACGGCCAACATTGTCGTGGGTGTGATGCTCGTCTTACTGGGCAATATATTCATACTGCAAACCAGATCGAATGCGCAGGCTGCGTACGAAGAAAAGGAAGCCGCCGAAACAGGGCGACCGCTGCATCTCGCCGCCGACCGGGTGCGCTAGCCGGACTTCGGGCTATTGAGAGCGGCTGCGGGAGGGGCGGGCTTGCCCCTCCTGGTGCTCAGGACCTTCAGTCGTCCGAGTCGTCATCCCCACCGTGCCAGGCAATGAATTTCCATTCGCCGTCGACACGAACCAGGATGTCGGTGTATCTGCCGTTGCTCACTTCCGTTTCGCCGTCGCTGTTCTCGGTCGCATTGGTATAGAGATAGTGTGCAACCGCCATGTCGCCGTGGATCACGGTCGACAAGGGATATAGCTCGTGTTCAAGACCCTTGGACTGTTTCGCATCGAACTCATTCCAGATGCGGGTAGATGCTTTGTCTCGCGGTGCCGGAGAGTTTTTTGGCCAGCCGATAAAATCCGCTGACAAGAATCGTTCGACCCACCGCCGGTCACCCCGCTGAGAGGCTTCCCACTGCTCCTCGATTACAGACCAGACGGCCACATAGTCGTCAGTCGCGCTTTGGGCAACGGCACTGTCATCCACCGCGCTTTGGGAATCGGCACTGCCATCAGTCGCTTCCTGTTCGCTGGTTGCGTCGTCCGCCGGGTCCTGTGCCAGGACTGTGCCAAAGGCGAAAAGGAATATGCCCAAAAAAGTAATGCCGAGCTTTTGCGTATGAGTCATTGCTCCGTCCCTTAAGTTTTAGTGTCGATCCTCCTGGTACCGGGAGTGTAATCCCATTCGGCAAAGCCGCCAAACGATTGCGCACTTAAAATTCCAGCGCCGGGATCGCCCAAATTGCTTCTCACAAGCTCTTGCATCCGCCTGATTTCCAGCAGCTGCTTTGCCAATATACAGAGAGAATGGAGAATATTCAGTATGGCATTGCCATGCGATGGCGCATAGCCGGGAGGAGGAATGGTGGACCGGGCCAATGGCCCGATCCACTAAATTTTAGTGTACCGAAATCTCAACCGCCTTTGATACGGTCGGTGTCGTCTTCGGCAGATGGACTTTCAAGACTCCTGACTTGGTCTTTGCAGAGATCTTCGATTCATCCACATCGGATGGCAGTCCAAAGCTTCGCGAGAATTTCCCATAGAAATTTTCGATCCGATGTTGCTTTTCCGTCTCTTCGTCCTTTTCCATTTCTCGTTCGCCGCTGATCGTCAACATGCCGTTCTCGATCTCGATGTGAATGTCTTCTCTCTCGACCTCCGGCAATTCGGCCTTGATCAGGTACTCTTTTTTCGACTCGCTGATATCAGCCCTCGGGCGCCAACTCAGGTTCGTCCGCAGCGCATCATCATCGAGACCTGCAAGATCCCGATCACTCAGCAGCCGATTGTAGCGGTCGAAAAAGCCTTCCATATCGCGGAAGGGGCTCCAGCTCACCAGGTTCATACTTTTTCCCTCCATTGCAATAACTCAGACTCCTGTCTGCCCGCAATGTGGTTCCGGGGCGGCAGAATAATACTTTCACAGATTATGGATGTTGAGAATCCGTAGTTGTCACAGCATCATTACGGTGCAACCACTATAGGCAGAATCGATCCGGCTTTGACTATTGTGGCGAAGTGAGGGACGGTTCCCTTTTTCACTCCCCGCGATTTGTGCGATGAAGGCAATGATTCTCTCGACGACGGCGGCGCTTTCTGAAAACCGGCAGCCGTTACGGCTGGTCGAACTGGAAACACCGGAGCCCGGCGAAGGTCAGGTGTTGATAAAAGTATCCGTTTGCGGTGTCTGCCATACGGAGCTCGACGAAATCGAAGGCAGGGCGACCCCTCCATCGCTGCCTGTTGTGCCGGGCCACGAAGTCATCGGTCGCGTAGCCGCCCTCGGTAAGAATGCCGCACGCTTCAGGAAAGGCGAGCGCGTCGGCGTTGGCTGGATTTACTCGTCGTCCGGAGAGGCCGACGAGAATCTGAGTCCCGAATTCCGGGCAACCGGGCGGGACGTCAATGGTGGTTACGCGGAATACATGGCCGTCGGTGAGCATTATGCTTATCCGATCCCCAGCTTGTTTTCAGACGAAGAAGCAGCGCCTTTGTTGTGTGCGGGGGGCGTCGGTTACCGGGCCCTTAAACTCGCCAGGCTCGCGGATGGCGAATTGCTGGGTTTAACGGGATTCGGCGGCTCGGGACACCTGGTTCTGCAAATGGCGAAGCACTTGTACCCCAACTCCAGGATCTGTGTTTTTGCGCGCAGCGGGAAGGAACGTGATTTTGCCATGGGGCTGGGCGCCGCATGGTGCGGGGACACGGGAGACCGCCCGCCCGAACCGCTACACGCGATTATCGACACGACCCCTGCCTGGCGGCCTGTGCTGGAGGCACTCCAGAACCTGCGGCCGGGCGGGCGCCTTGTCATCAATGCGATCAGAAAAGAGGCAGACGACCGGGAGCTGATGGGCGGTATCAGCTATGAAAAGCACTTGTGGCTCGAAAAAGAGGTCAAGACGGTCGCGAATGTCACGAGCCATGATATTGCCGCGTTTCTCCCGATCGCGGCTGAATTACCGATCAGGCCGGTGGTAGAGAGCTATCCCCTGGAGGCCGCGAATAAGGCACTGAATGATTTAAGGGCTGGGCATGTGCACGGCGCGAAAGTGCTTTTGGTGAATGTGTAATACTTTACAAACAAATACTTACCATGTATTTATAAAGTGATTTCTTCACTGCTGCACTTGCACGCTGGCGGTGAGGTGGGTATCCGCCGTCAGTGAATTGGTGATCAGACAGAGGTGCTCGGCCTTGTCGAGCAGCCTCAGAGCCATGCCCTCGCTCTTATCGGCCGGTATCGTCAGTGAGGCCTTGACCTCGAATGTCGTGAACTGAGTTAGGCGTTCGACCTTGTCAAGCGTGCCCTCGACGGAGCACGTGAGCGAGATCCAGGAGAATTTCGATGCACGAGCAATCGCTTTGAACGTCAGCACGAAACAGTCTGCCACCGACGCGACAAGCAGCGATTCCGGAGACCATTTGTCGCCTGGGCCACCGAATTCGGCCGGCGCGGCAGATTCGAGGTCCGGCAGACCGGTTGACCTCAGCTGTATTCCTGCTTCCGGGTCTGCCGCGGCAGAGACATTGTAATGATGGGGTAGATTCTGCATTGGATTAGTTGCCTTGGGAGAACCAGGAACATAATTTTGGACCTATTTGAGTCTTTTCAAGTCATACAGGCATCCTGGTATCGATAATCGAACAATCAAACCATTTTGAAGGAGCACATGATGCAACGAAGCGCACTAGCTGCGTTGTTGGCCATGGCGTGGTCAGCAATCGCTTTACCAGGCGGCACTTACGCCCAGGCCATCGACTGGGTAGAAAAGAGCAATGAACACGCACAGGTCGTGCTTGATGGTGTGGCAAAGTTCAATTCGGAGTATGCAGCCGCCATTGGCGTCGAGGGCCTCGACGAGGAAATCACCGATTTGAATCCCGAACGTTATGAGCGAGAGCTTGCCGAGTCGGAAAAGATTCTTGCGGAACTCGAGAGGCGGCTCGAGGGCGAGACCGATACCAGGGTGCGCCAGGATCTCGGCATTCTGATCAAGGTCATGAACGAAGGTATCCGCTCGGATAAGCTGAATCGCGAGAATATGCTCCCTTATTACAACCTCAACCAGAGTGTTTTCAGGGGTGTTCGGGCACTGATCGATGTGCAGATTCCGCGTGAGCGCTACCCGGCTGCAATTGTCCGTATCAAACGATACGCAGGCCTCGAGGACGGTTTCACGCCGCTTGCCGAACTCGCACGTGACCGCACAAGCGAGCGCTTCGACGTCGACGGGCTTGTCGGTCCATATCGTGATGAGGTGGAGCAGGACCTGGAACGCGCAGAAACTTTTATTGTGGGCATCGAGGAACTGCTGGGCGGGACCGATCTACAGGGCTGGCAAGAACCTTACGAGACGCTTGCAGGCCAGCTTCGGGACTATAACCTGTGGCTCAGAGACGAGGTACTGCCACGATCCAGGGACGATTATCGTCTGCCGCCGGTCATGTACGAAGACGCACTCCGGAACTGGGGTGTCGACGCGACACCTGAGGCTCTGATCCAGCAGGCGACGCAGGGATACATGGACATCCGCAACGAGATGGTCGCGCTTGCACCGCTCGTGGCGAAAGAAAAAGGTTACGCCTCGACTGATTACCGCGAGGTGATCAAAAAACTGAAAAAGGACGGCCCCATCGATGGTGACAAGTTGCTGGATCACTATCACGGCGTGCTCAAGCAGATTGAGGACATCATAGTCAGGGAGCGCATCATCAGCCTGCCCGAGCGAGACGCGGGGATCCGTATTGCTTCGGCGGCTGAGACTGCGGCGCAACCGGCGCCGCATCTCGACATACCGCGGCTGATCGGCAATACCGGCGAATACCCCGATTTCGTCATTCCTCTGCTCACGCATTACGAGGACGGCAGCTGGCAGCAGACAGACGACACATACGAGGCGGGCGCATGGACCCTGACGGCGCATGAGGCTCGTCCCGGGCACGAGATGCAGTTCTCGAGCATGATCGAGGAAGGGGTGTCCATTACACGCGCCATATTCGCGTTCAACAGCGTCAACGTTGAAGGCTGGGGGCTGTATGCGGAGGCAATTGCCAAGCCCTACATGCCACTCGACGGACAGCTGATCAGCCTGCAATACAGGCTGATGCGAGCGGCGCGCATGTTCCTGGATCCCATGCTGAACCTGGGCCTGATATCACCCAAAGACGCGAAGAGCCTGATGATGGAAGACATCGGCATCGGCGAGACCTGGGCCCAGAATGAGATCGAGCGCTATACCTACCGGATGCCGGGTCAGGCCACCGCTTACTACTTCGGCTATACGAAGCTACAGGCCCTGAGAACACAGACCGAACTCGCCTTGCGCGACGATTTCGATCAGCAGTCCTTCCACGACTTCATTCTGGCACAGGGTATGTTGCCACCGGAGCTCATGAACAAGGCTGTCATGGAGGACTTTGTGCCGGCGCAAAGAATGAGCGCATCGAGCGACTAACAGACAGGCGGTCACTTTGAAAGGCTATACTTCGGTGGTATGACCGACGATCTCTTGTGTTACCGCTGTGGTGCGTCCCTGGCCGAATTGAGCCTGCCGCTTTCCAGGCAGGACGAGTGTCCGACGTGTTCCGTGTACCTGCACGTTTGCAAAATGTGTGCGTTGTACGACCCCGGCGTGCCGCGACAATGCCGGGAGGACGACGCGGAAGAAGTCATCGAGAAAGAGCGGCTCAATTTCTGCGAATGGTTCAAGCCGGGCGACGACGTTTTCGATGCGGCGAGAGCGAAGCAGCAAACAAAGGCAAAAGACGCTCTCGCCGCATTGTTCGACGAGGGTGATACGAGTGAGCCACATCAGGATGGCCTGAGCAGTGAAGCCGAGAAACTTTTTAAGTAAATGCTTCAGGAGTCAGGCGGCAGGGACATCTCATGAGTGTTGACCGACGACGATTCCTACAGCTGTCCGGGGCAACATTGGCGGCCCCCGCGATCGGCGGTTGCAGCGGCCATGAGAGGGTTCCTGCCAACGGCGTGCCGCGGAGCGATTTCGACGAAGACTCGACTGCCGAGGAAGTTACCGAGGGAATCGATCTGAGCGGCAAGATCGCGGTGGTGACCGGCTGCAATTCCGGTATCGGCTACGAGACGATGCGGGTACTTGCGTTGCGTGGCGCGTACGTGATCGGTACGGGACGCACGCTCGAGAAGGCGCAGGAAGCGTGTTCCAGTGTCCTCGGCATTACGACACCGGTCGAACTGGAATTATCAGATTTTGATTCGGTCGTGACTTGTGCCGAGACGATTCGCTCCCTTAACTCGCCGGTCGATATGGTGATTTGCAATGCGGGCATGCGGGGTGGTGATCGCGAACAGGTATATGGGCTCGAGAAACATTTCGTCGTGAACCATCTCGGGCATTACATTCTCGTCAACAACCTGCTGGAGCGCCTTTACCTGTCCTGGCAGGGGCGCGTAGTCGTCGTTGGAAGCCGGTCCGCCTATACGAGCGCGCCCGACGAAGGCATCGAATTCGGTAACTTGCGGGGCACGGCAAACTACAGCGTGGGCAGGGCTTACGGGCATTCCAAACTCGCAAACGTGTTGTATTCGCTGGAACTGGCACGGCTGCTGAAAGGCACGCGCATCACCTCGAATTCGTTGCATCCGGGCGTGATCAACACCAGCATCGATCGGCACGAACCCGGATTTTTCCAGTTCGCATTCGGCGTGTTGACCGCCATCGGCGGCAAGTCGATCGAACAGGGCGCGGCGACCACCTGTTACGTCGCGACCAGTCCTCTGCTGGGTAGTGTCAGCGGCCAGTACTTCGAAGACTGCAATCCTGTGACGGTGCTCGGTGACAATCATATGCACGATGCGGCACAGGCTGCAGAACTGTGGAAAGTGTCAAAAGCGCTGACGAAGGACTATCTCCTCGAGATCAAACGTCCGGACTGGGACGATTTCCAAAACGGCGTCAGAAGAAGATCCGAAACCTGATTTTGGGCGGAGTACTTTGGTATTGACGTGCTGAATACACAAGCGCTGGTCGTTTTGTCAGGCGGCCAGGACTCAACGACTTGTCTCTACTGGGCGCTGGACAAGTTCGGCTCCAATGCCGTCGAGGCAATCACGTTCGACTACGGGCAGCGCCACCGCGTCGAGCTTGGATGCGCGGCTCGGGTCGCAGAATTCGCCGGCGTGTCGCATACGGTAATGCCAATCGACACGTTTGCCACACTGGGTGGCAATGCATTGACTGACCAGAAGATCGGTGTGCAAAAGGACGCCGACATTGAAACGGACTTGCCCAATACGTTCGTACCTGGCAGAAATATTATTTTTCTTACGTTCGCGGCAGCCTACGCATGGCAACGAAACATCGAGCACCTCGTGACGGGTGTTGCCCAGACAGACTATAGCGGCTACCCCGATTGCCGGCAGGAGACGATCGAGGCGTTACAATTAACGATACGTCTCGGCATGGCGAGCGATGTCGTGATTCATACGCCGCTCATGAGCCTGTCGAAGAAGGAAACGGTGTTGCTGGCGAGAGACCTCGGTGCACTCGAAGCGATGGCATTAACGCACACCTGCTACGAAGGCAGACGGCCGCCCTGCGGTGAATGTCCGGCATGCGTACTGCGCGCCAGGGGTTTTAATGAGGCCGGTATCGAGGATCCGCTGCTCGCGATGTCGACATGACTTACTCGGCCAGAGAAATCTACTACACGCTGCAGGGAGAGGGGGCGCAAACAGGCCGCCCTGCCGTCTTCTTGCGCTTTGCGGGCTGCAATCTGTGGACAGGCCGCGAAAAAGACCGTGCACGGGCAGTCTGCAAGTTCTGTGACACGGAATTTGTTGGTACGGACGGTCCCGGCGGTGGAAAATTCAGAACGGCCGAAGAGCTGGCGGCTGCGGTCGAAGCTCGCTGGCACGTTGTGAGTGAACAAAACAAGCCATACGTCGTGTGTACGGGCGGTGAGCCTTTGCTTCAACTTGATGACGCGGCGATCGAGGCGCTACACGAACATGGCTTTGAAGTCGGCATCGAGACAAACGGGACGCTCATGTCGCCGGCGGGGGCCGACTGGATTTGCGTGAGTCCGAAAGCCGGCGCCGCAGTCGTTCAGACAAGCGGAGACGAGCTAAAGCTTGTCTACCCACAGCAAGAGCGCGACGCGCAACCCGAGCGTTTCGAAGGGCTCGATTTCGAACATTTTTTTCTTCAACCGCTCGATGACGAGCACAGAGACACCAATACCAAAGCGACGATCGAATATTGCCTGGAGCATCCACAATGGAAACTCAGCCTGCAAACACACAAACTAATCGGTATCGCCTGATGGTGACGCGATGATCAATCACAAAGTAATAAGGCCGCTGGTCGCGGTCGCCATCGGGCTGGTGTTGGCCCTGTATAGCTATCAGCGTATTACCGATCCCGAACCGGGTTTGCAGAAAGCGAGAGAAGAAGGGATCGTGATGGTGGCGCGCGACATTTTACAGAGTTACGTGTCACCGGGAAATTCCATCGAGATTGTGGATGCCCTTGCCCCGGCCAGCAAAGTAGGCAAAGTCTATATCTATCCGACTGATGAGGGCTGGGAGCTATCGGGTCATTACCGCCGCGATGAGAACGATCGCTGGCACCCGTACCTGATGGCCTTGAATGCAGATGCGGGGCTCAAATCGCTGGCGGTTCAGGACGGCAATGATCGCCTTATCGGTATGTCCGCACAGGACCCCAAATTCTCCGCCGTGCCGCCATAGGCGCGGAAACGAACGGTCAATCAGGCAACCCAGACGATCAGGCTCATCAATGAGGCTGCGTAGGCGAGTCCCAGGAAAATAACGCTGATCTCAATCTCGTACAGTGGCTGTTCGTGTGTCATTGATCTTCTCCAGTCAATCGGCTTATCCAACGCCTCTATCCTGCTTTGCCCTGACCGTCAGGGCCTGACGGCAGGCTGATTCATTGCTGAAGAAGTTCTGATGAAACTCTGATGGGAGCCGTCGACGTCAAAAAACGGTGCCCGCATCACGCTCGAGGCCAGTCATTTAAACGCTTTCCCGAGTTCATGCATCTAAGCAATTAATAAGTCACTACGTACGCCTTAACCGAGGCTGTCCGCGGAGAGCGAGCATTGAAAATTGCCGACACTTCTGCCCAGGACGTTCAACTGGCACCCCGGAGCCACAGAAACCGCAATATTGTAGGCGCCAGCGCGCTATTCCTGCTTCTGGCGCTAGTCTGGCTCGCGGTGCCGATCGTCAAGCGTTGGGCGCATGCATCCGTGACAGTGCCGATGGACCGGGTGCGAATTGCCACGGTTATACGCGACGATCTGATCAGGGACATATCCGTGCAAGGCAGGGTCGTGGCGGCGATCAGTCCGACGCTTTATTCGACGGCATCGGGATCAATCACTTTGTTTGTAGAGGCAGGTGCCGCAGTCGAAGAAGATCAGGTGCTCGCCGTCGTAGACAGTCCCGAACTAACGACCGAACTCATGCAGGCTCAATCGTCGCTGGAACAGTTGTCGATGGAGCTTGAACGTCAACGCATCGAGTCCCGGCAGTTGGCGCTTGAGAAACGAAAAGTGGCCGATCTCGGCGAGGTCGCGCTCGTCGCGGCGAATCGGGAAAAACGAAGGGCCGATCAGGCTCACGAGGCCGCTGTAATTTCCCTGATCGACTACGAAAAAGCCCGGGACGATTTGCGAAATGCCGAGCTTACCTACGAACATGCAGTCGCCGACGCGAACCTGTTCGACGAACGTCTTGCCTTCGAACTCAGGGCGCGAGAATTCGAGCTGAAACGCCAGAAACTTCTCGTTAGTGACTTGCAACGCCAGGTCAATGAGCTGTCGATCAAGTCGCCGGTGAGCGGAATCGTCGGGGACTTACTCGTCGAACAGAAAGCAGCGGTGGCACGGGACACTCCGGTCCTGGCCGTTGTCGACCTATCCCGATTCGAAATCGATGCACAGATACCCGAGAGCTACGCCGACGACCTTGCGATCGGTATGGCTGCAGAGATACGTGTCGGCGGGAACACTTATCCAGGCCAGCTTGTCGCTGTTTCGCCCGAGATCATCAACAACGAAGTGGGCAGCCGCATCCGGTTTGCCGGCGAAATGCCGGAGAACCTCCGGCAAAACCAGCGCCTGACCACCCGGATCCTGATGGAAGAACACCTGGATGTACTCATGCTCCAACGCGGCCAGTTTCTGGATAGTGGTGGCGGTCGAATCGCCTATGTCCTGGACGGCGAGGGCCTGGCGATCCGGCGACCGATTTCGATTGGCGCCCGCAGCCTTGCAGCCGTCGAGATTCAGAGCGGCCTGGAAGAGGGCGACGTAGTCGTTATCTCCAGCATCGATCAGTTCCAGGGCGCTGAAACCGTATTAGTAACCGATTAATTGATAGCCGAAAAGACAGGAGACTCAGGCAATGCTTTGTATGAAAAATGTATCGAAAGTCTATCGCACCGAATCAATCGAGACCTATGCCCTGAGCGAGTTCTCGTTGACGGTAAATGAAGGTGAATTTGTGTCCGTTACCGGACCGTCAGGGTCGGGTAAAACGACATTTCTCAACATTGCCGGTCTTCTCGAGGAATCCACAGGTGGCACGTACGAACTGGACGGCAACGATGTATCCCGCCTAAACGATCGCGACCGGTCGCAGGTCAGAAACGAAAAAATCGGATTCATTTTTCAGAGTTTCAACCTCATTCCGGAATTGAATGTCTTCGATAACGTCGACGTGCCGTTGCGCTACCGTAGATTCAATGCGGCAGAGCGACGCGAAAGAATTGAACGCGTGATCGATATTGTCGGCCTGGGCACGCGCATGGAGCACCTTCCTTCGCAGCTGTCCGGCGGCCAGCAACAGCGTGTCGCGATCGCCCGGGCACTGGCCGGCGAGCCACGTTTTCTTCTTGCTGACGAGCCGACCGGCAATCTCGACTCGCATATGGCTTCGAGCGTCATGGACCTGCTCACGGAGATCAACGAAAGCGGGACGACGATCATTATCGTGACGCACGAACCGAGTCTCGCCGAACGTGCAAGGCGAAACATTCATGTCCGCGACGGCCGGGTCAGTACCAGCGAACCGGACCTCCACCTTGCGACCGCGGCAACCGCATAATCATCCGATCGGAGAAATTCAATGTTCCGTTACTATTTGAAACTCGCCGTGCTGAGCATACGCGGTAACCCGATCCTGAGCGGCCTGATGATTGCGGCGATTGCTGTCGGCATTGGTGCCTGCATGACGATCGTCGATATCGAATACGTCATGAGCAATGATCCCATTCCCGAGCGATCCGACATGCTATTTCATGTGCGGCTTGATAGCTGGAGCCCCGACGAGCCCTTATGGAAGCCCGGCGAGCCACCCGATCAGGTGACATACCTGGACGGTACTGCTTTATTGAAAGCCGGCAAAGCGCGTCGGCAAGTGCTGAGTTACCGCGTCGGCCGGGTTTTGCAGCCGCAGGGCGAAGACCAAATGCCGTTCGACGTCAATTCGCGCGTGACAACGGCGGATTTTTTCCCGATGTTCGACGTACCGTTCAAATTCGGCAGCGGCTGGGACAAGAGCGCCGACAATACCCTCGAGCAGGTCATTGTGCTGAGCCGTGAAATTAATGACCGGGTTTTCGGTGGCGAAGATTCGGTCGGTCGGACGGTGATATTGAATGGGGACGCGTTTGCGGTGATCGGTGTTCTCGACGACTGGGCACCCATTCCGAAATTTTATGACGTGACGAACGGTGCATTCGGTGACCCGGGAGATGTCTATTTCCCATTCAGCATCAGCATATCGAAAGAACTTTCAGGGCGTGGTAACACCAGCTGTTGGAAGCCGGTGGGGGAAGGAGGTTATTCGGCATTTCTGAATTCCGAATGCGTCTGGATGCAATTCTGGGTCGAACTTCACGGAGAAAAAGAGAGGGCGGAGTATCTCGCGTTTCTTGACGCCTATGGGGAATCACAGAAACTCCTGGGCCGTTTTCCGCGGCCGCTGGACAATCGGCTGGACAATGTCATGGATTGGATGGAGAACCAGGAAGTGGTCGCAAAGGACGTGAATGTGCTTCTCGGGCTGGCAGTGTTATTCCTCGTCGTCTGTCTGCTGAATACCATCGGTCTGCTTCTGGCCAAAGTATTGCGGCGGTCCGGTGATATCGGTCTGCGACGGGCACTCGGTGCATCGAAAAAGGCGGTTT
>Ga0255052_10002165_pt1 | contig 14362 bp, 11 predicted proteins | sample JV7_2_21_MG_FD_188632 | JGI IMG/M metagenome (GOLD analysis project Ga0255052, IMG submission 188632) | Seawater microbial communities from Jervis Inlet, British Columbia, Canada - JV7_2_21 | ecosystem: Environmental > Aquatic > Marine > Inlet | place: Canada: British Columbia | collected...
CGTGCCAGCGACCATTCAATGTGTTCAATGACCATATCTGAATCGTGATCGAGTCGCGATTTCAATGCCTCAACAACCGCGGGTGTTGGTTTGGCGTTACCCAAGGCTACGGCGATGTTGCGCAGCCAGCAATCGTAGCCAATGCGTCGAATTGCGCTGCCTGCCGTGCGCTCGAGCCACTTTGCCTCACTCCACGAAAACAGCTCCGTGAGGTCGACGTGATCGAGGCCGTGTCGCGGCGCAAAGTCTGCTTCAGCGCTTGGTTGGGCAAACTTGTTCCAGGGACAACACAACTGGCAGTCGTCACAGCCGTAAATGCGATTGCCGATGGCCTCCCGAAACTCGAGCGGAATGGAATCTCTGAGTTCGATCGTCAGGTACGAAATACAGCGCCGGGCATCGACCTTAAACGGCGCGACAATCGCCTGCGTTGGGCAAACATCGATGCAGGCACGGCACGTACCGCAATGCGGGCTGGCTTTCTCGTCAACGGGAAGCGGCAGGTCCGTATACAACTCGCCCAGAAAGAACCAGGAGCCGGCTTCGGAGTTGATGATGTTGGTGTGCTTGCCTATCCAGCCAAGCCCGGCATTTTCGGCGAGCGGCTTCTCGAGGACTGGCGCACTGTCAACAAACGCGCGGTAGCCGAAGCTGCCAACCTGTTGCTCGATGCGCGATGCGAGTTTCTGCAGGCGTCGCCTGATGACCTTGTGATAGTCCCTCCCCAGGGCGTATCGCGATATGTAGGCCCTGGAATCATGATCCAGGAGGTCTGCTGACTGATCCTGACCAGGGGGCAGGTAGTCCATGCGCACGGATATCACGCGAAGTGTCCCTGGAACGAGCTCGGCCGGGCGGCTGCGTTTGCTGCCGTGCTTGCCCATGTAGTCCATTTCGCCGTGGAAGTCATCGGCGAGCCACTCCCCGAGGCGCAATTCCGCTTCGGTCAGGTCGACGTCGCTGACACCCAGCTGCTGGAATCCCAGCTCTTCGCTCCAGCGAACGATGTCGGCTTTCAGCCCGGCCAGTTCCCGCGCCGAATGATTAAGTGGTTGTGGCAATACATGTTCCTCGTCGCGGCACAGTATAATCGCCGTCATGTCTACGTTGCCTGTTGATATTTACTCGGTTGCAACTGTCCGTGAAATCGATCGCACGGCGATCGAGGACGAGGGGATTCCCGGTTACACGCTCATGTCACGGGCTGGTTCAGCTGCGTTCAGCGAGGCCCGTGAGCGGTTTCCCGACGCCAGGCGCTGGCAAATCGTCTGTGGCGCCGGCAACAACGCGGGCGACGGTTATGTTCTGGCGCGGCTCGCGGCCAGCGAAGGCATCGTTGTTTCAGTCGTCGCGGTGGTCGACCCCGAGTCCTTGAAAGGTGACGCGGCGACGGCCTACGGCGACTTTGCAGCAGATGGGGGCGTTGTTACGGCCTGGTCCGGACAACTTGATCCGGACGCAGACCTCATCATGGACGGCTTGATCGGTAGTGGTCTCGAGCGGGATGTCGAAGGTGACTTCGCGCTGGCTGTTGCGGCGATCAACTCCCACACGGCGGGCGTTATCGCCCTCGACATACCAACGGGCATACACGGCGATACCGGTACCGTGATGGGATTCGCGGTGCGCGCGGACTGCACCGTTACGTTTGTGGGGCTCAAGGCAGGCCTTTATCTCTCAGATGGCGCAGATTATTGCGGCGACATCATATTCGCGGACCTGGGCGTGCCGCCCAAGTGTCGTCAGGGCTTCCAGCCGGAATTCCGGCGCATAGATGATGATCATCTGCGCAAGAACCTGGCAGCACGCCCACGAACTGCGCACAAGGGGGATTTCGGCCATGTCCTGGTTATCGGCGGCGGGCCAGGCATGCAGGGCGCGGTGCGGCTTTGTGGTGAGGCGGCGTTGCGGGCAGGTGCGGGCCTGGTATCGATCGCGACGCATCCGGATCACGCGGCGCTGATCGTCGCGGCGCGACCAGAACTCATGTCTCACGGGATAACAGAGGCTGGCGAACTTGATGAACTGCTCGACAAAGCCGATGTCATCGCTTTCGGTCCTGGTTTGGGTCGGTCTGAATGGGCAGCCAGTCTCGTGGCTTTGCTCAAACGTGACGAGCGGCTTGCGGTCTGGGACGCGGATGCCCTCAACTGGCTCGCCGAATCGCCGGAATTCAACGACCAGCGCGTCATCACCCCGCATCCGGGCGAAGCCGGAGGCTTGCTCGACTGTTCGACGGTCGACGTGCAGTCCGATCGTCGCAAGGCGCTCTTCGATTTGCGCGGGCGCTACGGTGGCGTGGCGGTTCTAAAGGGCTCAGGTACGCTGGTATCGGCCGCATCCGGGGTTCCCTGGCTGTGCAGTGCGGGCAATCCTGGCATGGCTGCGCCTGGTATGGGGGATGTGCTTACGGGCATCGTTGCCGCCTTGCTGGCGCAGGGCCTGGCGCTTGAGGACGCCGCAACGGTTGGCGTCCTGGTCCACGCGCAGGCCGGGGACCTGGCCGCGGCAGGGGGTGAGCGCGGGTTGATGGCATCTGATCTCCTGGGCGAGCTTCGAAGCGCGATTAACCCATGACCCTGCACCTGATTGATGCCGAGGCGACCGCTGCGCTCGCCGGGCGATTGAACACGGTCTTGCCGCCTGATACGGCGGGCTGGACCGTGTTGCTCGAAGGTGAACTCGGCGCTGGCAAATCCACTTTCGCCCGGGCCCTGATCAAGGACATGGGCCACAACGGTGCTGTACCCAGCCCTACTTACACGCTCGTCGAGCCCTATCAGCTTCCCGGCAGAATTGTCTATCATATTGATTTATATCGAATTGCAGACGAGGAAGAGCTGCGCTACCTGGGTTGGACCGAACTTGAGGACGGCTTTCGGCTCGTGGAATGGCCGGATCGAGCACCTGGATTGATGGCGACCGCAGACCTGAGGCTGGAGCTCAGCTATGCCGATTCGGGCCGCAACGCGCGTCTTGAGGGTCTGAGCGAACGCGGCAAGGTGCTCATTCGCCAGATCGAGGATTTGGCCTGTTCTAATTCACAGGATTAACAAAGACCCATATCCTCATAATTTTGAACAAAAAATTCTTGGATTTTGAGCATCTGGCGGTATACTCACCGGACATAATCTTGACCCAGAGCCTTATTTTTCCGCGATGCACCGTCAACGCCTGCTTTTGATAACGCTTTTTGCGCTGTTCACAACGGCTGCGCAGGCTGCGCCGACGGTCGAGAACATCCGCATATGGGCTGAAGGTGGCAAGACCAGGGTCGTCCTGGACCTGAGCCAGCCCGCAGACCACGCAATTTTCACGCTACGGGGCCCTGACCGCCTGGTTGTTGACCTCAAAGCGGGACGGCTTTCGTCATCATTGGCGTCCGACATGCCGGGTTCAACGGGCGCAGTCAAAGGTATTCGCAGCGCCATCAAGGCTGACGGTCAATTGCGCGTTGTTCTCGATCTGAATGAGAACGTCCGCTCACGCAGTTTTACGGCTGGACCCAATAGCACCTACGGTGACCGCCTGGTCATCGATTTGCAGCGCTCCAGCAGTCCCCAGACGGTCAAACGCGCGTCGGAGTCGTACAAGCCCGGCCGCGACATCGTCGTTGCCATCGACGCCGGGCACGGTGGCCACGATCCCGGCGCGATCGGCAAGGCGCGTACTCGGGAAAAGGACATTGCTCTGGCGGTATCGCGCAGACTGGCCAACAAGATCAACGCCGAGCGTGGCATGCGTGCAGTGCTGATTCGCGATGGTGACTACTATGTTGACCATCGCCGGCGTATGGAAATTGCTCACCAGAAAAAAGCAGATTTGTTTGTATCGATTCATTCCGACGCGGTCGATGATCGTCGCGCCAATGGCGCAACGGTTTATGCGCTGTCGCTAAAGGGCGCAAGTGATGAGGAAGCGCGTCTCCTGGCCGAGCGCGAGAATGCGGCAGTCAGTGTCGGCGGTGTCTCACTGGATGACAAAGACAAGGTTCTTGCGGAAGTGCTGCTTGACCTGTCCCAGAATGCCGCGCTTAGCGCGAGCCTCGACGTAGGCAGCAGCGTGATTGCCGAACTCGACAGCGTGGTGCGTGTTCGGCGCAACACGGTACAGCAGGCGGGGTTGCTCGTGCTGAAGTCTCCGGACATGCCGTCGATCCTTGTAGAGACGGCCTATATTTCGAATCCGACGGAAGAGAAGAAACTCAGGGATCCGAATCACCAGGCCAGGCTGGCGACTGCCATCCTTGCGGGTGTTCGCAATTACTTCTATGCAAACCCGCCGCCCGATACGCAAATTGCGATGGATGTTCGTCGCAGCCCGACTCGCCAGGTCAATCATGTCATTAGTCGTGGCGACACCTTGTCCCAGATCGCAGACCGCTACAACGTAAGTACAGCGGCGATTCGGACCGCCAATCGGCTGAACAACGACACGATACGAGTCGGCCAGACGCTGTCGATTCCGATCTTCTCCGGAAGCTGATTCTACTCTGACAAGACTTTTGCCCGCCGTTTTGAAAAAATGGCCGGCCGTCTCTGTGTGCGCGACATTCCATGCCAATTCAGCAGCTCCCCAATCACCTGATCAACCAGATCGCTGCTGGCGAGGTCGTCGAGCGCCCGGCATCGGTCGTCAAGGAATTGGTCGAGAACAGCCTGGATGCGGGCGCGAACAGCGTGCATATCGATATCCAGGCAGGCGGCCAGAAGCTGATCCGGATCCGGGATAATGGCGGTGGTATCGGCCGGGAGGAGCTGGCCCTGGCGCTGTCGCGACATGCGACCAGCAAAATTTCGAGCCTTGACGATCTCGAGGCCGTGGCGTCTCTGGGTTTTCGTGGAGAGGCGCTGCCCAGTATTGCGTCTGTCGCGCGGTTGACGTTGTCCTCTGCAACGGCCGGCTCGGATTCAGCCTGGCAGGTTGAGGCCGACAACGGTGTTATTTCAGAACCTCGGCCGGCTGCACACCCGCAGGGAACGACTGTCGAGGTACATGACCTTTTTTACAATACGCCCGCACGGCGACGTTTCCTGCGCACAGAGAGGACCGAATTCGGCCACATCGAGAAGTGGATCCGACGACTGGCGCTGTCGCGCCAGGACGTTGCCTTTACGCTGACGCACAATCGGCGCTCGGTGATGCAGTTACCTGCGGCGCAGACGGACGAGGATCGTCTGCAGCGGTTAGCAAGAATTTGCGGCGAGGCATTTGCCGACCAGGCGGTTTCCCTGTCGCACGAAACCGAAGGCGTTGCACTGACGGGCTGGATCGGATTGCCCACCTACAATCGCAGCCAGCCGGATATGCAGTACTGGTTCGTCAACGGTCGAAGTATCTCGGACAAGACCCTGTCGCACGCCGCGCGCCATGCGTATCGCGATGTGCTGTTTCACGGGCGCTATCCGGCGTACGTGTTGTCGATAACAATGGATCCGGCTACGGTCGATGCGAACGCGCATCCGGCGAAACACGAAATCCGTTTCCGAGATGGCAGGCGTATTCACGGAATCGTCTCCCAGTCGGTTGCAGCAGCGCTCAGCGAAACACGACCTGGTGGTCACGCTGCAGGTCCTGCGCCGATGCCGCATTCGCAGGCACAGATGCAGCGGGCCATGCCTTTGCCCGGTGCTGTTCGCGAGACGCTGGCTACCTACCAGGCGTTTTCAGCGCAGGGTTCCGCGGCAGCCGTCGACATTAATCGTGAGCCGTCGGAGATTCCGCCGCTGGGCTACGCCGTCGCGCAGATCGGTGGAGTCTTTGTTCTTGCTGAGAACGCGAACGGCCTGGTCATCGTGGACATGCATGCCGCACACGAGCGCATCCTCTATGAAAAACTGAAAACAGGTTTCGATGACAAGGCTGTCGTTCGGCAACCGCTGCTTGTGCCGACAAGCGTGGCTGTAGCGCAGAGTGAGGCCGACATGGTCGAGCAATCCACCGGTGTGTTCGAGAACCTTGGTTTGATCATTGATCGTGCGGGCCCTACCAGTCTGGTTATTCGCGAAGTGCCTGCACTGCTGCGCAATGCCGATGCTGAAACCCTGTTGCGCGATGTATTGGCCGATCTGTCACAGGCAGGGCAGAGCAACCGTGTCGAGGACATGTGCCACGACCTCCTCGCGACAATGGCTTGTCATCACTCGGTGCGCGCCAATCGCGTGTTGAGCATCGAGGAAATGAACGCACTGTTGCGCGAGATGGAAGTCACGGATCGTGCAGATCAGTGCAACCACGGTCGCCCGACCTGGACAGCCATTTCGATGGCTGAACTCGACAAGCTGTTTTTGCGCGGCCAGTAGTATCGCTCCGTTATGAAAACTGTAGTGTGTCTGATGGGGCCGACGGCGTCGGGGAAAACGGATGTCGCGATCAGTCTGTGTAAGCGATTTCCGCTCGACATCGTCAGCGTCGATTCAGCTCTCGTCTATCGCGGCATGGATATCGGCACGGCGAAGCCCGATGCCGAGACACTGCAACGCGCACCACATCGTCTTATCGACATCCGGGATCCGGAGGAGAGCTATTCGGCCGGTGATTTTGTGCGCGATGCGCGGCGTGAGATCGATAGTATCCAGGCTGCGGGCCGGGTGCCGTTACTCGTTGGCGGCACGATGATGTACTTCCGCGCGCTAATCGGCGGTATCGCCGAACTGCCCTCAGCTGATGCCGAAATTCGCGCATCCATAGACGCAGATGCGGAAATATCGGGCTGGCCGGCGATTCATGCGCGGCTGCAGGAAATAGATTCGGCTGCAGCAGAGCGGATCAAGCCGAATGACAAGCAACGGATTCAGCGTGCGCTTGAGGTCTATCTCGCGAGTGGCACGCCGCTCAGCGAATGGCAGGCACGGGCGCAAACGGAGCTCGGTCGGGATCTTGCCTTTGTGAAGTTTGCGCTGCAGCCAGCCACTCGGCAAGTCCTGCATGAGCGCATAGAAAAACGACTAAATCTGATGTTAAACAACAGCTTTCTGGATGAAGTGAAAGTGCTTCATCAGCGACCAGGGCTGACCGCCGAGCATCCATCGATGCGCTCAGTGGGCTATCGGCAGCTGTGGGCGCACCTGGAAGGTGAGGGAAGCATGGAGGAGGCTGGCAAGCGCGCCCTGTACGCGACCCGCCAGCTCGCCAAGCGGCAGATTACCTGGCTGCGGAGCGAGGTTGACCTGCAGTTATTCGATCCCCTTGAAGGCAGCACAATCGACGCCATATCAGCGTCTCTGATAGAATTTTTCAACGCTTAGGCTGAACTCGTGTGGGCAACCGGCGCCACCGGTATGCGGTGTTCAAAAAAATCATAAAAATAAGGAGACCCAATCATGGCTAAGGGGCAAACACTGCAAGACCCTTTTCTGAACATATTGCGTAAGGAAAAGGTCCCAGTATCGATATACCTCGTTAATGGCATCAAGTTACAAGGCCAGGTGGATTCATTTGACCAGTTTGTTGTACTGCTCAAGAACAGCGTTAACCAGATGGTTTACAAACATGCGATCTCGACGGTCGTGCCATCTCGTAATGTTCGCCTGCCGCTGCCGGACGACGAGGCGGGAGACGAATAGCTTGATTTTGACATCGCCGCGGGAGTTCATGTTTGTTTGAACGACCGCAAAGCGGCGAACGTGCAATTCTCGTCCATGCCGGTCCCGATGGTGCACCGGACGACTCCGAACGCGAAGAATTTCAAGAGCTGGCCGTCTCGGCAGGGGCGCTTATTGTCGATGAGATCGTCAGCAAGCGCCGACGACCGGATCCACGTTACTTCATCGGCAAGGGCAAACTTGAAGAGGTCGCCGAGAGCATCGACGCCCATTCAGCCGAACTCGTGATTTCAGCGGCGGCGCTGTCACCGAGCCAGGAACGTAACCTCGAACGGCAATTGAAATGTCGGGTACTCGACAGGGCGGGCCTGATTCTCGACATCTTTGCGCAACGAGCGCGTAGCTTCGAGGGCAAGTTGCAGGTCGAGTTGGCGCAACTGGGCCACCTTTCGACACGCCTGGTACGTGGCTGGACTCACCTCGAGCGACAAAAGGGTGGTATTGGACTTCGTGGGCCGGGCGAAACCCAGCTTGAAACTGACCGGCGCCTGATTGGCGCGCGCATCAAACAGCTGCGAGAGCGACTCGAGCATGTCGACGCGCGGCGCACGATGAATCGGCAAAACCGGGTACGGGCAGAGGTCCCGACCGTGGCGCTTGTCGGTTACACCAATGCCGGGAAATCCACGCTTTTTAACGTGCTGACTGATGCCAGCGTATACGTCAAGGACCAGCTTTTCGCGACACTCGATCCAACCGTCAGGCGCCTCGAACTACCTGATGGCCGTGAGGTCGTACTGGCCGATACGGTAGGGTTTATTCGGGATTTGCCGCATGAGTTGATCGCCGCATTCAGGTCGACACTGCAGGAGGCTCGCGAGGCCGATCTGATACTTCACCTGATTGACGCGAGCGACGAGAATTGTTGGCAGCGCGTGAGGCAGGTCAATGCGGTATTGAAACAGCTCGATGTGGACCGCGTCCCGCAGGTTCGGGTGTACAATAAGATTGACAAGCTGGGTCGCAAACCGCGTGTCACCAATAATCGTGCGGGACAGGGCCGGGCAGTCTGGCTGTCGGCGACCAGCGGTGACGGCATACCGATGTTACTCGACGCCATCGGAGAGCGCCTGCGACGCAAGACCCTTCACGGTGTCATGCACCTGCTACCGACCCAAGGCCGCCAACGTGCAAAACTTTTTGAAATCGGTGCTGTCCTCAAAGAAGAGGCGTGCGATGATGGCGGTTGGACCCTGGAATTAGAGATGGCCGAGACCGATTTGCAGCGTTTTCTGAAACGCGAGAATCTTTCGGTCGATTTGTTGGAGCCTTTGCCGGTGCAAGAGACGGCCTAGGCAGTAACCTGGAAGTAAAGAGACTATGTCCTGGAATGAATCGGGGAACGGCGAAGATCCCTGGAAAAGAGATGATAACGAACCGAATGATCTGGACCAGATCGTTCAAATCTGGCAGAAGCGCCTGAGTGCGATCCTGGGTGGTGGCGGTGGAGGAGGAGGCCGCAGTGGCTCTGGCGGTAGTTTCTTCCTGCTGTTTTTGCTGGTTGGCGCGTGGATTGTTACGGGCTTCTACCGCGTAGATGAGGCCGAACGTGGTGTCGTGCAGCGCTTTGGTGCCTACACGGAAACCACGATGCCGGGGCTGCACTGGCACATCCCGTATCCGATCGAGATCGTCGACAGGATCAACGCCAATGAGGTCGCCAACTACAAGTACAACACCGAGATGCTGACAGCCGATCAGCAGTATGTATTTATCGACATGACGGTTCAGTACCGCCGCACGGATCCGGTGAAGTACAGCTTCGAAGTTGAGCTTCCCGAGGAGACGCTCCAGGATGTAACGGAGAGCGCGCTCCGAGAGGTGGTCGGTACCAGCGAACTCGAGGTTTTGATTGCCGCGAGGCGCGACGAAATCGCCACGCGCACAAGAGATGTATTACAAAGTACGCTTGATAGCTACGGTGCTGGACTGACAATCACATCGATCTCCCTGGAGACGGTCAACTACCCACAAGCAGTCCAATCTGCAGTCGATGACGCACAGAAGGCGCGTAACGATAGTGAGCGTTACGTCCTTGAAGCAGATGCCTACGCGAGAGATATCATTCCGAAAGCGCGCGGTGATGCGGCGCGAGTTTTGGAGGACGCCCGCGCCTACAGGGATCGCGTTATCGCGGACGCCGAGGGTGAAGCCGGGCGATTCGAGGCTCTGTTGATTGAATATCAGAAAGCGCCTGAGGTAACACGCGAACGCCTTTACATAGACGCTATCGAAGAAGTCTACGGTCGCTCCAACAAGGTGTTTCTCGATGCGGAAGGCAGTGGCAATCTGCTTTACCTGCCTATCGATCAGTTGATGCAGCAGGGCAACCGGCCTGTAACGAGCGAGGGTAATCGTGCCTCGGACTCGCCATCGCCGCAGCAACAACGGAATGATGCGCTAACTGAATCGGCGGATGCGCGCGAACGGAGGGTTCGAGATGACGGGTAATAAATTCACATTCGTTGTTATCGTAGGTCTTCTACTGGTTGGCATAGGGCTGTCCGCATTTACGGTCGGCGAACGTGAACTCGCGATCAAATTGCGATTGGGCGAAGTGGTCAAAGCAGACTACGAACCGGGCCTGAACTGGAAGGTACCTGTCTATCACACGGTGCGGAAGTTCCCGAAGCGTATCCTGACGATCTCGGACCGTCCCGAACGCGTATTTACCGCAGAAAACGAGGCACTTGAAGTCGACTTCTTCGTAAAATGGCGCATCGTTGATCCGGTTCGTTTCTATACGTCTACTGGCGGTGTACTTCAGGTTGGTGACGCTCGCCTTTCCGAGATCATCAAGAACGCTGTGGTCACCGAGTTCGGCAAGCGTACGGTAAACGACGCCATATCAGTCGGCCGTGAGCAACTGATGCGAGACATGTTGCAGACGGCAGCGGGTACTGCAAAAGACCTGGGTGTTGAACTCGTCGATTTCCGCATCAAGCAGGTCGAGTTCATGGAAGATGTGCGTAACTCTGTGTATGCACAGATGGCCGCAGAGCGTGCGCGAATTGCAACGGAACGTCGCGCCGAGGGTCGGGAGACCGAGCAGGAGAAAAGAGCGTCGGCAGATCGCGAACGTACCGTTCTCCTGGCTAATGCATACCGGGACGGGCAGTTGATTCGCGGTGAGGGTGATGCGCGCGCAGCAGAGATTTACGCGAATGCCTATAACAAGGACCGCGAGTTCTATTCGTTTTATCGAAGCATCGATGCGTATCGGAAATCGATGGGCAAGGAAGGAGATATCCTTGTGCTGGATCCCGATAACGACTTCTTCCGTTATCTCAATGATTCGGATGGCGGTCGCTAGGCAAACGAACCATGCACTGGCAGGAGGTTCTGACGGCCGTCGCGTTGCTTCTCGTCATCGAGGGCATGCTGCCGTTTGTCGGGCCGCGGGCTTACAAGCAACTGGTAGCGCAGATTGCCAGACTGGGTGACAATCAATTGCGCACGTTTGGATTGATATCGATGATTGCGGGACTGGTGCTCCTGTTTTTTGTACGCAGCTAAAGATCGGATAGACCATGGGAAAAAATGTCGTTGTCATCGGCACCCAGTGGGGTGATGAAGGCAAAGGAAAAATCGTGGATTTGCTCACGGATCGTGCTGCTGCTGTCGCGCGCTTCCAGGGCGGTCACAACGCCGGCCATACATTGGTCATCGGCGGTGAGAAGACTGTACTCCACCTGATACCGTCAGGAATTTTGCGCGACGGCGTAAGTTGCCTGATCGGAAACGGTGTGGTGTTGTCGCTCGACGCGCTCGTGACTGAGGCTAATGCGCTCGTCGCAACCGGCGTGCCGGTCTTCGAGAGGCTTAAGATCAGTCCGAATTGTCCGCTGATCCTGCCGTCACATGCGGCATTGGACCTGGCTCGTGAAAAAGCCAAGGGTTCGGCTGCGATTGGTACCACCGGAAGGGGTATCGGACCGGCGTATGAAGATAAAGTCGCACGGCGCGCACTGAAAGTCTCGGACCTGTTTGTTCGGGAGAAGTTTGCGGCGAAACTCGGCGAGGTCCTCGACTACCATAACTTCTTGCTCAAGAATTATTATGGTGCGGACCCGGTCGATTTCACAAAAACGCTCGATGAATCGCTCGAGGCGGCCGAAGTGGTCGCACCCATCACGGCCGATGTGACGCAAATCCTGCAGGACCTGACCGATGACGGGAAGAGCATTCTGTTCGAAGGTGCGCAGGGCACATTCCTCGACATCGATCACGGTACATATCCGTTTGTAACGTCGTCGAATACCGTTGCCGCGGCAGCGAGCACCGGGACAGGCATTGGGCCGCGCAATCTCGACTACATACTCGGTATCGTGAAGGCATACACGACACGTGTTGGTGCTGGCCCATTTCCGACCGAGTTGTTCGACGATGCGGGTGCTCACCTTGCGAGTGTAGGCGCCGAGTTCGGAGCGACGACCGGCAGGCCCCGTCGTTGCGGATGGTTCGACGCAGTTGCGCTACGACGTTCGATTATCAATAGCAGTGTTTCTGGCTTGTGTGTGACCAAGCTGGATGTGCTTGATGAACTCGAGACGATCCAGATTTGCGTCGGCTACCAGATTGACGGTGAGGCCATTTCAGGTGTTCCGGTTGTCGTTGATCGCTTTGCGGAATGCAAGCCGGTCTATGAAGAGCATGCCGGCTGGCAGGAGTCGACCGTTGGTGTTACACGCTTCGACGATCTACCCGCCAAGGCCAGGGACTACCTTGCTCGAATCGAGGAACTAGCCGGCGTGCCGGTCGACATCATCTCGACGGGTCCGGATCGCGAGCAAACGATCATCAAACAACATCCGTTTGAGTAGCGTCGCCGCAAGCAACGCAAGCACCAGCCAACTCAGAGAGCCACCACCACCCGATTTTCCGGGTTTACGTACCGTCACGCTAGCTGTTGACGAGTCACTAAGACCGTTCGGGTCTGTAACCGTCAACGTAAACGTCAGTAACGTATCCGACGTAACGGCAGGAGCTGTGAACGTTGCCACAGGTGAGTCAGCTCTACTCAGAACGACCGCCTCGGGCGGGTTTGGAGTGGGCGAAAGGAGATTTTGAGTCCACTGGTAGGTGATGGCATCACCGTCCGGGTCGTTCGATTGGGCACCGTCCAGGGTCACGACGACCCCCGACCTGACGGTCTGGCTTGCGCCGGCCACCGCATTGGGTGAGTTATTGATGCCAGTGCCATCGGCAATATTGATGCGCAAGGTTGCCTGTCCCACGCTGGTACCGACGGCATTGCTCAGGGTCAGTTCGACAAACTCGTCTGCTTCACCACTGCCATCGTCGCTGATCGTAAACTCAAGCCATTTCGGGTTGGCGTCGCCATCTGCCCAGTTCAATGTACCGCTGGTTGCTCCCTGGAAGTCGACGCCCGCATCGGCATCGCCGCCGCTCATCGAATAATCGACGCTGACGGCGCCCGCAGCGCTGCCGGTTCGGTTAAGTACAGCCACCGCAGTTGCAAACCCTCGCTCGGCTATGTCGATCGTTGTGCGGTCAAATCCGACCGTCGGAACCGAGCCTGCCTCGGCGACGTAAACGTTGGCCACACTACCCGGAGCAAGTGTTGCGCCACCTCTCGGTGCCAGCAGTCGGATCAGGAAACGTTCAAGGACTTCGGTCGATGCATCAGCCAGAAGATCGATTGTGATGAATTTGTCGCTCGCGTCGCCGGCATTCCAGCTTAGCGTTCCGCTGCTGGCCAGCAGGTCCGAGCTGTCACCTGTGGCTGGTACGATTTCGTAATCGACGGCAACGGCACCCGTAGTGCCACCGGATCGATTGACTGCGATCTGGAGTTGCGAGCCTTCTGCTCCACCGTACGACGCAGTAGAGAATGCCAGCATGCCTTCGGCGACATCCAGTGTCTCGTCGCGCGCCAGATACAAGCCACTACCAATATCACTGATGGCAATGCTGCCGCTGTGGAAGTAGGGGTATGCACCCCAGGCACCGAAAAAGCCGTTGTTGTCCGAAGCCGGGTAGGTGTCCAGACGGCCAATGGACAACGGGTTCGCCGGATCGCTGATGTCGAGCACGGTCAGGCCGCGACTGTAGTTCGACATGTAGTAACGATTGCCGCGTACGAAACCATTGTGATCTATCGCTCCGGTCGGCCCTGTCCATGGAGTCTCGGACACGGGCGAAGCCAGGTTTGCCAGCGAGTAGACACGCAGAGTGGTATTCAGCCCACGATTACGTTCGTCGAGTTCGTCGTGCACGTAAAGATATTGCTTGTCCTCGGACGACCAACCTGAATGCACGTATTCCGCGTTGGCGTAACTCGTGCGACTGAGCCGCACCGGATTGCCAGTATCAGTGATATCCCAGATATCAAACGTAGATTCGTTGAAATCGAACAGAATTTCGCAGTAGGTCGTGGCATTTACACACTGTGTATCTTTGCGACTGTCCGTGATGACCATTGACGCGGCGTCGTGCATGTAGTCGCTGCGGCCGGAGCCTGGCATGGCTTCAAATGACGGCGACTCGGGATTGCCCACCGAGTAGGCGCGATAGGGCCCCGATCCCAGGTTTGAACCGGCGATAACCAGTGTAGGCACATCGCCGTTCATCGACAAGCCAGTGCCAAAATCGGTGTTCGTGGCATACACATTGTGCGCAGCTGTGAAATCGCCGTTGTAAGAAAGCTGCTGTACGTCGTGCGGCAAGCCGCTCAGATCGATGACGAACAGTCCGTCGCTGGAGCCATCAGTTGTGATGTAAGCGTGAGCATTCCA
>Ga0255052_10002166_pt1 | contig 14362 bp, 10 predicted proteins | sample JV7_2_21_MG_FD_188632 | JGI IMG/M metagenome (GOLD analysis project Ga0255052, IMG submission 188632) | Seawater microbial communities from Jervis Inlet, British Columbia, Canada - JV7_2_21 | ecosystem: Environmental > Aquatic > Marine > Inlet | place: Canada: British Columbia | collected...
TGGCGCTCAAGAAGGCGTTGGCGTATTCGCGGGTCCCCCGATTTTCGTCACCCGCGGAGTTTTTGGCCGCATTTGGTGAATTGCCGAAATCGCAACCGGTGCAATCGGCGCCACCGGTGCAACCGGCGGAACGGGTGCAACCGGCACCACCTGAGCCACAAGCGCAACCGGCGCCACCTGAGCCACAGGCGCAACCGGTGCCATTGGTAGTACCTGATGAGCCAATGGTCGCTCGAAATTTCGATCTTGAGCCGCGTCGATCGCCGTGGCGGCTTGCTGTCCTCGGCATCATTCTCATTGCCTCCGCAGCCGCGGTTACGCAAACTGACATACTGGAACGTGTCGATCAGCTGGTCCCGATGGTAACGTCTATCATCACTGACGAGATCGTTGTTGAGCCCTCGCCTGAGTCTGCCGCAGAAACTGTCGTCGCTCCGGCTGCAGAAGCAATTGTCGAGGACGCAGCGGCGGAAGACACACTGGCAGAAGTAGCTGTCGAAAGCACAGCGGCAGAATCTTCCGTCGACGAAGAGTCGCCGGAGGAGGCCGTTGCTGAATCCAGCGCGACCGAGACTGCGGATGAACCGGAAATCGATCTCACTACACTGCTTCCCCCGACTTTGACTATTGGACTTACGGCGACCGGCCGATCCGAAGCCGAAGTAGATCTGACCCTGAGAGAGGATTCCGATCCAGCAACCATTGACCTGGTGCGCATGAAAAACATGCTCGAATCGTATTCGGTGTTACTCGAAGAAGTCGGCTTCAGTGGCAATCGATCGCCCTGGGAAGAGGGTCAGTACGAGATCGCCAATGACGGGCTCGTTACGTTCGAAGCAGGTCAAAACCGCGCCCGTACGACCATTTCCATGCTGTCGGATGCGCTGCGTGAAACAGATCGTGAGGTAAGTATCCTGGTCCGCGAAGCCGACAACGCCGAGAGCGAGCTGGCACGTATCAACTTGCAACTGGAAGATGACGATCGGCGCGTGTTCGAAGAAGGCTTGCCGCGGAATACCATAGCTTTCACCGACAGCCAGATACTTGTGCGAGAAGCCGATCCTGCGGTACAAATCGATGTCGTTCGCTTCAAGCCGGACAGTACCTCCGTTGAAGTTAGCTATGCCGTACGCGACGTGACGGCGACGGCGGGCGAGGATTATTTCCCGCCGGGGTTGCCGATCATCTATTTTGGTCCGGGCCAGCGATCGGCTCAAATACTTATCCCGTTGATACAGGACTCCGCGCCAGAACTCGGCGAAGCGTTTATGCTTGAACTACTGAGTAACGCCCCGCAAACTGATCCTGACGTTCATCGGCGAATTTCGATTTTGATTCAAGACGACGACTAGCCAGATCGGCTTCTGCGTACTGCGAATCGTGGTTAGCAGATGTGCGATCGCCAACGCGACGATGATCGAGACAAAAACCATTACGTATTCAAAAGAAGTCACGATGTCTCCGTAGTCTCATTGCCGTCAGTCAGGCAATCAACGAGTGTGAAGTGCGAATTTGATTCTGTTCAGTATAGGTGGACGATGGCCACTTTGGGTCGCTGCCTGTCGTTATCCTATCAGCTCACCGGCTGGTATCGCGGGAATAGTGTTGAAAAACTCGACGCTGAAGCAAGCAATTGTGTCGTCATTTTTTCGATTCGTAGTTTGTGCTCCGGCTGATGCCGGATTTTTGTTCGTTATTTGTAATTTAGGTCGTTTATTTGGTCATTTTCGATCACGGTATAGCACCTGCAAGTGCGCCAGGCGGATCTGCGGCAGCCGAACTCAAACAGCAACCGGAGGCGATGCGACAGCGCAAAAAGCTCGTGGAACATTCCTATGGCACGATCAAACACTGGATGGGATCGACGCACTTTTTAATGAAACGATTACCTGACGTGCAAGCCGAGATGAGTTTACATGTACTGGCTTACAACCTGAGGCGGGCCATCAACATCCTTGGAACAGAGAAAATCATCGCGCAGCTGCAGCCAAGCTGAAAAAAAACCGTCTTTTACTGATCACTTAATCAATTTGTCTGCACACCACAAAAAACTGCTCTTTTCACACAGCCTCGGCCAATAGTGGACGACCGCAAAAATGGAAATACTCAACTGCCCGCGTATATCAGTTCTTAGTTAGCTTGGCTTCGTAAAATGGGGTGGTCTTAAGACCAGTACCTGTCAGGATGACAACAGTTTCGTCTGATTCACCGATGGTTTTATTTTGTATCAGCTTAGAGAATGCAGCTGCTGCATGCGCGGAAGTTGGTTCAACATACAACCCTTGTCGCGCCAACATCAGACTTGCATCGACAATCTCATGCTCGGCGATTGCAACGGTTCCACCATTGCTCTCGCGTAGAGAACGGAGCATCTCCAAAAGACGAATTGGTCGCATTATTGCGGTGCCTTCTGCAACGGTAGGATGAAATTCACAGTCAACGTAGTCTTCCGTTTCGGCCTGAAAACTTGCATGAACGGGGGCGCAATTTGACGGTTGAGAGACGAACAGCCTCGGCATTTGTTCGATCTCGCGGGACGAAATTAACTCCTTAAACGCGATATAGCACCCAAGCAAATTACTTCCGGCAGATGCCGGGATAATGATGTTGTCTGGCACCTTGAACCCAAAGTCTTCCCAGAGTTCATAACCAAGCGTCTTTGTGCCTTGGAGGAAAAAAGGATGCCAATTGTGACTTGCGTAAAAAATCTGCGAAGACAGCGCTATTGCAGCAGCCTCAGTCGCCTCGCGCGGGCCGGGAACCAGCTCCACATCCGCACCATAAGCCCTGACTTGAGCAACCTTCGCCGGTGACGTCGAGTCAGGGATGAGGACCTTTACTTGCATATCACCGGCGGCTCCATACGCTGCAACTGACGAACCGCCATTACCCGAGCTGTCCTCCAATACTGACGAAACTCCTTGTTGCCTCAGTATTGACAGCATCACTGATGTTCCACGGTCTTTGAACGACCCGGTGGGCGCGAACCACTCAAGCTTGAAGAAACACTTTGACCCAGCATATGTCGCGGCGACTAACGGCGTACAACCCTCGCCCAAAGAAATCGGCGCTTCAACATCCAAAGGGAACGACTCGCGGTATCTCCAAATTGATCGCGTAGCATAATCGACTTCCTCACGGTTTATGCCGGAAAGGGGCGTGAGCATCAACGGTTGACCCGATGGAGACCGCCAGATTGGCGTGTCTAAAGGAAAGGTCTCTTTGGCACGTGGGTCAACGTATTGCGCCATTCTTGAGTTCTCGAATTGAGTTTGATTGTTGTGAATGGAGAAATAACCAGCTTAACGCACCTACGCAACAATGGAGCGGACGGTTGCTCTGGGTCGGTTTCTGCCTGTCGCCAGCCTACCACGCGGATGACAGCTATAGGATGAATACTGTTGAAAAACTCCTGGCTCGAAAAACGAATTCGCATGAGAGTGAGCTACTTTGAAGCTAGATGCCGAAAAAAGAATTCGAGTCAACTCTCATACGCATTTATTTGCGGAAATCTAGCTCGCAAAGCATCAAAAATAGTTTTTCAACAGTATTGGATGCAAAGCAGCCGTCGAGCAAGAATTTTCCGCAGCAAAAATCTGACAGGCAGCTTTAGCGCGCATAGCCGCCATTCAAACTGCTGGAAAAACGATGGCGCGAACGGCGGCAGTCGGCCAATTGCGGTCATTCGCGAAAAACGAACCAAGCAATGCTTGCAATTATCCCTGCTAAAAATAGCAACCCTGTAAATCGTTTCGCCATATCTCTGTGAGCGCGCCGGTACGGTATCAATGGCACTTTCACGACCCACATCCATACAACACCGACGAAGTAACCCAATTCGACTGTGATTATCGCGAGTGCGATGGACCAATTCGGAAGCGTGCCTATCCAATCCACGACCGGCAGTGCCCAAACAACCGCGCCCAATGCAAGTAGTGGAGCGACAGCGAGAGCCGCAAACGCGAGAAAATTCCCCGCATCAGGTACCGACAACCCATCGCATGCAGGGCATTGAAATGGTTGCCAGTAACTTGACCAGAGTTTAGCCATTAGGCTTACAGAATCGGCCCCACAGTGAGGGCAAGTGAGTGTCAATAGCTTCGCCTCAAATTGCTTGTCGCCAGCAATTGCGATTGGCCGCAATGGGCCGATCGCTGCCTGCCGTTATCCTATCAGCTCACCGGCTGGTATCGAGTGCAAAGCGGCACTTCGGCAAGAAATTCTCGACCATCGAAGTCTGACCGGCAGCTTACACCCGAAGCAGCCATTCAAACTGCTCGAAAAACTGGGCGGCGAAGGGCGGCAGTCGGCCAATACCAGACATTCGATACGCACCTCTTTAATTGCTTATAGGCCGTGACCCATTAAGGCAGCATAGTGATACGGTCTTGCGGTCCTGGAGCAACCGGCGAGTTAAGTTCGAAGTATGTCGCCAGTGCATCGACGTCAATTTCGCCGTCCAGTCGGTTAGTACCCTCTAAGAGCACCGAGAATTTACCTCCGCCATCGGCCAGAAAGTTATGGACGGTCACCCGGTAGGTGGTGAGGGGATCAACCTCCACGCCGTTGATAAAGATCGTAGTCGGATCGACCCTGGCGCCGTCGGCCGCCGACGCGCTCCATTCGTAGCTGAACCCGTCCGACACCTGCAAGATGCTGTCCCCTTGCCCTTCCCACTGTTGCTCGAGCAAAGTGTGGATCTGCGCTCCGGTGAGAGTCATGGTAACCAGATTGTTGCCGAAAGGTTGCACTGAAAACGCTTCGCCAAAGGTAACCTCGCCGTCAGAATCTGGTCCACTGGAAACAAAATAGAGGTTATCGCGGATGCCACCGGAATTCGTGAAGGCCACGACTGCTTCGCCAAAGCCGACCGATCAACATTCTTGGCGTACCCAAGATCATGGAGCAACTGCAGGCGGCCTGAGAGGGCCGTTTTTCGACTGTTAGTGCGACAGATCACGCGGAAGCGGCGATATATTTCATCGGAAATGGCACTCAGAATTTCAGCGCCGCTGCGACGACCTCACTCAGTGATGTAAGAAACTGAATGAATTTTCGAGTAGACGCCGAATTGCCAGGAAATACTGCTCTTTTCACACAGGCTCGGCCAGAAGCAGACATTGCATAGGCCAGAAATCAGTGGCCGTGGATCACAGCGGCAAGCCTGGTCATTAGCGCACTATGTACGTAAACACCCCAATGCACTACGCAGTTTCGGCGATTCGTTGATCGCTTAGCAGGAGCGAAAATTGAGTGACACCAAAGCAAAGGGCAGAAATGATGACCGACGATAACCGAATATTAGTCGTAGTGGATCCCACCGCGTCGAATGAGCAGGTCTGCGTGGAGCGGGGCGCCTGGCTGGCGAAAAGCCTCGATCTGGGTCTCGAGCTTCTGATCTGTCACTACGAACATATCCTTTTGGGCGCACGTTCGATCGATTCACCCTTTGTTCAACGTGTACAACAGGATGTAATCAGTCAACGCCGCGAAATGCTGGAAGATATTGCGAGACCGTTGCGAGAACAGGGTCTAAGTGTTGTCGTGAGTGCCGTATGGGATACGCCGCTGGACGAGGCCATTGTTCGACACGTGTTGCGGACAAGCCCCAGATTGCTTGTGAAAGATACGCACTATCACCACAAGATTCGTCAAGCGATATTTAGTAACACCGATTGGAATCTGGTGCGGAGATGCCCGGTACCGCTGTGGCTCGCGAAACCACACAGGTGGGCCGACCCGCGACGGATTATTGCCAGTGTTGATCCGGTGAATGAGAACGACATCCACGCAAAGCTGGACGGGATCATACTCGACGAGGCAGCGTTGCTGGCCGAAAAATTGTCGTGCGAGCTACATGCCTTTCACGCCTACCTGCCCATAAGCAAATACCCGTTCTCGTCTCTTGATTCTGGTGAGATTCCGATTGACGAGGTCGATAGGAAAATAGAACAGGATCACCGGATGCGCCTTGATAACTTGTTGAATAACTACACAGTATCAAAGGAGCGCACGCACATGCTGCCCGGCTATCCGAAGCAGCTACTCCCGGAACTTGCGACAGAAATAGACGCAGGATTGGTTGTCATAGGCGCCATTGCACGAAATGCGCTGAAAAGAGTGTTTATCGGAAGCACGACCGAGCAAGTACTAGACAAGCTTCCATGTGATCTGTTGGTCGTGAAGCCCGCTTGGTTTGCGAATTCAGTCAAGGCAACATCACCCGAAGCGTACGAAGGAACACGCGAAGAATTACCATCTCCGAGCGATCTTAAAGCCGATAATGTCAAAGGTCCCGTTGAAAAGGCCATGTAAGAGCAGTCCCGGACGACTTGCGGCAATCTCACGTTCACCCGATCGACGTTGCGCCTTCTTAGCTCGCCACCAAATGAGGCCATTGGTATTCCCAGGTTGGTATATGGGGCTTTTACCTACTTCTGGCGGAGACAGCTGCCAAATTTACGCCAAGGAAGGTCCGAGGTTGGCTAATTTCGATGTCCGCTGTGGGCCAAGGCTGTGTGAAAAGGCAAATTTACAAAAGTTGGTGGTAATTACGATCTGTATTTTGAATGGAATTAAACCAAAGTGGGCATCAAGTTATTAGTTCCGACAAGTACACTGCCAAATTGGTGCGCTGTCCCATTGACATCAAAATCAAGGCTCTTTTTGCACAGCCTCGGTCGTTTCCAGCCGCCGAGGAGTTTATCAGTATGGCGGCTGCTATCGAGTGTAAAGCAGACGTTCAATTAGGCCGAAATGAGCCTGGCAATTAGCCCCTTGTCCGCGTCTACCCGCTAGGGCTTGACGGCGGCTCGCACCGCTCGAATGTGGTCGGGCGTCGTGGCGCAGCAGCCGCCGATGATCTGGGCACCCATCTCCTTCCAACCAATTGCGGCCTCGGCGTAGCGCTCGGGGGTGTTCTCGCCCTGCGCGAGCGTAAAGAAGGGCTCGTCGGGGGAGCTGCCGAACTTCGGATTCTCGTTGTACTCGAGGTGTGCGTAGGCCCCGACGGGTCCGCTGTACGCGTCGCGTAGCCTGGGAAGGCTGCCGGTGATGTCCTGCGGATAGCTGCACATGAGACAGATCGCCGCCACCGGGTCGCCCTCGAGGGCCGAAACAAGGGCGTCGAAGGATGAACCGTCGTACATGGTGCCGCGCTCGGAAACCCGACAGACGCCGAGCATGACCGGCAGGCCGGACTCGGCGCACGCGTCGACTGCCGTCACGCAGTCGCTGATGGGGTCGTCCATGACCGAGTCTCCCGCCATGTACTCGGGGAGCATGAAGTCCACCCCCGCGGCGGCGAGCACCCGACCCTGCTCGACGAACTGCTCGTAGAGATCGCATTTGTGCTCGGGGGGCGCAATTCCGCCCGCCACGTAGGCGTCCGGGTTGATCGCGTCGCGCGCCTGGCAGGCCAGCTCGCCGCCGCGGCGCGTGTACTCTTCCCACTGGTCCTGCCTGCCGATCACATTCATCATGATGCGCGACGTGTAAAAGTTGTTGCTAATGATGATCTCGGCGCCGGCGTTCAGGTAGTCCTCGTGGATCGCTCGTACCACGTCCGGAGCGTCCAGGTTGGCGGCTGCCGACCAGACACCGAGCTTTCCCTCGACGGATCCTTTGTTGACATCGACGCCGCGCCGCTGGAGCTCGGATCCCATCGCTCCGTCCATGACGAGAACCTCGCCAGTCTGCAGTCGATCGATGATGCTGAGCCGGGAAATGCTTCCTCCTTGGATCGCTCGTACGGAAGTTCTCTCAGTCTTCCAACTCTGGTCGCCTTCGGTCAAACCGTCCGCTTTGGGTTCATCTGCGGCCCCTCAGAACTCTACCACCCCGACGGCCGCTATTGAGGGAATACTGTTGAAAAACTCCTGGCTCGAAAAACGAATTCGCATGAGAGTGAGCTACTTTGAAGCTAGATGCCGAAAAAAGAATTCGAGTCAACTCTCATACGCATTTATTTGCGGAAATCTAGCTCGCAAAGCATCAAAAATAGTTTTTCAACAGTATTGAGGGTGAAGCGGCCGTTCAAAATGCTGAAAATCAAAATTTTCAAGGGCCGGAGTCGGCCAACAATAGTCACTGGCTGTTGGGAGCGAACACGCGGTGGAACCGAGCGAGGTTCCCCAGCAGTGTAGCCACCACAGCAGCCGGGCGGGCAACATAGCGGCTAGAAATAAAACAATTGCTCCTGTGTGACGCCCTCTTCTCCGAAACTAATCATGCCGGCCCCAACAATGTCGCCAACCTGCCACTTGCACCAAGCCGTGCCGCCTTCAACCACGACATCAGTGATGTCCATCTTATCGCCGGCTCTTCTGAGCTCGACAATGTAACCCGGCAGGTCGTTCTTGCCGTAGACGGCTCCGTCTTTGTCGAGAAGTTTGTAATCGGCTGTCACGTTTGTGGCGATTGCCTCAGCGTCCAGAATTCCAAATCCGCTGGCATATCCACCCAACTTATCTGCTGCTGTCATGTCTCTGCTCCTCGGCCCTTATGGTGGTTGTCCTAGAATGGATAGGAAGATTAATCGCTATACGGTTCACAGGCAAGATTCTCACGGGGGCATGGTGGTTCCTTTTTCTCCAGTCTCGTGAACTATCTCAGCAAACGATCCGAAGGACCGCTTTGGGCCAATGGTGTTGAAAAAGTCGGTTCCTGAGGTGGGCGTGTTTTTATTTGCGTTCTGATCGATTTTTATTACTCTTTATATGAGGGGGTAGTAGTAGTCATATGAAAATCCACCCAGGAGCGCCTCAGAGGCTGCAACATTGCCAATGACCTGCGCGGACCGGGCGCAAAAAATTCACGCGAATTTTATGGCTGGTGCAAAACCGACTTTTTCAACACCATTGGTCGGTAGGGGCCCCTCACCATCCTACCAGCCCAGCGGCCGCTAAGGAGCGTGAACCAGCCGCTCGATGCGCAATTTTCGATAGCAAGATTCTGAATGTCGGCTTACACCTGCGCAATATCAAGATTCTGAAGGGCCGGAGTCGGCCACTTCCGGTCATTCGTCTCCAAAGAAAAACCCCGCCGGAGCGGGGTCTTTCATCACTTAGTGTTAACTGCCAAATCGACAGCGTTTCCCTACTATTGGTTCACAAACTCAACCCAGTCATCCATGGCAAAAAAATGTTCCCGCCTTCGGCGGGCAAAAAATAGTTAAATAGATAAATAGTTAAAAAGCCCGAACAGCACGCACCCTGTAAGTGAAGTTCTTGCTGTAGTAGGCCTGGAAGCCATTGCCGAAGACCTGGCCCCACGCGGAGGCGAGACTGAACTCCGAGGAACTCCAGTAGACGGCACTGGCAAAACCGCCCAAACCGTTGAAATCTAACTCCGTATACATCTTGTCTAGCTCATCTTTTGACGGCAAGTACCAGTCGTAGTAGCCACTCGGCGATACATACCCGTCCGCTGCCGCTGCCGCTATTCCAGCGGTTTCGCAGCCATGAAGGATATCGTCTGTATTGCGCGCTCCCTTGCCGAGTGCTACAGCATTGGCGCCAACGATATTCGTACCGGCGCATCCCCATGCTGCGCCGATAGACTGATCCACCGGTGCGGCTTCCAGCCCGTGCAAACCATCATCAGTCACGTGAAACACGAAGCCGCCGGCAGGCCCGGTTTCGCCAATTGCGTATATTTCTGGTGAGGCTGCGGTTGTCTGCACGGTGCCGTCTGGGAACACCACACCATCGTTCGATATCCCCATTTGTGCGTGGGCGCTGGGCACGGTCAGCATCGCGCCGATTAGCAATCCAGCAATCAGCATTATTCTAGTGTTTTTCATAGCTAGCCCTCCACCTATTTTGGATGGCAGCCCGGCGGTCTTGGGGTCCTTCGGGAGGTCTTCCATGGCTTCTCGGAGGAAGCGAGGACCCGTGGCTTTCCGTCCCCGTCTTTGGGCGGGTTTGGCTTTGTCGAATGTGACTACGTTTTATGCAAGACAGAGGAAATCGCGTCAATTCGGGGATGTACTTAAACTGGAGTCAGTCTAAAAAGCGTGAGGCGGAATGTCGCCTTTGGGTCGGCTCCAGCCGTTCAGAACTTTACCACTTCACGGGCAGCTAACGAAGCCTAAGCAGACGCTCAACAGAAATTCTGCGACAGCCACATCCCGACGGGCCGCTTTCACCAGAAGCAGTCATTCAAACCTCCGAAAAATCGGTCCAGCGAAGGGCGGGAGTCGGCCATGAGCTGACATGCAATGTTATTTTTCAGTCTTCATCCCCCAATGCCCGGCCTAGCGGGGGAACTCATTCCAGATACCGGTCGATTTGCCGGACAATGTCAGTGATCAGATCTGTATCCTTCGAGCGCACGTGTCCCGACTCGGTCCAGATCATCTCTTTCGGTTCGCCTGCTCTGGCATAGAGCTTCTCGATGGTCTCAAGGGGCAGCATCGTGTCGTGGCGGGCGGCAATCATGACGAGTTTTCGCGGTGCGATTCGGTCGATGTAACATAGAGGTTCAAACGAATGGAACAGAATCGCGGCCATAATGCTGGCAGGAGTCGCAAGCCAGCGAGGCTCGTGCACAGCTCGAACCTGGGCTGGAAGGTCACCGCCACCATGGATCAACACGACGCTTGGCACTCGCTCGTCTAGTGCGCCATGCATGGTGGCAAACGGCACTCCCACGCTAACGCCGATGATGGTGAGCCGGCCGATGTCGAGGCTTTCTTCCACGTGTAGAAAGCTCAACGCGAGCATTCCTCCTGCCACAGTGCGAAACGCCGCCTGCCTAATATGGTGAGGCCAGCGCAAATGCTCCAAGGGGCCGTCTGGCGAATCATAAGGATATTGCACACTAACAAGCACCAAGTCGGACCGCTCCGGAATCAGTGTGAGGATCTTGTCCCGTGTCTTGGCACCGGCGTAGATCAGAAAGATCCGATAGTGAGGATCCAGCTCGAGGGGTCGGCGAAAATACACGTTTGTTACGGCATCGCCACGATGATTTCGAAGCTGGAGCAGTCGAACCCTGGAATGTGCAGACGCCCATGAATCCAGAATTACGAAGTCCTGGTACATTCCCCGCACTTCGCGAAACACGTCTTCCTTGTCGAGACGAAGATATGCAGAGCCAAATGCCAGCGAAAGCAGAATAAGGCCAAGGGCGACTCCGGCAATTCTGATGATGCGCCTGAGCCAATGCATGAAAGTTCCCCCTGGTCACGAGAATTGGAAGGATAACGCCCTTTGTCGCATCATCGAACGTCTATCGCTTTGGTTCGGAACCACTTAATCAACGCTGCTTGGCAATTTTCACTCGAGCGCGCACCTCTTCCACCCGAGTGACTTGATCGTCCGATAAATGTAGTGGCGTCGCCCATCAATAAAATGCGGCTCTACACTGCGGTCAAATGTCATCTTCTCCGTTGACTGGTTGATAACGTTTACCAGTGTGGCACTTTGATGCCGATGAGGGGAGGAGGAGTCCATACCATTGCTTCGGGTCGACAGCGGCATCTCGCCATCGTATCACTTGATCGGCAGCTCCTGAGGGCATACCGGATGCTCGACAAGAATTTTCGGGAACCAAAATCTGAACGGCAGCTATTGTCAGAAGCAGCCGTTCAAACGACTACAAAAATCCCGCTACGAAGGGCTCAAAACGGCCACAAGCAGGCATTATAATGAGTCAGTTCCCGCCTGACGCTGCAAACCGTTCGCAGGTTCCCTCGGCGGGTCGCCACACGGCCTCGTACGGATTGTCGCTGCAGACGATGGCGAGAATCCTTTCGCGCTCGCGGACCTGTCGGGCTTCCTGCCGCGCATGAACGGGGGCAAAACCAGGATCATCATATATCGCTTGCAGATAGGCCTCATGTGGCGGCATGAAAACTCCACCTTCCATCCCCTTATCAAGCAGAGCGAGGCCCCTCTCACGGTCGCCCGAAAGATACGAGGCAAGGCCCTCTTCGTAGTCAACGCCAAAGGAACGACCGTCCCCGACGATGCCAGCTTTTTTGTAGCGTCGCACATTGTCCCTTATCGCCGCCACGAGTTCGCCGACTTCGGCCTCTTCACCAGCATCGCGGCGGATGGCGATCAATGCTGCCGCACTAGCGGTATGAAACAGGTCGCTGCGTTTGGCGATCCTACCACCGCTCCGTCGCCACATTTCCTCCAGAATTGGCCGGGCGCGGGCGTAATCGCCGGCACCGGCCAGGGCCAGCCCCAGATCGTGGCGTGCCCCTAGCGAGTTCGGGTCCTCGGCAACGCGCGCCTCCGCCATTGTGACCGCGTATCGGGGTTTTCCCAAATAACTCATTACAAAGGGCGGTGGCTGTTCCGATATCGCGAGAGCCTCTTTTTCGAGACCGAGTGCGGCTAAATGATAGGGCAGGCCGACCTTGACCCGTAAATACTCCGGGTTGATTCTTAGTGCATCCAGGCTGCCAAGGACCGCATCGGCCATATTCCCGCCGCGGGACGTGCGGGTGCCGCGCCGATACGCATAAACGTGCGGGAAGATGGAAGCGATCTTTTCCAATTCCCGGTCGGCCTCAGCGAGTCGGTTCCTTTCAATCAGTGCTTGTACGTAATAAACGATAGTCGGTATCGATAGTGGATCGAGCCGCATCGCCGTCGCTCGCATCTGAAAGGCCTCGTCGTAGCGTCCGAGATCAAAATTGAGGAGGTTACCCATCCAGACATAGACGATGACATAGTTGGGGTTGATCTGAACGGCATGCCTGAAATGTGTCAGAGCATCTTCCAATTTCAACTGGCGCCACAACAGAGCACCGGTGGCTGCGTGGGCCTCGGCGAGTGTCGGATCAAGGGCCATCGCCCGCTCGACATGGGGTGCCGCCTTGGCAACGGCCTCTGAGGAATTACGTATCAGGAAAGCGGTGGCAATCGCCAGTTCCGCATGGGCAAGTGCGTAATCGGGGTCGTGCGATAGCGCCCTTTCGAATTCGTGAATCGCTTCTTCAGTGGCGGCGGGCGTACTCTGAACGACCAGATGTCGGCCCCTCAGGTATGCCTCATACGCCTCGGTATTTGCTGCTGCAATCACCCGGGGCGCTGCCTCAACCTGGAGTCCCAGATGATCCTTCAGCGCCATGACGATAGCCGCCGAAATCTCGTCCTGCACCGCGAAGATATTCTCGAGTTCCCGGTCATAAGTCTCAGACCAGAGATGGAAGCCGCTTCTGGCGTCAACAAGCTGAGCAGTGATGCGTACTTTAAGGCCCGCCTTCCGGACGCTGCCTTCCAGAACGAGACCCGCATTCAATTGTTGCCCGATATCGATGATGTCCAGGTTCTCGCCCTTGAACTGAAACGAGGACGTGCGTGCTGACACCCGGAGGCCGGGAATCTTAGAAAGTACGTTCAGCAGTTCTTCGGATATGCCGTCTGAGAAATACTCCTGCTCGGGGTCGGAGGACATATTGACGAAAGGAAGTACGGCAATGGATTTATCAGCAATTTCTGCGTTGCCGGTCTCGCCGCCCCACTGATACGTGCTGACAAAGAAAACCAGCGCAACCGCAAGCACAGCGATAATGGCGAAATCGAGTTTGCGCCCGGTAATTTGAGTAATGGACTCCGCGCGATCGATGTCCTTTTCTTTTTTCAGGCCCTCCGGCGTCAGCTCGAAGGCCCATGCGAAAATCAGCGCCAAAGGAAATCCGATAACGAGCAGGAGAAACACGAGCCGGTCCACCCACTCGGGTAAGCCTAGCAAGGGCATTAACAAGTCCGTTAACTGCAAAATCAGCCAGCTAACAACGGCATAGGCGACCGCTACCCGGACGACATTGCGTCGTTTTAACTCCCCCCAGACTGCGGCCATGCCTCTCCCCCGTATACGAGAATCAGAGTCATGCCGGATTCTACCTAGATCGGCGCTCTCGAAGGCCAAAATTGCACGAAATCACAGCAAATAGAGGTCGGATTCAGTCCACCGAGGGGAAATTCCGTGTTGCAGGATAAACGAATAGCAAGAATGCGACGGCTGCAATCGCAATTCGCTCTCGGCTTGATTCAAATGCGGTCATCGAAATGATATGAAAAGCATCGTCGTGACAGGCAGCTTTTGTCCGTCAATTTCTGCGGAACAAGACTGTTCGGCGAGTATCCGGTGCGGTAATCTCTGATTAGCCACAATGGCAAATAGTAAGCGATGAGCCGCCGGAACCCCCGATGACCGTCGCCTTCAACATGTTGTCGATCTGCCGATCTACTGAGTCGATAGAATAGCTTCCAGAGCTGGATCCCGACCCGAGAAATAATCCTTGGACGATAGTGGGGCCAAGAGTTGCGGCTCAATAGTAGTGCGATTATCCCCCGGTGCATCGTTATGATAGAGCGACGAAACTGCCAGTGTCAGGTCGCTG
>Ga0255052_10002167_pt1 | contig 14362 bp, 10 predicted proteins | sample JV7_2_21_MG_FD_188632 | JGI IMG/M metagenome (GOLD analysis project Ga0255052, IMG submission 188632) | Seawater microbial communities from Jervis Inlet, British Columbia, Canada - JV7_2_21 | ecosystem: Environmental > Aquatic > Marine > Inlet | place: Canada: British Columbia | collected...
GGCGACACACATGCCGGGCGCGTGCGCAGAGGACAGGACCGGCCGCCAATTTCCATTACCTTTGGTGCAAACTCCGGTACCACTCTCGACGCACAAAATGGCGCATGCCTGACCTGCCATCAGGGCGACATCGGCTTCAGCTGGCACACCGATGCTCACCCGAGCGACGAAGTGGCTTGCGCCGACTGTCACCGCAGCCACGCGGCAACGGATCCGGTCAGGCAGACAGCGACGCAACCTGACGTCTGCTTCGCTTGCCATCAGATACAACGTAGCGAAACACGCAAGGCTTTTGCACATCCAATTTTGCAGGGGAAAATGGACTGCATGGGCTGCCATGACATGCACGGTGATACCGTCGCGACGCAGCTCGCACGCCTGACCGTCAACGATACCTGTCAGCAATGTCACGCTGAGAAACGTGGACCTTATCTCTGGGAGCATGCACCCGTCAGTGAGGACTGCGGACTGTGCCACTCGCCGCATGGCTCCAATCACCCGGGCATGCTGACCAAGCGTGCACCACTGCTTTGCCAGAGCTGTCACTCGCAGTCAGGCCATCCAAGTATCCCGCAAGATGCTGACGGCCTGGCAGCCGGTACGCCGTCGCAATTCCTGCTTGGACAGGCTTGCATGAACTGCCACTCGCAGGTGCACGGGTCCAATCATCCTTCCGGTTCGAAGTTGATGCGTTAGGAGTAAGCATAATGAAACGGAACCAGACACTTACTCTCTGCATCGCCGCCGCTGTTCTTTCATCTGCGGCACATGCACAAGATGTAGATACCAGCGACTGGGCTTGTGAGTATTGCCCGTTTGAAGAAGGCCATCGCGCCGACTACGAACTGGGTGCGACAGACGTCAGTGACGACTCGGCCTATTTCGGCAACGCGACCGGTTACGACGAAGAAGGCGTTTATGCCAATGTTGATGGCAACGGCACTTACGCAAAAGATGCTTATCGCATGCGCTGGGAAGCCGAAGACCTCGGGCTTGATTCACGAGTTATCGGACTTGACGGCGGCCGACTTGGATCGTACGACTTCAATCTCGGCTACCGGGAGCTGCCGCGGCGGCAATTCAATTCCACTGCGACGATATTTGAACAAACTGCGAACGATACTTTATCTCTACCATCGTCCTGGGTGCGTGCGGGAACAACCGGTGACATGACCGAACTCGATTCGAGTCTCGTGTCACGCAACATCGAAAGCGACCGCAGTATCTTTGACCTCGGGGCCGGGTTTTATCTCTCAGATCGCTGGACCATCTCGGCCGACTATCGCAGGCAGGAACAGGATGGCTTGAGAATCGGTGGCGGCTCGTCCTTCTCGCAGGCAAGTGCGCTGCCAATGCCGTTCGACTACGTTACGGATGAGGTCGACCTCGGCATTCGCTATGGCACCGACAGGGGATTCGTGGCACTTGCCTGGTATCTGTCAGATTTTGGAAATAACAATGCGGCGTTAACCTGGGAACAACCCTACTCATTCGATCCGCTGATTGGCAATGACACTTTCAGGCTTGCGCAGGCACCCGACAACCGTTTTCAGCAGGTGTTGTTGCGAGCCGGATATTCGTTCCCGGAGCAAAGAACCGTGGTCAGCATTTCGGCTGCAATGGGGGAAATCGAGCAGGACAGCGAATTTCTGCCCTATACGATCACCAGCAGTATCGCTACCAGTCCGCTGCCACGCAGCAGCCTTGCCGGTAGCATTGATACGAACAATTTTGCGCTGGCCTTGACGTCAAAAATCTTCAGTAAAGCGCGCATCAAGCTCAACTATCGTTACGATAAACGCGACAACAAGACAGCTCAGGATGTGTGGAACCGGGTCATCGTCGACACGTTTGCCAGCGTCGATCTCGAAGAGAATATTCCGTATAGCTTTGAACGCTCCACGTTAAACCTTAGCGCCGACTATGATCTACTCGATACCGTGCGTGTATCGGCAGGCTACGACCGCAAAGACCTGGATCGCGACTTCCAGGAGGTCGCCGCACAGACAGAGGACAATGGCTGGGGCCGTTTGCGCTGGCAACCGACATCTGCGCTCGAATTGGACATACGCGGCGGCGCGTCCGAACGCGATATCGACGGCTATAACGAGACCTTCGCGACGACTCTCGGCCAAAACCCGCTGATGCGAAAATACAATCTCGCGTATCGCGCTCGTGAGTACGGTGACGTCAAGCTGTCATTCTCGTCAGACAAATTCTCAATATCTCTTGACGCCCTGGTTGCCGAAGACAGGTATACCCAGTCCAAACTGGGGATCACGGGTGGCGAGGAGCGCCGCATCGCAGCTGATTTCAGTTGGACGTTCTCGGAAAACGGGTCCGCCTATCTGACCGCCGGATTTGAAGAGATGGAGTCCGAGCAAGTCGGTAGCGAAACCTCCTCGATGCCTGACTGGTACGCCACGCACGACGATGATTTCGCCACCTATGGGGCCGGTTTCCGTGTGCGCAACATTGCCGAGAAATTCGACTTACAAATGGACTACATGCGCTCTGATGGAACTTCGGAAATTCTCGTCGACTCGAATGTTGGCGGCCCGAGTGAGTTCCCTGACCTGACGTCCAAGCTCGACTACTTTCGATTCAGGTTTGGCTACCGGCGTTCTGAGCGGTTTGAACTCAACTTTAACCTCAGCTACCAGCGCTTTGTTGCCAGGGACTGGGCCCTCGATGGCGTCGAGCCTGCGACAGTACCGCTGTTGCTCTCACTCGGAGCTGACCCTTACGACGAAGACGTCTTCATGTTTGGTATCGGCTTCCGATTCAGCATCGGCACCGACCCCAAATAACACCCCAATTAGAGGGACAGGCACCCTAACTAACTAGTTAAGGTGCCTGTCCCTCTAATTTACTCGTAGCGCAGGGCGAGTACCGGGTTCGCGCGGGCGATGCGATACGCATGCCCTGCTACTGTAGTCCACGCAAGCAGTACCGCAATCACTCCGGCAACCAGCAGGATCACAATGGGCGACTCAATTCGGTCTGCGAAGAAATCGAGATAGATTTTCGACGCGAAAAATGCGGCGGGCAAGGCAATCGCGAGAGCCCACATGACCGGCTTCGAGAATTGCCAGACGAGTAGTCTTGCGATCTGCCCCGAGCTCGCTCCGAGAACTTTGCGTACGCCAATCTCCTTGGTTCGTTGTGCGGCCATAAACGCTGCGAGGCCAAATAATCCGATCATCGCCAGCGATAAGGCGACAAAAGCAAACCCGCCAAGCGCCAGGTTCATGTACTTGAGCACGTTATAGACGCCGTCAAACACTTCATTGAGGAAGCGCCCCTGCATGGGATACTCGGGGATCACGCGCTTCCAAACATCTTCGATCGCTTCCACTGTGTCCATGATGTTGCCGCCCGTTATCCGGACGGATGCGATGCGCATGCTCGGCGCTGAGTAAGAATACACCCATGGCTTCTCCTCATTGAAAAAACCGAGAATATTCTGTGTCGGCACGACACCTATGATCACTAACTCGCGCAATGTCTCTTCGTCATCGAGATTGTAGAACCGTTTGTTGAGTGCATCCTGCGGCGTCGCAATACCAAGCCTTGCGAGCGTTAACTCATTCACCAGGACATTGAGTACCTCGGTCTCGTCTTCGTGAAACTCATCGTTGGCAATGTCGCGGTTCAAATTGCGGCCAGCCAGCAGAGGAATGTCATACGCATCCAGGAACTCCGGCGTCATCACCAGACGATGTACATTGAACTCCCCAGCCTCGTCACCCGGCGCGCCGGTGTAGCTGCTCTGTCGATTGCTTTGATCAAACGGCACTTGCGACGAAAACGCAACAGTATCGACATTCGGCAACGTTTCGAGCTCGTGCCGCAACGTGTCAAGCCGATCCTGAACGTCCTCGACACCCAATCTCGTGAGCGTGTAAATCTCGGATCGCGGAAAGATGTAGCTTGCTTCTTTGACCTGTTCGTTCTGCATATAGACGATGGCTACAAGCGCAAGCATGAACGCCGATATACCGAACTGAACGCCGATCATTACCGAGCGCATCGTGGATCCCTTTTTGCCTTTGCGTGCAAGGTCACGCAGCGCATCGATCGGGCTGGCTCGCGTAATCAGCCAGGCGGGGTACAAGCCCGCCAGCAAACCGACGAGTCCGGTTGTCGCAACCAGCCATGGGAGTGTCCGTATGTAATCGAGCGTCATAACCTTGTTCGACGCATTGTTGAATAATGGTATGACAACCTCGAGTACAGCGATCGCGGCAACCATAGCGATCGATGCAATAACCAGGCTTTCGACCAGAAATTGGGCTAGCAGCTGTCGTTGCTCGGCCCCCATGGTCTTACGCATGCCGACTTCGCGACTGCGTCCCAGCGACTGCGCCGTCGCCAGGTTCGTGTAATTGACGCACGCAATAATCAGGACGAGAAAGCTCAGTAGCTGAATAATAGTAGTGACCGGCATGCCGAGCGCATCCCATATTGCGAGATTCGCGTGTTGCAGTGGATCGACGTAAAAGCTCGCGACAACTTCGTACTGCTCTTCCGGGACGAGCCGTTCGTAGACGCTATCCAACTGCGCTTGTAACCAATTCCCATCCAGCGTCTCGGGTAACATCACGTAAGTCATATTGCCCATCGACAGGTTGTCCCACTCTCCGGCTTCGTCATAGTCCCGCATCGGTCCGAGCGCTTTGATCGGTGCAACAACCGTGAACGTTCCCTCCTGAACCATTGACGAAATGAAGTGTGAGTTCCGCGGCACATCTGCGATGACCGCGGCAACGTGGTAATCAAATTCGTTATCCAGGCTGATAATCTCGCCAACCACATTCGTCTCACCAAAATACTTGATGGCCGCTGTTTCGCTGATGAGGATTCCCGATGGGTTGTCGAGCGCGTCGTCGCTACCATCGATGTAATTGAAATCGAATATGTCGAGTAATTCCGGATCTGCGAACAAAATCGTTTCGTAATAACTGTTGTCGCCCATCGACACGAGATATTCCATGCGCAGAGTCCGGGCAACCGCATCAATGTCCGGCAGCTCGGCTTCGAGGATCGGCCCGACCGCCGAAAACACGACGTTTAACTGGTCAACACCGACATTTAGCTCGGGCGCTACATGGGACCCGATCGTGTACGTGTTGTCGCTGTTCTCAAAAAAAGCATCATGAGTTGCTTCATATTTGGTAATCAGCCCACCCAGCACATAGATCGACATGCCGAGCGTGAGCCCTGCAATATTAATAATCGCGAACAGTTTGTTTTTGCGCAGGTTTCTTAGCGCTATCTTTACATTATTCCAAAACATTGGATTTCCACCCTGGGAGATTCTTGTGACCGTTACGCCGCACGCATTGCATCTGTAACAACGTGCCCATCGAACAGGTTCACCGTTCTACGCGCGTAGTCGGCGTGTGCCGGTGAGTGAGTCACCATGACGATGGTCGTTCCTTCTGCGTTCAGAGTGCGCAGCATCTCCATAACCTCCTGACCGTGCGCCGAATCGAGATTTCCGGTCGGCTCGTCCGCGAGGATCAATGGCTGGTTGCCGACAACCGCCCTGGCTACAGCGACACGCTGTTGCTGGCCGCCCGAAAGCTGACCGGGCATGTGTTTTGAGCGATGCGCGATTCCCATCTTGTCCATGACGTCGGCCACCCGCTTCTTGCGTTCGGCGGACGGCATATTGTGATAGAGCAGTGCCAGTTCGATGTTCTCGGCCACGTTGAGCTCATCGATCAAATTGAAGCTCTGGAAGATGAAGCCGATGTTCTTCTTGCGAATCGTACTGCGTTGCGCCTCTGAGTACTTCGCAACATTCTCGTCGAAGAAAAAGTAGTCGCCATCCGTTGGGTTGTCGAGCAGGCCGACGATGTTCAGCAGCGTCGATTTGCCACAGCCCGAAGGACCCATAACAGCAACGAAGTCGCCCTGGTCAATCTCGACGTTAACGCCGTTCAGGGCGACAGTTTCTACCTCATCGGTCTGAAAGACCTTGTACATATTGTGTAACTTGAGCATTCCGATTACCCCTCAAATCAATCCAGTGTTAAACGATCCATGCCGACATAACTTGTGTACGGCGACGTAATGACTTTCTCGTCGGGCTCAAGCCCGTCGAGTACCTCAATAAAATCAGTGTTGCGGCGGCCCATCCGAACGGTGCGTCTCACGGCCTCGGTACCATCGGGCGAGACAACGAATATCCAGTTACCGCCTGTTTCCTGATAGAACGAACCGTTCGGAATCAGCATTGCATCAGCGTTGTCACCAAGGGTGAGTTTCAGTTGCAATGTCTGACCACGACGCATATCAGCCGGCTCCTGGTCGAAGATCATGTCAACTTCGAACTGGCCGTTGTTGACCTGCGGATAGATCTTGCTAACTTGCAGCTCATAAGATCTGTTGCCATGTTCGGCAACCGCGACTTGCAGCAAGTCGACGCGGCCCAGGTAAAATTCGTCGATCTGCACGTTAAGCTTGTAGCCGTCGGGATCATCGACTTGACCGAGCCGCCCGCCACGCACGATCGACTCACCAACCTCGATGTTGAACCCGGACAATTTGCCGCTGACTGGTGCCCTGACGTTCAGATCCTCGAGATTCTTGCGGGCGAAGCCAAGGCCCGCCTGTAACTGTTCGCCGGCATCACGCAGTTGCCGCAATTGCTGCGCCTGCATGCGTGTATCGGTCGCCTGACTTTCGAGTGTCACGTCACGGCGATTCATGTAATAGGTCAGCTCGTCCTGCAGCTCATCAACCGTTGATTGCGACACAAGATTCTTCGCGGCCAACTCGCGCTGCCGTTCGATACTGCGATTGAGGCGGATGATTTGATAATCGATTTCGACAAGATTTCGTTTATGCGACAGGCGATTCTGTTCGAGCTGCAACTCTATCGTGCGCATGTTGTTGAGTTGCTCGGTGACTTCGGCTTCGCGACCGAGTACTTCGAGTTGCAGATTCGTATTCGACAACAGCGCGATGGGAGCTCCGGCCTCGACCAGCGCACCATCCTCAATCAGGACCTGCTCAACACGCCCACCCTCGATAGCATCGAGGTAAACTGTACTGCGCGGTACGAGACGGCCGCGCAGTGGAATGAAATCCTCGAAGGTCCCGACCGTTACCGGCGACACATAGATCCGCTGCGCATTGACGCTCAGGCTGCGTCCGCCGAGCAACATGCCGACCAGCCAGTAAATGAATATCGCGGCCAGGACGGCACCCGCGCCATAGCCGATTTTGCGAGCTATCGGCGTCTTCTTCGCCACCACTCGGTCCATCCCCTGGCCGGAAATATTGACTCCTGAAGTGGCGCGCTCTTCTGAAATTCTGCTGATTTTGCTCACGGTGCTCTCGTTTTGCTAATTTGCCGCTGTTTCCTGTATACATAGCAAGTCGCGTGCCAAGTTGACTAAGTGCGCGATTCTTAAAGGATTAGTGCCGAAGCAAAGAAGAATGGACGTAGCAAAGCGGTGATAATGGCCGTAAAACTGTTCGATAACGGACACTTACTGTACGATAGCGGACACCTACTGTACGATTTCGAACAGTTGGAGAACATGAAACTATGGCTGACACAGCCAAGATACTGATCGTCGACGACGATCAGGACATCCTGACTGCGGCGCGACTCTTATTGCGGCGGCGCTTTGGCGAGATCGTGACCTGCCGGCGGCCGGAAGAGGTTCCCGAATTACTGGACGATCACGACTTCGACGCCGTAATGCTCGATATGAACTTCGGCCCAGGCGAATCCTCAGGCAAACAAGGCCTCGAATGGCTGCAGCGTATTCTTCAAATCGACCCACAGATGGTCGTTGTAATGATCACAGCACACGGCGGCGTTGATACCGTGGTGGAAGCGATGAAACGCGGTGCTACTGATTTTGTTGCCAAGCCGTGGCAAAACGAGAAAGTAGTTGCGACGATGTCCACAGCCGTAGAACTACACCGAAGTCGCGTCGAGACAGCGTCTTTGCGCGGCGCGAACCGTATTCTGATCGAGGCAGCTGCACCTGAGGGCAGTACGATCATCTCCGGGTCAATACAGATGCGCGACGTATTATCGCTCGTTGAAAGGGCTGCGCCATCTGACGCCAATGTCTTGATACTCGGCGAAAACGGTACGGGCAAGGAACTCATTGCCAGAGAGCTGCATCGACTATCGTCGCGCGCCGATGACGTGTTTCTTGCAATCGATCTGGGCTCGATCACTGAGTCATTGTTCGAGTCAGAGTTGTTTGGTCACAAAAAAGGTGCCTTTACGGGGGCCAATGATGATCGTCTGGGACGCTTTCAGGCGGCAAACGGCGGCACATTGTTCCTCGACGAGGTTGGCAATCTGCCACTGCGCCTGCAGGCGAAACTGCTGAGTGCGCTCGAACAACGCAGGGTGACCGCGGTTGGTTCTGACAAGCCACAAGATATTGATGTACGTATCGTTGCGGCTACGAACGTGCGGATCGATATGCTGCGAGATGAGACTCACTTCAGGCAGGATTTGTTGTTCCGACTCAACACGGTCGAGGTCACCGTGCCTCCGTTGCGTGAGCGCCGTGACGATATCATGCCAATCGCGACACATTACCTGGCCGCCTACTCGCGCAAGTATGGTCAGAGCACCAAGATGTTCTCGCCAGCCGCCGAACAGGCATTAAACAATTACGATTGGCCAGGCAACGTACGAGCTTTGCGCCACGCGATTGAGCGCGCTGTGATCCTGACCAGGAACGATGTGCTCGAGCCCGATGATCTGCAGTTGCTTGCGACAGGACAGGTCACGGAGTCTCCCGCACCTGCCCCGATACCGACGGTGCTCAATCTCGATCAGATGGAGAAAGAGGCGATTCACAAAGCGCTGCGCAAGCATGGATTCAATATTTCTCACGCAGCCACAGAACTGGGGCTGACGCGTGCATCCTTGTATCGCCGCATGGAAAAACATGGTCTATAGACGATTCTCGCTATTCCTGGCCATACGCCTGATCATGATCGGCATGGCGATCGTCGCCACACTTTGGTTGTTCCTGCAGCCAGGTCTGCACAGCGCGACACTCCTCGCCGTCGGCCTCGTCGCCATCAGCGCTGCAGAGCTATGGTGGTTCATCAGCAGAACAAACAGGGAGGTTTCGCGTTTTCTCGACGCGGCGCGTTACGCCGACTATTCGCAACGCTTCAGCCTTGACGACATAGGCGCCGGCTTCGGTGAGCTCGGCGACACTTTCACGGCCATTCTGGAGCGGATGTATGAGCAACGTGCGGATCAGGAGATCGAGGTCCGTCACCTGAAAGCCCTGATCGACCACATACCGATTCCGTTAATGACCGTACACGGCGACGATTCGATTACATTGCAAAACAACGCCTCGCGACGTCTGTTCGGGGCTGCCCACGTCACTCAAATGGCCGACTTGCGCCAATTCGGCTCCGGCTTCCATGATGCGGTAGCAGAGGCCGTACCCGGCCGCCGTGAGCTCGTCACGTTTACAGTCGACGGCGTCGAATACCATCTCACGCTCGCGACATCTGAAAACATCGTTGCAGGTGAGAGCAACCGGCTTGTGTCATTGCAGGACATCCAGAGCGAGCTGAACCTGACACAGGCTGAAGCGTGGCAGGATCTCGTGCGCGTCCTGACGCACGAGATTATGAACTCGATAACACCGGTTACCTCGCTGGCAACGACGGCAAGCGAGGTCGTTGATGATGTGTTGCAGAAAACCGGGCCCGATTCGGACATCGCCGAAGACCTCACAGACCTGCGTGACGCAGTCCATACCGTCGCACGCCGGTCCGACAGCCTGATGCAGTTCGTACACAGCTACCGCCAGATCACGCGTCTCGCGCCGCCCGAGAAGAAACGACTGCATATTGCCGATATGTTCGATTCCGTAAGCCGGCTCGCCGAAGCCGAGTGGCCTGGCTGTGAATCGGTCTTGTCGGTTCAGGTGGATCCCGCCGAACTTGACGTTTATGCCGACCGGGATTTGCTGGAGCCAGTTGTGCTCAATCTTCTCCGCAATGCCCTGCAGGTCACGAAGGACCTGGAGCAGGTGCGGATAGAATTGCGTGGCCGACTGAATCGCCGAGGTAACGTCGTTATCGAGGTATGTGATAACGGGTCTGGCGTTCCTGATGACCTGGCGAAAAAGATCTTCGTACCGTTCTTTACCACCAAGGAACAGGGTTCAGGCGTTGGACTCGCGCTGGCAAGGCAGGTCATGACGGCGCATGGCGGATTCATTCGAGTCGGTCAGAATGAGGGCGGCGGAGCGAGGTTTACGCTGACTTTTTAGCCTATTAAAGGGACAGCCTATTAAAGGGACAGGCACCTTAACTAGTTAAGGTGCCTGTCCCTTTAATAGGCTACCGAGAACCGTTTGTGCACGTGTTCTGCGTTTTCGGCCTCGTCAATCAGCGCAACCGCGAAGTCTGCTCTTGAAATCTTGCTTTTGCCTCGAGCATCCTCAAGCACTGCGTCTCCACCGATGCGGAATACGCCGCTACGCTCGGCGTTCGTGAAGTTCTTCGCCGGCGTGGCATAGCTCCACTTCACATCCGTAACCGTACGCAGGAACTCGAGCGCAAGAATCTGTCCCTGAATTTCCAGCTCCAGACTTTTTGGCAGAAACACTTTGGGAATCTTGTCCGCCCAGAGGACACCAGGCTCGACCTCGAGAGTGCCTGAACCTCCTACATGGATCAGGCGCGGCGCACTTGCTCCGATATCGCGCAAGACCTTGACCACTTTCTCCACTGCAATCCGCTGAATGGCATCTTCCGGATTCTTCGACTTACCGATAATGCCACGGACCGATATGACGACGACATCCTGATCGGTGACGAGGCTGGCGATGCTGCTTGAATCGAGAAGGTCGCCTGCTACAGCGGTCAGGTTTTGATGCTGTTGCTGAATACGCGAAGGTTCACGCGACACAGCCGTGACCACATGTCCGCGTTGCAGTGCTTCATCAACAACATGCGTTCCTACTTTGCCGGTTGCGCCATAAACGAGAATCCTCAGGCCCTGCGTTTGTTCTTCCTCGGCGCTGTGCCCTGGTATCGCGGCGAACCAAATTACGGCGGACAGGAAAACTCCACGCAATAACCTGCTCATCATTTAAGCACTCTCCGCTGCTTCTATGATCCGAACAAGTTGCAAAAGTTTCCGGTCGTGATTACTAACGAACGGGTTGTTCAGGTCCCAGACGTAACCTGCCAGTGCCGAACAAATCATGCGTTTCAAATTCGCATTAATCTCCGGTGCAAAAAAAATCTTGTGCAGAGTTTCATCGTACCACGCGTTCACAAAGGTACGAAACGTATCGATGCCACGGGACATAAAATCCGAGTACTCCGCCTGCCAGTCCACTTCACTGCCACTCAATTGCCGAATAATCAGGCCCGATGCACGACTGGCAGATTGCATGGCAAGCGAAACGCCCGATGAGAAGACCGGATCCAGAAACTCCGTCGCATTGCCAACGACACAGTAACCATCGCCGAACAGCTGTTTGATCCCGATCGAGTAGCTTTCGATGGACACGGGCTCAAACTGCAGCTCAATATCCGCCAGCCTTTCTGCGGCATTCGGATCGGACTTGATAATTTCCCGGAGACATTCCTCCGGATCGCCCGGAAATGCATCGTAGAATTCCGGCAGGGCGACAACGCCGACAGATGTCTGTCCATCAGCGAACGGTATGACCCACAACCAGGCCCCGCCTTCATGAACAATAATCCAGATGCGGCCCGAATCAGGACCTGTCGGCCGCTTGTCACCCGCAATATGAGCGAACAGGGACTTGCGATTAGCTAGTTCCGAGGGCTTGTCGAGACCGAGCAGTCGCGGCAACACTCGACCGTAGCCGCTTGCATCGACAACGAAGCGACAAGTGATGTCGATCTTCGCGCCGTCGGCGTTCTCGACACATACACCTGGCGAATCGCCGATCTCGACTTCCGTCACAGTGTGTTCGAAAAATACCGGTACACCTTGTTCCTGAATTCCTTCAACAAGTACCTTGTCGAAGTCTGCCCGCGGTACCTGCCAGGTCCACGTTGCCCCATCTGTAAACTGATCTGCGAAGTCATATTCACAAACTTTATCGCCACGCCGAAATACCGCCCCGGTCTTAACCTGGTAACCCTGGGCGCTGACTCGTTCAAACAGACCGGCCTCCATGAGCACATCGTTACAGATTGGCAACAGACTTTCGCCTATGACGAATCGTGGAAAGCGCATACGTTCAAACACGGCCACATCGAGTCCGGCTGATTGAAGTAGCGCTGCGGATATTGCACCGGCAGGCCCTGCTCCGATAACGACGACGTCGTAGTTGCTCTTAGCTTGCATATTAGTCTGCGAGATCCTTACTCATCGCCAACAGGCGAAAATCCTTATTCTCTGTCCAGTCGCCGGCAACGTAGTCCCAGGAATTAATCGTCACTTCTGCAAGCGATGCCGCGGTCGTGGCAAGCGCGAGGAAACCGCCAGCGGTTTCATAAAGGCAAAGTTCACGCATTTTATCACTCACGCCGATTACATCGATGTCAGGCGGCACAACCTTGCAGCGTAAACGATTGATGCCACCAAAAATGCTGCGTCCGATCGCCTTTACATAGGCTTCTTTTAGCACCCACAGCATGAAGAAGCGATCCGTTGGCTGTGTACCGAGCCAATCGGACTCCTCCGTGGAGAAGAACTTTTTCGCCAACTTCACTGGATCACGTCGTTCGTTTATGACTTCCAGGTCGACACCAACCTCACCGGATTCCGCAATGCTGCAGGCGATTTGGTCGCCTGAATGCGTGATACTTATTGCGGGACCATCGATACAGATCGGCTTGCCGTCTTTCGTTGTAGTTAGTTGATGACCCGCGCCCGGCGCCCCGCTCCGTTCCTGCAACATGCGTCTTAACAGCGACCGTCCACACAGGAACTGCTGGCGCCGCCTGGCCGAGCCAAATTCCCGCTCAAGCTCATCGCTCGGGATCATCGCCAGCTCGGATGGGGTTGGGTCGTGCAGGTTTGTATAGCCTACCGTCACCAATGAGGTCTCAGTCCCAACGCTTGAAAACTAAAGACGTGTTGATGCCGCCAAATGCGAAGCTGTTACTTACGACATGGTCAGTCGAGATGCTGCGTGGGGCGCCGACGATGTAATCCAGCTCTCCGCAACGCGGATCGAGGTTCTGTAGATTCAACGTTGGCCAGAATTCTTCCCGGTTCATCATTTCAATCGTCAGCCAGACCTCCTGTGCGCCGCAAGCTCCCAGCGTGTGTCCGAAATAGCTTTTCATTGAGCTGATTGGCATCTTGTTACCGAAGACAGCCGTCGTTGCTTGTGATTCCGCAACGTCTCCCAGGTCAGTTGCCGTGCCATGCGCGCTCACATAACCGACAGCCGACGGATCCAGTCCCGCATCCTGCAGGCCAAGACGCATCGCGATTTCCATGGTTTCTGCCGTCGGCTGCGTGACGTGCATCGCGTCGCAATTAGTCGCGAAACCGATTAACTCCGCGATAATGGGCGCACCGCGTTGCTGGGCGAATTCCAGGTCTTCGAGGACGAGTGTCGCTGCGCCTTCACCGATAACGAGCCCGTCACGGTCCTTGTCAAATGGCCGAGGCGTCATCTCAGGTTCATCGTTGCGCACACTCGTTGCATACAGGATGTCGAATACGGCAGCTTGTGTCGCGGACAGTTCTTCGGCGCCGCCAGCCACCATCACTTTTTGCTTACCCATCTTGATCGCTTCGTACGCAAAGCCGATTGCCTGGCTGCCGGATGTGCATGCGGTACAGGTCGATATCAGGCGACCACGAATATTGAAGAATAGACCCGTGTTGACGGCCGCAGTGTGGCTCATCATGCGAATGTAACTGGTCGCGTTTACTGTCCGGGTACTGAACTCATAAAGCATGGCGCCGAACTCGGCGATCGCCGGAGGGCTGCCCGAAGATGAGCCGTAAGCGATGCCGGTCTCGCCAGAACTGATGACGGGGTCGCCAAGCAGGCCGGACTGCTCAAGGGCGCGTTCTGTGGTCACCGTTGAGAACAGAGACACCCGACCCATCGAACGAATGCGCTTGCGCGTGTAATGCGGGGGCACTTCGAAGCTCTGCAGAGGGCCACCGAGATTCGTATTGAGCCCGTCATATCGCGCGAACTCATCCATTTTTCGAATACCGCTACGGCCAGCGACAACATTTTCGCGGATGCCGTCCCAGTTGTCGCCAAGCGATGTCAGTCCCGCCATGCCGGTAACGACGACGCGCCGACTCACGACAGTCCACCGTCAATGCAGATCGTCTGTCTGGTGATGTAGCCAGCCGCATCGGACATCAGGTAGGAAACGAGAC
>Ga0255052_10002170_pt1 | contig 14357 bp, 11 predicted proteins | sample JV7_2_21_MG_FD_188632 | JGI IMG/M metagenome (GOLD analysis project Ga0255052, IMG submission 188632) | Seawater microbial communities from Jervis Inlet, British Columbia, Canada - JV7_2_21 | ecosystem: Environmental > Aquatic > Marine > Inlet | place: Canada: British Columbia | collected...
GAGAATGACAGATTGAGCAAAGTATCAGAGTCATCCAAGCCTGCTGACAACGTGACGCTTGAGAGATATCAGATTGTCGGACGAATTCTGGGACCTGCGATATTTGTCCTGATGCTCGTTGGTGATCAATGGCAGGGTGTCATGTCGACCGAAGCCTGGCGGGTCGCAGCAGTGGGCTTATGGATGGCCGTATGGTGGGCGACGGAAGCGATTCCTGTTCCCGTAACCGCTTTCCTTCCGATAGTCATCTTCGAGCCGCTCGGCATTTCCAGCCTCAGGGATGCTGCCGCCCCGTACGCAAACCCAACCATTTATTTGTTTCTCGGTGGATTCGTGATGGCGCTGGCAATCGAGCGCTGGAATCTTCATCGACGCATTGCACTCGCAATTCTGGACAGAACGGGCACCGATGGCCGGCGGCTCATCGGTGGGTTCATGCTTGTCTGTGCGATTCTCAGTATGTGGATGACGAATACGTCAACCACGATGATGCTATTGCCTATTGTGTTGTCAATCGTCGCCGTCATTCGCGACAACGTTCCCGACCTTACAGACAAAACCAGGCAGGACTTTCAGATTGCAATGTTGCTTGGCCTCGCCTACTCGGCAAGCATCGGCGGCCTCGCGACTTTGATCGGTACACCGCCGAACGCGCTTCTCATGGGTTTCATGGCCGAAAATTATGGCATTGAAATCAGTTTTGCGAGGTGGATGCTGGTCGGGATACCGGTAAGCCTGGTTATGCTGCCTGTTGCATGGATTGCTCTGACACGGTTTCTATTCCCGGTGAACATTCCCGCGAGTGATGCAGTAAGAAATCATCTGCACGAAATGCGCGAGGAGCTGGGGCCAATGACCACGCCCGAACGGCGGGTCGCGACTATATTCCTGCTTGTGGTCACGTCGTGGATGTTACGGCGTCCGTTAACGGAGTGGCTCGGTCTGACTGGCGTGTCCGATGCAGGTATTGTCATGACGGCAGCGGTTCTGTTCTTCATACTCCCAAGCGGAACCACGACGCATCCGCAGTTGATGACCTGGCATGACGTAACTCGTCTTCCGTGGGGTGTGTTAATCCTGTTCGGTGGTGGATTGAGTCTGGCGGCGGCCGTTTCTGGTTCGGGCCTGGCACTGTGGCTGGGCGAACAACTTGCGCCATTAAACGCATGGGGCATCGGGGTACTTGTCGTTGCCTCCGTTGCGCTGGTGATTTTCCTTACGGAACTCACGAGCAATCTCGCGACCACCGCAACCTTGCTACCGGTAATGGGGGCAATAGCGATTCAGGCGGGGCTGCCACCCATTGTGCTGACTGTGCCGATCACGATTGCCGCAAGTTGTGCGTTTATGCTTCCGGTCGCGACTCCACCCAACGCAATTGTCTTCGCAACTGGAAAAATCAGTATTCCGCAGATGGTGAAGGCCGGCATTTTCCTGAATATCATTGGCATCATTATCGTTTCGCTGGTGGCACTGAACCTGGCGCCAGTATTGCTTGACTGAGTTCGACTGAGGACAAAAAAGATGTATAAATTCTGTTGGCTGCTCGTCGCAATTTCGTTAATCGGATGTCAGCAGGCGAGCGAAGCCCCGGAACCGTTGGGCATTATTCTTGAAGGTGGATCTGTCTATTCTGGCGAGAATGCAGAGCCAACCACCCTTGATATTGGAATCGTCGATGATCGCATCGTCGCCATCGGAGACCTTGGCGACCGTGAGGCGGAGTTGCGTCTCGACGTCAGCAATCTCGCAGTCGTCCCGGGCTTTATCGACATTCACAGTCATGCCGTTCGCAATAACGAGGAAGAAGGCATTTTTCGCTGGCCTGATGCAGAAAACCAGATTCGCCAGGGCGTGACTACTGTCATTGGCGGTCCGGATGGCGGTTCACCGCTGCCGATCTCCGATACGTTCGCTGCCATTGAACAGAGCCCGGCCTCTGTTAATTTCGGCACGTTTGTCGGGCATGGTTCGATCCGTGGCCTGATTGTCGGGGACGACGACCGACCGCCGACAGACGACGAACTACGGTCGATGCGGGATGAAGTCAGAAAAGCAATGGAGCAGGGTGCCTATGGGCTATCGTCTGGCCTGATCTACCCGCCGGGAAGGTTTGCTACGACCGAAGAAGTGATCGAACTCACCAAAGTCGCGGCAGAATATGACGGCATCTACATCAGCCATATGCGAGAGGAAGGGCTGGATGTATTGAAAAGTGTTGCAGAGACCATCCGCATCGGCGAAGAAGGCGGATTGCCGACACAACTGACACATCACAAAATCGTGGGTGCTCCGATGTGGGGCAATTCGACAGAGACTCTGCGACTTGTCGATGAAGCCCTCGCCCGTGGTGTTGATGTTTCGATTGACCAGTATCCGTATACGGCTTCGTCAACGAGCCTAACGATCTTGTTTCCAGGCTGGAGCCTGGATGGCGGTCGCGAAGCATTACTTGTCAGGCTTGCTGATCCCGAACAGCGTCCGCGCGTGCAAAAGGATATCGTCTATCGAATCGAAGTTGATCGCGGAGGCAACGACCCTGCCAATGTCGTGATCGCGAATTGCCCTCATGACAAGACCATAAACGGGCTTAACCTTTCGGAAATCCTGCGCCAACAGGAGCGTGAAGTTAGCAAAGATAACGCGGCAGAGCTCCTGATGGAACTGGTCGAAGCGGGCAACTGCAGCGCGGTTTTCCATGCCATCAACGAAGACGATGTCAAAAATATCATGCGTCACCCGATGACGATGCCCGCTTCTGACGGTGGCATTGAGGGGCCTTCAGACCGCGTGCCGCATCCGAGAAACTATGGAACGTTTTCCAGGGTTCTGGGCTATTACGTCAGGGAACTGAACGTAATGCCACTGCATACAGCGATTCACAAGATGACGATGCTTCCTGCTGACAGAATCGGCCTTAGCGATCGCGGCCGAATTGTCGAGGGGGCGATCGCCGACATCGCGGTTATCGATCCGGCGACGGTAATTGATAAAGCGACATTTGAGAACCCGCATCAGTATGCCGAAGGCGCGCATCACGTCTTTGTTTCCGGTGAGGCCGTCCTGTTGAATGGAGAAATGACGGGCAAGCGGCCAGGCAAAGTATTGCGATCAAATTAAGCTCGTCCGCCTTTTCGTGAAGTTACCGCGTGAATTCTATTGCCGGGACGACGTTCTCGAAATTTGTCGTGAGCTGCTCGGCAAGGTGCTTTGCACGCAGTTGGACGGCTTGCTGACCAAAGTCGTCATTACCGAGACAGAGGCGTATGCAGGCGTGACTGACAAGGCAAGTCATGCCTATGGCGGTCGACGTACCCGGCGTACCGAGCCAATGTTCGGACCAGGCGGCGTCGCCTACGTCTACCTGTGTTATGGCATTCATCACCTGTTTAATGTCGTAACCAACATCGAAGGAACCCCGCATGCGGTGCTCATTCGTGCAGGCGAGCCGCTTGCAGGTGTGGACACAATGTTGGCTCGCAGAAACAAGAGCGACATTGATTCAACGCTGCTGAGCGGTCCGGGATCATTGGCGAAAGGGCTGGGAATTAGTTCGGCCTTGACCGGAACGGACCTGATGGGCGATGTTATCTGGATTGAAGATCACCAAATATCGGTGTCTCCAGACGAAATAACGGCTGGTCCACGTGTTGGCGTTGGCTACGCTGATGAGGACGCACTCCTTCCCTATCGATTCAGGGCAGAGCTTTCCGCGAGCGCCGAGTGAACTTATTGATATCAAAACGCTCGAAACGCGGATGAACAGACTAATCGTATTGTTGTTGCTGACAGGAACAGCGTTCGCGAATGGATCCGTAACGGACGATGTCAGGATTACCAGCGAAGGCCTTGGCTACGACCTTCAATACCGCGTTTACCTGCCAGAGGGTTACGAATCACGTTCGGATCATCCAGTTCTGTTTCTGACGGACGGCCAGAGCTACATCAGTCGTGGACACATGCACATGACCCTGGACAAACTTATTGCCGACGGGAAGATCGAGCCCGTGATCGCAGTTTTTGTGGATCCACGTGATCCCGATAACCTCAGGTCCAACAGACGCAACGCTGAGTTCCTTTGTAACCCTGATTACCTGAAGTTCTACGCTGATGAACTCATCCCGACGATTGAAAGAAAATATCCGGTCACTGCCGATCGTGAGGGGCGAACGATTATGGGATTGTCATTTGGCGGCACGAATGCTGCTTGCTTTGGCGTGTTGGGCTACGACACTTTTTCAGGGATCGCAATGCAGTCACCAGCCAACCATCCCGTGAAAGATCTTCTTCCTGCTTATGAGGAGATGCCGGTGTTGCCACTACGAATATTCCTGAGTACCGGCAAGCCGGACGACAACACGCAAGCCAATCGCCGCTTCCGGACAATTCTGCAAGACAAAGGCTACGAGATGGAGTACGTCGAAGTGCGGCAGGGGCACAACTGGGATAACTGGCAGCCGCTGCTTGATGATGTCCTGATGTATTTTTACAGTTCGGACGAACCGGAGTCGTAAAGGCCCTGTCGGGAAGAAACGTTACGGGTCAAAAAACCAGCCTGAAAACAGATCCGGATTTAGGACCTGGGGAGTACAGTGCTGTCCCGTCGTGCGTCAGCATAATGTAACGCACCAGTGCCAGACCCACGCCTGAGCCCTGCTGTTTCGTTGTAAAGAATGGTACGAAAATGCTCTTCGCCGTATTTGGGTCGATTCCCGGACCGTTGTCTTCGACCTCCAGAATCACACGTTGCTTGCCATCCATAAACGCACGAACATCAATTCGACCGTGGCCCGAATCTCTTACGGCGTCAGCGGCGTTACTTACAAGATTAATCATCGCCTGATCGAGCATGTCCTCATCGGCCAGCACCGTCAGGCCCGCAGGGTGCCGACTGAAATTCAGCGAAATACCGCTTTTCGCCAATTCGCTGATCAGCAGGGATTCCAATCGTTGAAAATAGTCACCCAACAGAACCTTCTGCATCTTTGGCGGCGGCATCCTGGTCAATTGCCGGTAGCTTCTTACAAACCCCATAAGACCCTCGCTTCGCCGCGCAATGGTGTCGACCGCGTCGCGAATGTCCTCGAGGTCGCCACGCACCTCCGGGTCATCAAGTCCGCTGGCCAGGACATCCGCAATGAGGCTTGCAGCGGTCTGTGCACATGACGACACCGGAGCAAGCGAGTTAAGGATCTCGTGACTTGTGACGCGTAGGAGCTCTTGCCACGTGGCGAGCTCGGTGGCGTCCAGCTCACCCTGTACGTTCAATAGTGCGACGAGTTTCTGTGACCGCCCATCCATCGTGATCTCGGTCGCGGAGAGAATGTAATGTTCCTCGGAGTTGTCTATCGTTATGTTGCTGAGCAGGGATTCTCCTGCCTGAATTTGCAGTACGTCGCGCTGGAAAGACGCACCAAAACTGGCCAGGTCGCCGGAGTTCGTGATCTCGGCGACGTTGAATGTGCGGCGGGTTGCCATGTTCATTATCTCTACGCGATCGTCATCGTGCAGAATCAGGAAGGGCAACGGCAGGTGTTGTACCAGCGACTGCAGATAGAACGCCTGCTGCGCTTGTTGCGAGTGAATCTTTCTTAGTCTCTCGACCGTAAGTTGCAGCTCGGATTCCAGTTCTTGAAAACTGGCGCCGAGGTGACGAATTGAAAGCTTTTGCTGAAAATCTCCATAACGAAAACCGTTCAGGAAACTCGACAGATCACGAATTACTCTTTTTGAATACCGAACAAACGAAATTGCCGTGACCAGAATGATGACACTTAGCACCAAAACCAATGAAAATTCGCGCTCGTAGACGATGGCAAATGCCAGACCGAGCATCGCAGCGAACAATACGGCCAGTCGTATGCCAACTTGCAGATCGTAGGTCTCAAATTTCATATTTCTTGATTCGGCGATACAGGGAAGTTCGTGTAAGACCCAACTCCTTCGCCGCATACGAGACATTTCCATCGTGCTTCTGCAATACCTGGCGGATCGCATTCTCTTCCATTTGCTCAAGTGATTTGTTCTGGACGCCCATGGCCGATGGCCGCGCGTTGCCTTTCTTGAGCGCAGAAAAGTCACTCGATCGGAGTTCCTCTCCATCGAACAGAATCATGGCACGCTCTATGCTGTAACGGAGTTCGCGAATGTTGCCCGGCCAGGAGTAGGTCGTTAGAAGTTTCATAGCATCGTCACTGATCCCATTAACCATCCGATTGAACTTGCGCGAATACTGATTCAGAAAGGAATTGGCGAGCAGTGGAATGTCGTCGATCCGTTCTCTCAGGGGTGGCAGATGAATCTCCACGGTGTTGAGCCGATACAAAAGATCCTGTCGAAATTCAGAACTGTCTTTCAATTTGGAAAGATCGACATTGGTGGCGCTGACAAGTCTTATATCGATTTCCCGGGGGCGCTCATCGCCAAGGGGTGTGACTTCCCGATTCTCCAGTGCCGTTAGTAACTTGGACTGGGCTGACAGGGGCAAATTACCAATTTCGTCGAGAAAAAATGTGCCGCCGCTTGCGGCCTGAAAGCGACCAAGTCGATCTTCACCAGCTCCCGTAAAGGCGCCCTTTTTGTGCCCGAATAGTTCGGACTCGAGTAGCGTCTCTGTTATGGCGCCCAGATCGACGGATACAAAGACTTCGTCGGCCCTTTGCGACCGCGCATGGATTTCCCGCGCTACGAGTTCCTTGCCAGTGCCGCTCTCGCCCAGTATCAGTATGTTGGCATCGGTCGGCGCTGCTTTCGAGACGATATCCATAACCTTTTTGATAGCCGATGACTCGCCGGTGATTGGATGATGTCGTCGCGATAAATCCTCTGAGAGAATTCGCGCCTGTTGCTGGAATCGTTTGCTGTCACTTTGCGCTCGCCTGAGGCGCACCGCCGCTTTCAATGTAGAGACGAGTTTCTCGTTGTTCCAGGGCTTTTCAATGAAATCGACGGCGCCAAGCTTCATCGCTTCGACGGCGGCGTCGACGGAGCTGAAGGCGGTGATCATGACTACGACAGCCATCTGATCTGCATTGAGAATATTTGAGAGCCACTTGAGGCCATCGCGCCCGCTGTGATCGTTTGGTTCGAAATTCATGTCCAGCAATATCGCGTCAAATTCGTTTTCCGCCATTAGTTGCGGGATCATCGCCGGCGTGTTCGACGTGGTGACGTTGTCGAAATGCTTTTTGAGTAACAGCCGGCACGAACTGAGAACATCCTCGTCGTCCTCGACAATCAAAATTCTTCCGTCTTGCGTCATACGCCTCCGACCCGATCGGTCAATAACATGCTTCAGGTGTACGCATTCGTACACGGTTTGGGCGGCTGCGTACAGCCGAACAGGGCGGCCTCGCGCCCGCGAGATGCTAAGTAGCTGAGATTGTTCACAAATATAGATTCTCAGAAGTTGGCAGGAATCTTGCTCTCTAAATATAGAAGGATTAATCACTGCTGGTTACACAGTGTCGGCACATACGCCGGCAGAGGAAAAATTGATGACAGAGAACGAAAGCCTGGTCCGACTCGAGGATCTGACCAAGATCTACCGAACGGATAGTGTTGAAACGACTGCGTTGAAAGAGATCAATATCGACGTGAAGGCCGGCGAGTTTGTTGCCGTGAGAGGGCCATCTGGTTGTGGCAAATCTTCGCTGCTGAATATCGTCGGGATGCTCGATAAACAGTCCAGTGGCACTTTTCACTTTCTCGGCGAGGATATCTCGGCGTACGAGGAAGGTCAGCTTGCTGACATTCGCCGGCGCCGCCTGGGATTCATTTTTCAAAGTTTTCATTTGCTTGATGAACTGACGGTGCGCGAGAACGTCGAGTTCGCGCTGCTCTTTCACGATATCTCAACAGCCGAACGAAAAGCGCGGGCCACAGAGGTGATGGAACGGATGGAAATAGCGCATCGAGCCAACCACAAGCCGGTACAACTTTCGGGCGGCCAGCAGCAGCGGGTTGCAGTAGCCCGCGCGGTGATCGCCAAACCGACATTAATCCTGGCTGATGAGCCAACGGGAAATCTTGATTCAAAGAATGGCAAAGAAGTGATGGATCTGCTGACGGAGCTCAACACGGAGGGCACCACTATCCTGATGGTGACACATTCCCAGGCGCACGCGGAATATGCACGGCGCGATATAGGTCTGTTTGATGGGGAAATTATTTCCGAACAATTGAGAAGAGCGCTATGAATTCATTGATAGCTGAACAAAGGGCATCGTCATGACGCAGGGATTTACACTCTTAATGCGGTCCATCCTGGTCGGGCGATTTTACAGCGTGATCTCGGTCCTGGGCCTCGCGATCGCAATCGCCGCGGTGATCCTGGTCAGCGCGCTGCTGCAACACGAATACGCGTACGAGAAGAACTACTCGGCCTCGGACCGCATCTACCGGTTGAACTGGATTAGTAGTGGCACAGGGGATCGCTTCGCCACCATGTTCAACCCATTCTCAGTGCAATTGGCCGACGATGCCGCCGAAGTCGAATTCGCCACACGCGTCGGTACGTTCGAAGTGCTGCTCGATCGTGATGCCGTATCTTCAGGTCAGGGACTGAGTGGGTTCGAACTGGTTGCATTCGCAGATCCCGGTTTTTTCAATGTATTCGATCTCAGGTTCGTGTCCGGAGATGCGGAAACTGCGCTGGCCTCACCTGCGTCCCTGGTGTTGACGAAATCGGCCGCCGAGAAATATTTTCACGGCGAATCAGCGATGGGACAAACAGTAACGCTGGAGAACGACACAACACTTACGGTTACCGCGATCATCGAAGATATGCCCGCGAGTACTCACTTTCCGTTTCATTTCATCGTGCCGCTGGAAACATTGCGTGACGTTTTTGGTGGTGCCGGTTGGCTGGACAGCTGGGGCTCAGACCAACTCTATCACTATCTGCTGCTGGCTCCCGGCGTTGACGCCGATGCAACGTATGCGCGGGTGATGGACTTCGCAGAGCGTCATGTTCCTTACGAAGACTGGGACTTTCAGATCGTGTTGCAGGCCCTGGGAGATATCCACTTTTCCCCCGATCTGCAAAACGAAATGCCGACGCAGGATACGATTCGGAACATCATCAAGTCTCCACGCAGCAAGTCGGATCTCGTTCTTTTTTCAGCCGGTGCACTAATCCTTGTGCTTATTGCAAGTTTCAACTTCATGAATCTGCAAATCGCTCGCGGTTTCTGGCGCAGTAAGCAACTGGGACTTTTGAAAGTGGTCGGTGCGAGCCGCTACAAGGTTTTCGAGCGATTGCTGTCCGAGTCGGTGCTGTTTGCCATTCTGGCTCTGATTATTGCAATGATGATTGTCGAACTAAGCCTTGGTCTCTTCGGCCGGACAATTGCGGTGAGTCTCAATTGGTCAGACGTCATGCAACCACAGGTTATTGCCGCTGTGGTCGGCACGACGCTGGTTTTGGGGCTGCTGTCCGGGATCTACCCGGCCTGGCTGATGGCATCACAAAAGCCGGGCTTGATTCTCAAGGGCGAGTTTTCCCATGGTCATGGCATCAATCGTATTCGTCAGGCCCTGGTGCTGCTGCAGTTCACGGTCTCGATCATTCTTGTCGCCGTATCGCTGGGCATATACGCACAAATCAAATACTCGATATCTGCGCCGCTCGGTTTCGATCCTGCACAAACCGCTGTCGTTGCAATTAATCGGTCGGAAGTCAGAGGTGACTACGAGTCTTTGAAGGTTCGAATTGAGGAGCACCCCGATGTGAAACTGGTAAGCCGCTCTTCAATTATTCCAACCGGAAACCTTTCCGACGGCACTACATTGGATCCGGATGGCGGCGGTCCGATCGAGGCAGTGGCGGTTCGACTGATTATGGTCGATTTTGACTTCTTTGAAACGCTCGGAATCAAACTGGCTGCGGGGCGAAGTTTCGGGCGGGGCTTTGGCGGTGACGAATTTCGTTTTCCCGATGCCGAGAACCCGGTGACGCGCAGCGGCATAATCATTAATGAAGCAGCGGCCCGCAGAGCGGGCTGGCCGAACCCGGGAGATGCCATCGGTAAGGAAATGCGAAATGATTTCAATATCGGTGACACCAACGCGACGATAGTGATGACTATCGTGGGTGTGGTCGATGACGTGCACTTTCGATCGCTACGCTCCGAAATCGTGCCGATGGCGTTCTTCCTGCAACAACGCGGTAATCATATGATCGTCAAGGTTGACGGCGACAATACCGATGGTGTGCTGTCGCACATTGAGCAGGTCTGGCGTGAAACAGTTCCGGAAATACCCATGCAACTCGAGTGGCTGGACGATTCGGTGGCGCAACTTTACGAGCAGGAGACACGCATTCTTAGTCTCATGTCAGGTGTTTCCATCATTGCGATTGGTGTGGCATGTCTCGGCTTGTTTGCCGTGGCATCATTGGTCACGCAGTTTCGACGCCGGGAGGTGGCGTTGCGTAAAGTATTTGGTGCCACAATGGCAGAAGTCGTCAATCTGCTGAGTTGGAGATTCCTGAAGTCCGTGGTCCTGGCCAATCTTCTGGCCTGGCCGATCGCGTGGATGTATATGAACAGCTGGCTCAGCAATTTTGCTTATCGCGTCGATCTCAGCCTTTCCCAGTTTCTGATACCCGGTGTTATGACGTTTGTTATTGCCTACCTGACCGTGGCGTGCCAGGCATGGATTGTGGCTCGAAATCCGCCGATTCACGCGCTGAGATATGAATAACGGTCGCCGGCCATAAAAGAAAGGGCCCATTGGGCCCTCTTCTTGATACTGCATAAAAAGTTATCCAGAGCCACTCAGAGCAGTCCTTCCAACCCATCCAGATCGTTGATGACCTGCCAGCTGCCGCCGGACTTCTCGACTTTCGTCTTCCATTGTTCCAGGCGCGTCAGATACTCACGCGGATCGACATTATCAGATCGAAGCTTGGTGACATTCAACGCAATGATATTGAAGCCGTCCAGGTCAAAATCGATATCGCGAATGTAACCGTCCTGCAAGTCTTCCTTGAGATCAGAAAATATCAGCACAGTCTTTGCACCTGGCTCTTTCTCATTCAGGTACTCCACGGCCTGTAACAAGCCACCTGTGATGTCGGTATATGCGGAAGAACTGGCTTCGTTCACAAAAGTCTCCACCTGCTCGGCGAACAGTCGTTTCTGTCGATTGACGGTGCTCGGACGGTCGTCGAAAGTCATCTTCGCGACGATATCTTTTTCGCTGAAGCTGCCGGTGTCCACGCGAGCCACGGCGAATGTGTCCGTTGCATCCAGTCGCGACAGCGTGTAGCCAATGATCTGCTGCGCTTTCTGGATTTCTTCACGATACGTGCCTGACGTATCGACCAGCATATACACGCCGGAATTAGTCGCTTGAGGTGGCGCACAACTGGCGAGAACCAGGCCAAATACTATGAGTGCAATGGATTTCATAATCTCACCTCCGAAAGGTCAGAATCCGCGTCCGCACGATCTCGGGCCGCCCACCACAATGGAATAAACAGCGGCAGATCGTACAAATGAGTCAGCAAGGTTCCGAAGTTCCGAAATCCGCTGCCAAGGAGCCGCAGGACCAGCGAAACGAACCGCAGAACACCAATGGCGATCAGTCCAACTACCGTGCGCAGTGAGTGCACGAACGTTTCCAGCGGTATCGCAACAAACGTCAACGCGAACGGAAGGATGAATCCCATGCCCATCTGGGCTGCGGTCGTAATCCACATATACTCGCTGGTTGCCGCCACGCCGCCGAGGTCACCTCGAAGCAAAGCGCTGGTCGCAAGTTCATCGTGTAACAACACTTCGCGCATGTATGCGAGGCCTGCCTCTACACTTGCAAGCAGGAACAGGATCGTGAAAGTTATCCAGATCATGCGCACACGCATTTTGTCGGGTAGCGCACCGATGACCGGAAACAAGCGCGTGATTCGCAACGACTCCATGAGAAACAGACCCATGGATATCTCAACCATGATGATCACAAGGGCGGCGATATCTGCCGTCTGATATCCGCCTACCAGGCTGGTTCCGCCGACCATCTCTGCCATTGGTCGGGCGATCAGTGAGAAGTTAATCGTTGCGCCACCAATAGCGACGGCCATCACGAGCGCAGAAACAAAGAAGTACACGAGTGACGATGACGACAGAATGGAGATTGCCCGATCCTCGCCTTTAACGATGTCCTCGTATTCCTGCATATGACGATCGATAGTGACCGAACGTCCCAACAAGCTGTCGACGTTCTTACCGACCTTCCCCAGCGTCTGCTGAATTTGTCGCCACTCCGGCCGCATCTTCCTGAGGAGTGTGTGACGCTTGCCGCTGGCCTCATGATAAGCTGCCATCGCTTCTTTATGTGCTCTCACCAGGGACTTGTGAATATCGGCAAGCACGTTGCCAACACCCACGCGATTATCTTTGGAATCCATCGCCGCAACAGCTTCAACCGCGTTGACCCAACCAGGCGGATCCGGCGGTACATCGACTGCCGCTTTGTGGTCGTTCTCGATGTGATTTATCGACTCGCTCAGGTTCCGGTGCAGCGCGGAAAAATTACCAAGATCCTTACGGACGGTTTCGTTAATTCTGTCGAATTCTCGCTCAACGATTCGCTCCTTAGCTTCGCGCCCGGCTGCCAGTAATACTTCCCGGTTTCTTTCGGCAAGGATGCGCTCGGCATTTGAGACCGATATAGAGCCGGTACGGAACAGCTTATGTAATGCACCGCCTGCAGCAAGAATAAATTGATGTACGGTCGGTCGGGCGAAATAGAGCGCCGTGACAATAAGCACTATCCACAACAAGGCGGACAATATAGGTGATGGCGTAATGCCCAGCAGAAAATTCATTTCGGTAACTCCACTATCAATATTTACGACGAGCGACTTTTCGACGTTTCCTTGCGAAATCTGTGCCTTCGTCTATCGTTCGTGGAGACTTTCACAGACAAAATTGTGCTGTCAATGAAAGAAATGAGATTTGTAGAGTCGATCACATCGCCAAAAAAAACTCCTGCAAAAACAAGATGCTATGGTTCAACATAATTTCAAAAATTTATTAGAAACGAAATTTTAATTTGTCGATTGCGTAAGCACGTTTTTCATACCTGTCGATGGCATAGACATAAGCCACTTACTTTTACGCACCGCGCTCTACGAATGTAGGGTAAAAACGGTCCTGCGGGGAGTGATAATATGGTCAGTCGACTTCATGCAATGTCAGAAACATCGCCTTATCAAGTACTGCGAAAAAGTCCTGATAGGCAAGGGCATCTTCGATAGTTTTTTCGTTGAATCTCGCGTTCGCACGAACGGCCAGGCGCTCTCCATCACGTTCCCGAACCGTAATTGTCATTCGTATCTGGTAGTTCTGCAGCTTCGTCGCACTAATGGTGGCCAGTTCGTGGTCGGCCTTGTCGATTACGAAACCGAGATCCTGAAGCGTCCCGATTATTGATCTGAGCGTGTCGCTTTTGTCCAGTGTGTCGTATTCACGAGTTTGAATCTGTCGAATCTGCACCTGGCTGCCACCATCGGTAATCACCGCATTCTGTGGTACGCAGGCGCTTAACATCAGCAGGAGGGCGAGAGTCTGGATTCGATGTATCATATTCCTTCCTGTTCCAGGAAAACTGCTGTCGATAATTTGGCAAAAAATGCTACGTAGACATCCTGATCAGTGATGGTTTCCTGTTCAGATACGCGACCTTTCTTATCCCAGATGATGCGTTGAATGGTGATACGAACCGACACGTCTTCCTCCTCCTCACGTTGAGGCCGGGTCACGAGAGTCAGTCGAATGTCCTGAACGTCGTCAAGCTCGCCATAATTACTTCCCGTGCATCCGAGGCCGAGTGTGACAAGACATTTCATGGCGTCCATGGCGATACTGCCAATCGTCGCAAAGTCGTTCGTTGCATCTGCGCGTTTGGAGGCAGACAAAACGCCCAGCTCTTTCTCGATCTCATCGATGGCATAACCCATGTCCTGCAGTACCGCCATCGATGCGGACAGAATCGCGTGGTCGTTGACTGAGTCGTATTCACGTGTCTGCAGTTCGCGCGTCTTCAGTGCGGTTTCTGATAGGCGAAACGCATCAGTCGGCAAGGTCTGGCACGCGGACATGACACAAAGGACGGCGAGCACGGATATCAGGCGCGCAAGAGGAATTGAAGGCATGTCGTGAATGACCTACGGCTAACGGCGCCGATCAGAAACGCGAAGTGTGATAGGCGAAGTCGCGTACTTTGTCGGACTCGTCGAATTTGATAACAACGGTCAACGTACGCTGACTGCTTGACTCGCTCCGCGATCGGCTTGAGGCCACGATCGGACCAATATCCGTCATGAATCTGAGTATGGCGACAGCACCACTTGT